>JAABUS010006481.1_pt1 | contig 14203 bp, 1 predicted proteins | sample 5560161 | NCBI WGS metagenome assembly JAABUS01 (sample SAMN10711885, study PRJNA513376) | rock metagenome | isolation source: Antarctica rocks | place: Antarctica: Victoria Land, Trio Nunatak nord | collected 2016-01-04 | reverse complement strand
TAATACTATTATATTATCGAGAATTAACTAACTAGCAATTGTATTAATCTTGTAGTAAATCGATAGTAAATTGAATTTGATAGAATATATCAAATTGATATAACTATATCTACTACAATTGTACAATGGTATATAGTATTATTTCTTCTCTACGATAGTGCTACTAGAGTTATATCGTGGCAATACTAGAGTTATATTGTATTACTATCGTAGTACTATCGTAGTACTATCGATTTACTATCGATTTACTACGGTAAAAACACGTTTTTTTTTATATAATATTAACTATAAAGTAGTATCTATAATATCTATAGATACAAATTACGCATTAATATTATTTATTTAATATTTAATTAATAAATAGTATCTATAGATATATAGATACGAATTATGTATTAATATTAATTTTTTAATATTTAAAAATCTAAATAACATCTATTATCAAAATAATAGATAGTAGAACGCTTAGTTACTATATAGAAGCTAAGACTTTATCTATCTATATATATTAATCGAAGCTATTTAAATCGATTACAATATTTCGATATTTCTATTTAATTTAAATTCAAAAATTAGTTTCTATATAAATTATATTTTATATTTTATTAAATTTAAAATCTATTTTAAAATTATTAAATCTCGAGTATCTTTCTAGCAAAAATAAAAAAAGTATATAAAAGTTTTTTGTTAGCAATTTATATACAAATATATATATATTTACAAATTCAAGATACTTTAAAATTCGAAAAATATATAAAAGACAAAATTTTAATAGAAGATTATATAGATGTTGTTAATAATACTTAATAACTTTATTAATAAAACAAAAAAAACAAAAAATATAGATTTAAATAAATAGTATAAAGATTAATAGCAATAAATATAGCAACTATCTAATTGCAAATTGTTTAAATAACTAAATCTAATATCTATATTTAAAATTACAAACAATTTAATTATTAAACTAATTTAAAAATTTATTAAAATATTTTAAATATATTACAAAAAAGAATTTTAATTATTTTTTAACTATTTGTTTTTTAATAAAGATATATTTTAATTTAATTTAATTATTTGCAGTTTTTTTATAAACAAATTAAATTTAAATATCTATATATTTTGTTTAAATATATTACGCAAAATTTTTAGTAAATACTATAGTTTTCTAATTATTGCAATAGATAACAATAACAACTAGATACAATATTAAAAAAAAAAAAATTTAATAGCAATAAAAACTCTAAATATAATTAATAGCAATAGAAATAAATAGAATAATTGCAATTGCTTTAATAATATTTAAAATTAAATAATTTTTTTAACAATTTATATTTATTTAATATTTAAATAATTAACTAATAGCAACATTTTCTAAATTAAAAATATATTCAAAAATAAAACAACAAATATCTTAATTTTTGTTTCAATTAATATCGATATAATCTAACAAAGAACAAATACTTTTATAAAAATTAAAATAAAAATTAAAAATATTTCGAAAATAACAAAATATTTGTTTAATAAGTTTTTAATAAGTATTAATAAAATTGAAAGTATATCTATTTATTACTAAAATAACAAAGATAATATCTAATCGAATATCTAGTATTGCGTATATAAGAGAATTAATTGTCGATTAATAGATATAATAATAATTCGAAGTTGCAATATAGTCTAAATCGATTATATATATTTTAAATATATTTATAAAAGTAATAACTAATTTATACTTTTATATTTTGTAATTTTTTAATATCTTTTCTAGATATACTTTTTAATTTAAATAGAGAATTCGAATTATAAAATTGTGCTTAATTTTGATTTCTAGATACTATTAAACAAAATTTAAATTAATTATTTTAAATTAATTAACAAAAACTCTTTTAACAATATTAATAAACTTTTTATTAATATTGACAATTAAGAGATTGTTTATATAGATAACAATAATAATAAAGTTATTAGTAAAAATACTTAGATTAAAATTTAACAAACAAAAATAATATTTTTTAAGAAATACTACAAAAGTATTATATTATATTCGAAATAATTGCTTAAGTCTATATAGAATTTTTCTAAATTAACAAATCTTTTTGTTTTGCTTAAAATTGTAAAACAATTTTATATAAATCTTTTTGTTAATATTTTTGTAGAGAAAAACAATAACAATATCTATTTGTTTTAGATTTTAGCTATTAATAATAACAAAAACAAAAATAATCTTATAACTTATAAATTTAATTATAATTGCAAAAATCTTAATATAGTTTAGATTTTTGCGTTGTTTAAAATTTCTAATAATTTAACAAACTTTATAGCAAAGAATTTTGTTATTAATTTTTTGTTTAATTTTGTAGATTTATCTTTTATAAAGTACGTAATATCTATTAGATACTAAACAAACAATATAGATAATTTTTTTTAAAAAACTTAATTCTGTTTTGTTTAGCTAGCTATTAATCTATTTTATAATAGATATTTGTTATAGCTTTAACATAATTTTTAGACTTATATAGCTCTAATAATATAATTTTAAATAACAAAACAAAAGAATCTACAAATTTGTTTTAATATAATCGAAACTTCGAATATCTTTGCAACGTTAAATTAAGATTTAAAAACAATAAATTTTAAAATATATCTAATAATTTAGTAATTTCAGAGAACTTATTAAAATTAGTAGAGTCGAAAAAGATACTATCTTCGAAATCGAAAAATAATTTAAGAAAAGTAGTATTTTTAGAGTCTAAAAAAGATAGAATTTTAAATAAAATAGATAAATCTAGTTTATTAGAGTTTTTAATATAATTTGAGAGCAAAATAGCTTTTTGCTATTGTTATAATATTGTTACAAAGAGCTTGTCTAATTTAGCTTTTATAGAATTCAGAAATTTATTAATAGTATTTGTAGTATTAGATTGCGTAAATAAAGTTATAGACAATTGCGTATTGTTGTTTTAACAACTAATTTTGCTATAATTAATATTAGAACTAAATAGTGCTTGCTTATTGTCTAATTAATAAATTTCTAATATTTGTTAAATCTTGTTTTTGTTATCTATTATACAATAAATATATATATTTTTTGTATTTTACTAAAACTAAGAATCGAGTGCAATTCTAAATTTTTTGTTAATTAGTATTTGATTAAATTTTTAATACTTCTTTCTACTAATTAATATATCGAATATATTTGTAATTATAGAGATATTTAATGCTTACTTCGAAAGAAATAATAGAGTATTTAATAACAAAAAAGATATTATAATATAAGTTAACTATTTAGATAATTTCTAATTAGAGATTTACAATTAAGTTAGTACTGTACGGCCAAAGACTATAGTTATTTACCCAATATTTACCCGGAATATTGCCGGAATATTGCCGGAATATTGCCAGGATATTGCCAGGATATTGCCAGAATATTGCGAGAATATTGCGGTTGAATAACGGATAGATAACTGGCAAAAATCAGTTATTTAACCGGAAAGTGCCGGATAAATTCCGGGTAAATTCCGGGTTTAATCAAAATAAACCACACGCGAGTTAATAACCAAAACAGCAATATTCCGGGTAAATTCCGGGCATAAATATTACTAGTAATAATTTTTCCATTTTTTTTTTAGATAAGTAGATTAACTAATATTAGCAATATAAATAACGTAGTACGTACACGCTAGTAGGGGGGGTCTTACGCGCGCATACAAATTTCGTAAATTATGTAATTTCGCAATTAAATATTTGTTAGCGTTGATAGTCGCGAAGCTAGAGACTTCTCGAGTTTCTTAAACTTTAAATTTAAGGTTAAAATCTTAATTTAAAAATAGAAATAATACTCTAACGACTTTACGTATTAACAAATCAACGATATTTATAGTTTACTATTCGATATCAAGACTCGAAATCTCGATCAAGCTAACGTCGGGACTTAGAAATTTTTCTAAATTTTAAATTTTCAAATTTTCAAAATTAGCATCTATAGGTTATAAAGCTGCTATATAGCGGTTAACTGCCGGTTATTAACCGGTTTTCTAACCGGAAGTTAGCTGGAAGTCAACCGGAAATTGATCAAAATAGAAATATTCCGGATAGATTCCAGATAGTCGTCGGATTAATTCCGGGGAAATAATTCTATAGATGGGCCTGTAAGTATCTTTAATTATAATATTAATTTTTTGTATTAAAATCTAATTAAAATGTTCGATATATTTGTTTATCTCAAAAAAGACAATAACTATTAATTCGATATATATTTTGCGCTCTTTGCGCTAGATTCGAAAAACTCTATCTATATATTTATTTCTATTGTTAACGCAAATACGAGTATATTTGTTGTCTCTATATTTAAATTTGTTAATACTTACAGGCCCATCTATAGGGTTATTTTCCCGGAATTAATTCGACGACTATCCGGAATCTATTCGAAATATTTTTATTTTGGTTAATTTCCGGTTAATTTGCGGTCAAATTCCGATTAGAAACCTGGTTGATAACCGGCAGTCAACCGCTATATGCAGCTTTATAACCTATAGATGCTAATTTTGAAATTTTGAAAATTGAAAATTTAGAAATTTTTATAAATTTGACTAAGTCTCGACGCTAGCCCGATCGAGATTTCGAGTCTTGACATAACGAATAGTAAACAATGTATATCGTTGATTCGTCAATACGTGAAGTTGTTAAAGTATTATTCTATTTTTAAATTAAAGTTTTAATCTTAAATTTAAAGTTTAAGAAACTCGAGAAGTCTCTAGGTTCGCGACTATCGACGCTAACAAATATTTAATTGCGAAATTACGTGATTTACGAAATTTGTATGCGCGCGTTAGACCCTCCCTACTAGCGTGTGCGTACTACATTATTTATGTTGCTAATATTAGTTAAGATATCTACTTATCTAAAAAAAAAAAAAAAAAAAAAAAATATTATTACTAGTAATATTTATGCCCGGGATTTACCCGGAATTTACCCGGAATATTGCTGTTTTGGTTATTACCCCGCGTGTGGTTTATTTGAAGCAAACCCGGAATTTACCCGGCACTTTCCGGTTAAATAACCGATTTATCACAGTTATCTATCCGTTATTCAACCGCAATATCCTGGCAATATCCTGGCAATATTCCGGACAAATATCGGGTAAATAACTATAGTCTTTGGCCGTACAGTATAGTATTTAAAGAAAGTTAGCAAACTAATTTTATTCTTGTTTTTAAGATATTTTATTTGCAAGTGCTTAATCTTATTATCTAGTTAAATACAAATATAGCAAGTGCTATCGAAATTGTCTAAAAGTATAAATTCTATAATATTGATATAAATAAGATTGTTTTTTTAGTAATTAGATCTAATAAAAATTTAATAGAATATTGTTTTGCTTTCTGCGCATATACAAGAAATACAAGTATTATTTAGAGATAGCTTAATAAGATTGAAAGTGTTTTTGCAAATTAATTGATAGATATTTTGTTTGTCTAAATAATTGAGTTATTTGTATTATATAGTTATTGTATTCTTACTAATTGTTAATAGAGCAATAGCAATAACAAAGAGCACAATAAATGTTTTTAAATTTAAAAAATAAAAATTAAAGTCTTTAACTGCTCGAACTTGCTAAATATTAATAGAAAAATTATAATTAATAGTTTTTTAAATAATATTAGTATCTTTTAACTAAGTATAGAAAATTAGATTGTAGAAAAAAATTAATGTATATTATATATTGTAAATTGTAATATAACAAGTTCTTTTGTTTTTGTATCTAATAAATAGACAAATATTTTTAGTATCTATAACAAATAAATTGCTTTCTATATTTCTAACTAATTGTTAAAATATTTTTGAATAGAATATAAAGATACTAGAATTCTTAGATATATATTGCAAGTATTTTGTATCAAAAATTTATTTGCGCAAGAAACAATTAATAGCAAAAGCTAATATTATAATTGTAGAAATAAACAATTTAGAAATTGCAAATAGAATTTTTACAACAACAAAGATAGAATAATATCTATAGACTATTATTTTAGTAGCTTTTTACTTTTATTATTGCTATTTTTATTTTTTTTAAATTTAAATTTCTTTTAATCTTTCTTTTAATTATTGTAATTTTAACAATACTTGTTTCTATTATTGTTTTAACTGTTTTCGAAACTATTGTTCTTTAAAACAAAATATAGTTCTAAATACAAGTTTTAGTAATCTAATTATTAATAATCGATTTTTTTGTAATTTGTGCATCTTTTTTGTTTAATATATATAGAGTTGAAATTGCTAACAACAAAAAGAATATTTTTTGTAATAACAATTAACTTAATAATTATTGTTAAAATTAAAATAATATTAATAGTCGAGATATCTATTAAATTAATATATTAAATTTTGTAATTATAAATAATAGTAGACAAGTTTTGCTTTCAAATACTATCTTTGTTAAAAAACTTATATTTAAATATTTATTAATTAATAAAGAAGCAAGCAATATTGTTAAAATCGACTAAATATTCAAAGATAAATTAGTTTTTATCTATAGCTAAATTGTCCAAATAGATAGATAGTTTATTAATAATATTGCAAAATTTAATTTTGTATTTGTTAATATTTTAAAAGTTGAAAACTTTAAAAGACTCGAATTTAACAAAGATTCTTATTAGTATATTCAAATCTTTAGATTTGTATATTTTAACAATTTTTTAATAAGTCTTTTTAACTAGATTAATCTTTTTTATATTATAATATAGACTTTTGTTAATAATATTTCGAAACATATTTATACACTTTTTGTTATTAATTATTTATTTAATTTGTTCTTTAATAATTATATTAAACAAATCGATAAATCTAATATCTAATTTAATATATTTTTAGAATTTAATTTATTTAAAAACTTTGAATAAGTTTTGTTTTTAGATAAGAAAGTTTATGCTATTACTAATTTTAGCAATTTGTTTAAGAACTACAAAAGAAAACGCAAAAATACTAATAATTATAATAGTATTAATATAATCTATTATTTTAGAGCTCTACTAATAGCTTGTAAGCAATAGACAATAATATTAGTAAATATAGTAAAGAAGCACAATTGCGCAATAAAGATTTCGATAAAAATATTCTAGCTATTAGATTACAAAAATTAAATAAATTAATTAAATTCGAATTAGATATTTAGTTTAATAGATATTTTTCAAAAAATTTAGATAAAAAAGACAGGTAAATATATTTCTCTTTGTTAACAATATTAATTTAATCAATTTTGTTAATTATAATTTAAGCAAAATTTTAATAGATAAACAATTAATAAACTCTTAAATAAGTTTTATATTTTTGTTATTCTATTTTAAGATTATAACAAACATAGATTTAAATAGATTTAATAGACTTAATCTATTTAAAAAATAAAGTATTAATAGATAATTTTTGATTAGATTGTTGTTTTTGCTTAATTGTAGATAAAACTTGTTAACTATCTAAAATCTAATTAAATTACTTAACTTCTTTATTTTTTTTCTTAATCTTAACAATTATAAAAATAGTAATATTATTTTGTATTTTTGCAATTGTTAGATTAATTTTATTAGTCTTCTTATTTTAATAAAACTAAATATTAGTCTTTTTAATCTAAATTTTTTGCAATTTTGCAATAATTAAGAGTTTTTTAATTCTATTTAAACAAAATTGATTGCTTTTTGATTAAAAATGGCGTCTAAATATTGTTTTTAAAGTAATTAATAAAATTATTTCGATTTTCGAAATATATTTGCGATTTAGTTTACTGATTTGTTTTGTATATTATAATAAAAGAAATTAATTAGCACTTATTTTAACTATCGAGCTAACAAGTTAACTTATTTGATTATTTAATAAGAGAATTTTGCAATAGATAGAAAAGCAAAGATTAAAGAGATTAAGTAATTTAGTTCTCTTATTAATATATCGAAACAAAATCTTGTTTTGCTTTAATAATGTATTTTCGACTAATTGTCAATTATTTAATTATCGATCTTCAATTGTATAAATATTATATAGTTGATTCTTTAATCTTTAAAACTTACTATTAATAAATATCTATTAGAAATAATTAGTATTCTTTAACAAAAACAACAAGTTGCAAATAAGATAAATTTAGTTGTTTTTACAATTTATATTAGTTTTTTTAGTAAGATATTTGTATTTAGAATCTTTAACTAGATATTAATTATTTAATTGTTAATAATTAAAAAATTTAATTGTTCGAGTAATTAAGAGATCGATTGTTCGATAAGTTTCGACAATTTTTTAGCTATTGTTTTGACAATATTATAATATTAATATTTCGATTCTTAAAGCAATAATAATCTAAATATTCAAATAATTAATTATTAGTTTCTATATATTAGAAATTAACAAAAACTTAGCTAATTATAGTAATTGTAAATCTATTGTTAGTTCGATTTATTAGCTATGCTTCAAATATTTTGATTAATAAGCAAATAATAAGCAAATAAGTTTTTTGCTCTATTTTGAACTTATAATTTGTTAAAATAATAAATAGTAGAATACTTAGTTACTATATAGAAGTTGAGACTTTGTCTATCTATATATATTGATCGAAGCTATTCGGATCGATTACGTAATATCGGGCCGAATAGTGTCGAATCGAATAGTGCCGGCACTAGATTAGATCGATTATAGTATTTCGATATCTATAGATCTATAGATACAAATTATGTATTAATAATGATTTTTTAATATTTAAAAAATTAAATAACATCTATGATACTTATAGATATAGATATTATATTATAGTAATATATTTGTGTTCTCTACAATAAATTAATAATTGAACAATATCTATAGAATTTATTTGAAAATTGAAAATTTAAATCCAAAATTAGAAATTCTTGGCAAAATAACATAATTTTCGATTTCTTAACAAATCGATTCGATTCCTAATATTGGAATCGAAAATCGAGTCGAGTTGTGTTAATTTGTGTTTAAAATATTAGAAATCGACTCGGGTTTTAAATCAATTTCTAGAGTTGAAACCGACGAGTTGGGTCGGTTTCAAAAGTTGGAACCGAAACTCGACCCGACAGTTAATCTACTAAAAACAATAGTAACGCATCTATATACTATAGAAAGACATAAATTACTATTGTTTATTTAATATTTGTTAAAAGTAGTTCTACTAAGAAGATAAATCTACAATTATTAAAATAGATAAAAATAATAATTGTAAATATATTATCGCAAATATTTATTGCTTTCTTATTATCTAAAAAATATAAAAAACTATTTTAAATATTTGTTTCTTTCTTATTGTTGTTAAGAATAGTTACAAAGTAGAACTTCGTATATCTACAAAATTGTATATAAATCTTATAAATAAGTTATTGCAAATATTTATTACTTTTTTACTATCTATAGAGTACAAAAAGTTATTCTAAATATTTGTTTCTTTTTATTGCTATTAAGAAAAAATAGTTGCAAAATAGAATTTTGTATATCTATGTCGCAATATATATAGCTTTATAAATATTATTACAATAGCAATTTGAAAATTATATTATACTTAAAACTAATAATATAAATCTTAGAAATTAAGACTCTAAGAAAGAATATAATTGTAAAGTATATTTTGTAGCGTTAGATTTGCTTTGCAATAGTATATTAAGTATATATTAATATATATTTAACAAAGAATTGCGCAAACTAGATTTAAGCAAAATTAGTATTAAATTAACAACTCTTATTTATGTATTGCTTCTTTCAATAGCAAACAAGAAAGTATCTTATAGAAAGACAAGATTTTTCTCGTATTTGCGTTTCTTAGCAATTAGTTTTACTACAAATACTATTATTATTATTATATATACTATCTAACTTGACTCGCTTAACTATGTAGCTTTACTTAAAGAGATAGTAACTACTAGATTAATCGTCGGATTAAATTTCGGTTCCAACTATTGGAATTAACTTGACCCGACAATTTTAATATTAGAAATCGACTCGAAACTCAATTAGATTAACGCTAATTTAGAATTAATTTAACTCGATTCAAGTCGATTTTCGATTTCAATATTAGGAATCGAATCGAATTGTCAAGAAATCGAAAATAACATTATTATGTCAAGAATTACTAAAAATAGTATTAAAAAGTTTAAATTTAGATTTATTATTATTATAGATAATGTATTATAGTAATAAATTATAATAATGCTATAATAGATAGATATTTCTAATATAATTACTAATTAAGTGCAATAAATTAACTATTTCTATCAAATTAATACTAAAAATAATAGAATTTACTAAAAACAATAATACGAGTCGATTTTTCGAATTGGATTTCGATTTTATCTCTAAATCTTAATTCGACTTAAGTTGATTTTCGATTTTAACTTTAGAAATTAAATAAACTTTTCGATTTCAAATTTAGAAATCAATTCAATTTGATTCGATTCGATTAATCGATTCGACGCGATAAGTCTAGTAACTACTTTACAAATATTTCTGTTTTTTAAGAGTTTTTCGATTTCTTTTGTTTTAAGTACTTTAGTAGATAAAATAATTACACTACTTTTATTGTTAATCTTTAACAATAATATTAGAGAATACTATAAAAATCGAGAAAAATATAATAGATATTAATACTAAAATTTAGAATCAAAATACTATAATTAGATATTATAATACTTGCAACAATATTTAATAGTATAATAATAATTTAGATTATAATACTCTTAGCTATAGTAAATTGAATATCTCAAATATAAAGTTAAATCTCTACTCAAATTATTTGCTTTTCTATAGTTAATTATCTTGTTTTAATAGTAAAGTTACTTGTTAGAATCTATATTTCTTTAATTAATTTGTTAATATATAGAAAATTCAATAAAGCAAACAAAAAAAAATAAACAACAATTAGATTCTTAATTTTGTACAACTTCTATATAAAGCAACAATCTTAATATAGTTAGAAAGTATATAGACTTAAATATAATTTTAATAAAATTAAAATAAATAATTAGCAAAATTGAGTTAAATTGTAAGATATAATAAATTTAGAAGTTAAATATAGAATTAAATAGAATAGAATAAAGACTATTAGACTCTTCAAAATTCTATTATTAACAATTCTTCTTCTGATGTATTACAATATTCTATATATATAATTAAAGATATTAAAGTATTTCTAAGATATAATTATTTGTATTGCGCAGACTATATAGATAATTAAAATCTATTTTATTACTTATTTTACAAAAGATTTAAAAGCAAGTTTTAACAACTTTACTTCTTTTAAAAAAAATCTATATAATATATAACTTAATAGTGCAGAGTACAATTTTAAATTAAAAATAAAAATAATCTTAGTTCTTTATTTATTAATTTAATCTAATATAGTTTGTCTCTATTTTATATAAATATTTTAATTTCTTTGTATCAATTTTTCTATAATTAATATTAGCAACTTTAAACATTGACTATCTAACAAAAATTCTAGAAAAAAGTTTCAAAATAATTAGCTTAACAAAATAAGATTCTTTCTAAGAAGATATTATATATCTAAGAGTATTTGCAACATCGAGACAAAAACTAATTAAAAAAATTGTCTAACTAATAGATTTTAAATATTAAAATTAATTAGATACTACTTAAGTTTAAAAATATTTAATTTTTTTCTTAAATTTTATTAATTAAATTATTAGTTAATATATAGTATTAAAATCTAGATATTTACTATTTTTTACTGCAATATTTTGCAATATATTGTGCTTAATATTTACTATACAATATTAACTAATATACAATTTTTCGATTATAATTGTTTTGTAGATTTTAATTTAATTAGTTCTATTAATTATAATATTATAGATATTTAGTATATTATATATAATATTTAGTATCTTGTAAATATATTAAAGATCTTAAAAAATCTAAATCTAAATTATTTATTTTAAATCAAAACTTTATATTGCAAACAACTTTATCTTTTTACAAATAATAGCAATATAAAAATCGAATAATTTTTTAATAATATAGACTAAATCTCGATTAGAGTAATTTATATTTATTTGTATATTATATAAACAAAACTATTATTGTAGAAGATTTTTAGTAGATTTACAATATTTATATAATTGTATAGAATAAGTTGCTCTACTAATTTATTAAATTTTAGTTAATAGTTTTAATAATTACAACTATATAACTGAATATAACTTGTTTCGATATATTATAATTATGCAACTGTTTCTATTTATATATGTTATAGTAAAAATAGCGTAATAACTTTTTTATAAACTTTTAAAGTAATATATCAATTTTCTAGATTATTTAAGAGACAAGACTAACTAATATTACTAAAAATTACAATTTGTTTTTAGCAAAAGAATTGATAAATACAATCTAGAATCAATATAAATATAATCGAAAATATCAAAAATATTATATATAGATTATAATTCTTAAATATTTATATTGTTAAATCTTTTGTTAAAGATATTTCGATTAGTATTTTTGATACAATTTCGTTTTATAAAACAACAATCTTATAGTTTTAAGATATAATATTAGAGATTTATAGTATATAAGATAATATAGATTAGAACAAAAACAAAAGAAAAAATTACTTTTTTAACAAAATTTTAATATTAGATAATATTATTAGATTAACAATGGTTTCTTGTTAAGAGAATATTAGTAATAATATTCTTATTTTTTTAATTTATTTTAAAAGCAGAATCTATATTCTATAATATATAATTATAATAATCTTGTTACTTAATCTTGTTTCTAACAATATATATATATATTATACTAAATATAGAACTAATTTATAGCTCTCAATATATTAGACTTTCTATTTAACAAGACTTAGATATATATAATATATATTATTATTATTATTATAATTTAGATAACTTTATATTTAATTGCAAAGAGTAATAGAATAATAGTAACAAAATTATATCTTAAAATCTACGAAATTTACTTTTCATCTTTTTTGATTAATTTGTAGATTTTTTGTATACTTTTTTGTATACTTTTTTATACTTAAGTTTGCGTTCTTTTTTATCTATATTAAGACAAGTTATAAAGTAAATATTTAAATTTTTTGAAATTTATTTTATTAATTTAAAACAAAATATAATAACAATATAAAAAAGAGAAATATAAGAAATAAGGAAATAAAAGAAATAAAAGAAATAAAAGAAAGAAAAGAAAGAAAAGAAAGAAAAGAAAGAAAAGAAAGAAAAGAAAGAAAAGAAAGAAAAGAAAGAAAAGAAAGAAAAGAAAGAAAAGAAAGAAAAGAAATAAAAGAAGATATTATATTTTTATTGTATTATGCGAAAATATTGTTGTTATTACAAATCTATATAACAATATAAATAAAAATTATAGTAATTAAAATATTCTTCGACAATTTTTGCAATTTAACTAAAATATTTCTTTATTAGTTTTTTGTTCTTAATATTGTCTAATTTAGTATAATTGTTAGATTAAGTCGAATACTTTTTTTTAATCTAATTTATTCTTTTAAGTCTTGTAGAGTTAAGTTAGAATTAAGTTGCAAATCTAGTTCTAGAACTGGAATTTTGTTAAGTCAATGCTAAGAGTTTCTACCAATTTTGTTATTTTAACTTTCGCTTATCTTATCTTATCTAATCTTATCTTATCTAACGCTAGTTCTTATTAGATTAAATTAAAGTTCAAATTATATAATGCGATAATAGACTAATCGCGTCGAATCGATTAATCGAATTAAATTAAGTCGAGTCAATTTCTAAAGTTAGAATCGAAAAGTCGAATCGATTTTTAGAATTGAAATCGAAATTCGAATTTGATTTAAATCAATTTTTAGAGTTGAAATCAAAACTTAATTCAAAAAAATCGACTTAAATTGTTAAAACTATTTAAATAATTATATTATAATTATTAATAGTTAATATATACTATATAGTTAATATGTATTTAACAATATTTAATTATTTAAATTATAATAAAATTATATATTATAGTAATATATTACTACTTTTAAAAAATTAAATTAAATTGTATCTATAGATTCTATAGAGTCTATAGATACAAATAATATATTTTATTAATAAATTGTATCTATAAAATCTATAGAGTCTATAGATATAAATATTTTATTTTATTAATAAATTGTATTTATAAGATCTATAGAATATATAGATGCAAATAATATATACTATTA
>JAABUS010006480.1_pt1 | contig 14205 bp, 18 predicted proteins | sample 5560161 | NCBI WGS metagenome assembly JAABUS01 (sample SAMN10711885, study PRJNA513376) | rock metagenome | isolation source: Antarctica rocks | place: Antarctica: Victoria Land, Trio Nunatak nord | collected 2016-01-04 | reverse complement strand
TGGTCGCCCTCGGCGAGCGTCAGGCGGGGGAGCATCTGGGCCACGTGCCAGCGCACCTCCGGCTGGGGATCGTGCGCGAGATCGTTCAGGAGGAGGCGCTTGTAGGGCCCGAGGAGCTCGGGGCGCTCCGCGGTGATCTCTCCGCCGCGTCGGCGGCGCGCATGTGGATGACCGGGTCGGCGTCCCTGATCGCGGCGATCACCGCGCCGCATCGTTCCGGGCGGGCCAGCACGTCAGCCACGACCTGGGGGGAGCGGCCGAGCGAGCGGCGGTCGCCGCCACCCACGAGCGTGCGGATCTCCCGCAGCTGCTAGACGTCTGTCTCGCGTATCACCGGCCCTCCCGTATTGCCTCAGCAGTCCTCCTGCTCCGCGAGAGCCAGCGCGTCGAGCGCCTCTGCGAGCTCACGCGCCTGCTCGCGCGTGAGCGCGACCACGACGTCGGGCTCTCCGCTGTCCTCGTCGTAGAGGACGAGCTCGAGGAGGTCCTCCTGGCCGGCGCGGACGGCGGCCAGCGCGCGCGTGTCGTCCTCGGGACCCAGCTCCAGCTCGCGGCGGATCTCCTCGGCGAGCTCGTCGGTGAGGCCGTCGTCGTCGGAGCCGAAGTGCATGGCGGCATAGTCGCACGCGACCCCGACCGGACGACCGTCGTTCTCGCGGTGGCCGAGACTTTGTGACAAGATGTCACTAACTCAAGCCAGCCAAGGAGCCACAGGTGCCGAACCCCATCGCCGTCCGTTTGTTCGACGCACTTCTCGGGTTCCTGCTGCGCCCGCGGATCCGCCGCGTCCGCCGCTGGTCCTTCCTCGGGACCGCGCCGCTCGGGCTCCTCCTCGGCCGCTCCCTCGGAGTCGACCTCGGTGACGGCGCCCTGCTCGGTGGGGTGGTCGCGCTCCTCGACGCGGCGGTGGTGATCGGCGTGACGCTCGCCGGCTCGCGGCTGCTCGGCCAGGAACGCCGGGACGCGTTGCTCGACCTGCTCATGCACCCCGTCGCCCGGCGGGCGATCGTCGGCGAGGCGCGCATGCTCTCGACGTTCCCCGCCGCGCTGCTGCGCCGCCTGCGCCCGCCCCGCGGCGAGCGATTCGCGTGCCACCGCGGCTCGCAGGAGCTCGGCTTCGCGCTCGCGCTCCTGCCCGCGATGCTCGCCGAGGGCGCCGCGGTCCACCTCCTGCTCCCCGCCGGCTGGCTCTGGGCGAAGGTCATCCTCGCCGTGCTGCACGTCTACGGCGTGCTCATGCTCCTCTCCTGGGCGGCCGGCGCGCGGTCCCACGCGCACCGGCTGCACCGGGGCATCCTCGAGCTGCGCAGCGGGCAGCTCTACCGGGCGCGCGTCGCGACGACGGACGTCGTGGCGATCGAGACCGCTGCCAAGCGCCACGGACAGCGGACCGGCCTCGTGCTCGGCGATGGCTCAGCCTGCCTCGCGGTGAGCGGCCGCACCGACGTGACGTTGCGCTTCGCCGCCCCGGTCCGGATCGAGCGCCCGATCGGCGAGCCTGTGAGCGTGACCGGGCTCTCGATCGCCGTCGACGACCCGGCGCACTTCGTCGCCGCGGTCGAGAAGGCGCGCGACGCGCCGCGGCGAGCCGCCCGCGCTGCTGATCAGCGCGGGCGACACCGCACCTTGGATGTGCCTCAGCGCGTCTGCATCTCGGAGTGGTCGGTGCTCTAGCCGGCCTTCGGCACGCCCCCGGCGGGGGAGGCGGCGCCGAACCAGTCCTTGCGCCAGCCGTTCATCTTCCCGATCTCGCGCGTCTGTGCCGCGATGATCGCCTTGGCGAGCTTCTTCGCGTCGCCGTCGGCGCCCCGGTCGAGCTCGACGCGAGCCATCCGGATTGCGCCCTGGTGATGCGGGATCATCATGTCGATGAAGGCGCGGTCGAAGGGCTCGGCGCTCTTCAGCGACCCCGTGTCCATCGACATGCCCATCATCGAGTGGTCGACTCCAAGCTTGCCCTTGGGCTCGCCGGCGTCCTTCAGGCGCGTGTCGATGCCGCGCATCTGGCTGATCTCCTCCTTCTGCGTGCGGGTGATGTCGTCGGCCAGGCCCTGGATCTCGGGCCGCTTGGAGCGCTGCTTGGCGATCTCGGCCATCTCGACGGCCGACGTGTGGTGCGGGACCATGTCCGCGGTGAACGCGCGGTCCACGCCGTCGGCCTTGGCGGTGTCGTCGTCGGAGGCGAGGCTGATGATGACAATTGCGAACAGCGCAGCGGAGAGGACCCCGATGAGGATGCGCATACGTGTGGTGCTCATGAGTGCTCCTTCAGGTACGTGAGGTGAGAACGGGCATGGAGGGGCTCGCGATCGCGAGCTACCGTCACCGTCGAAAGACCTGGAGCCGCGACAGGTCCGGTGGCCGCGCGCGCGGAGCCAGCGCGTCTCGAGGTGCCAGCACGAGCGCCCAGACCGGCAGTCTCGGCGATCGCGAGACACATGGCCATCAGCGCGTCGACCGACCCGCTTGCGCCCGCGACGCCGCCGTTCGTCGTGCCCTCCCCGCTCATCGCGTGCCCGCCGGCCATGGTCGTCTGCCCGGCGGCCGGCCAGGCCATGTGCCCACCCGCGAGCGCGCCGTGGGCAACGAGGACAACGAGGCCGAGCACGAGCGTCGCCAGAACCAGACGGAGGCGCCTTCGGTCGCGACGAAGGGAGGCGTTCAGGGCGATGAGCACCGCCGTGCAGTGTAGCCTCGGGGACGGATCGCCCAGGCGCCACGCGCGGCCGGAACGGCCGTCACGCGTTGCCAGCGAGAGGCGATGGGCAGACTGCAGCACCACGCAACCGCACCGCCAGTCCCGCGGCGAGCACGCCGACACTCAGCACGCCCAGAATCGGCTGTAACGGCGCCCAGTAGCTCAGCGCGCCGCTGACGCCGATCAACGCGACCACGAGCTTGTTGCAGATCGGGCAGCCGATCGCGAACGTCGCCAGCAGCGTTGCGCCCATCGTCCGCCGCGATGGATCAGGGCCTGTGTGCGGCGCCGCGCCGACCCGCACGTACGTCGCCGCCGTGAGGCCCACGAGTACGGCCGAGAGCGCCCATACCGGATAGTCCCACCACGTCACGGGCGTCATGCGGGTGTAAAGGCTCGTCCGCACGACACCGGTCGGGACACCGATGGCCAACCCTGCCATGCCGCCGGCAAGCGCCGCGACCACCCATCGGAGCGCCGGCCAGGACCGCACGCTCGCCAGTCCTGCTCGGATCGCTGACCGTCGGTTGGCAAAGTCCCGGCTCCAGACATCCATCGGTGGGTACCCTAGCGTACTGTCCTACGGCTCGTCGGACTACGTAGGGCGATCCGGGCGGTCGTCGACGTGGCCCGTGCCCAACTCGCGCTGGGAACTGTCGCGGCGCGATGGGCGGTACACCATCAGGTACCACAGCGCGGCGACCAGGAGATAGCCGCCGAGGAGGAACACGAGCGAGATCAGCGTGACTCCGGCCGTGCTCACGGCGGCTGCCACCAGGGTGATCGACATGTCTCGATCCTGACGGCTCATGCGCGCAGGCGCGGTCCTCTCGCCGGGCCGAATGCAAGGATGCAGGCGTGGATGTCGACGGCACACCCATCCAGGGCGAGCTGCAGGTGCAGCTCATGCAGGTGGTCTGGCGTTCCGGCGGGGGAACGGTAGAGGCGATCCGCAGCGACCTGCCGCCGCGGTACCGCGGGGCGTACACAACGGTGCAGACCGTTCTGAACCGCCTCGCGGAGCGCGGCCTGCTCGCCCGGGAGAAGCGCGGCATCGCCATGCACTACACGCCCACGGCGAGCGAGGCGGAGTATCTCTCGAAGACCCTGCGCCGGACGCTGGCCGGCGCGTCCCGCGAGGCTCGCGCCCACGCGCTCGCGTCGCTTCTCGGTGACTTCGACAGCGCCGAGCTGTCCGAGCTCCAGGAGCGAGCCCGGCGGGCAGCCGAGCTCGAGCACCCATGATCGTCACCCTGGCTGCGGGCGTAGCGATCGGCATCGTGCTTCCGCACGCCCTGGGGCTCGACCGCGTCACCCCGAGCACGGCGGCAGCCCTCTGGACCGTCTCCCTGGCGCTCCGGGCGCTGTCGGCGGTGCTCGTCGTCATCTATCTCGTGCTCTTCGCGCCGGCCACCGCAGCCTTCGACGCGATAACGCACTGGTGCTGGCACGCGGTCCTTCCGGCGTTCACCACCCATCTCGGGCTCGACGGCCACGAGCTCGGCGACGCCGTCATCGTGCTTCCCGCAACGCTCCTGGCGGCGTCCGGCGCAACCATCGCATGCGGCCTGGCGCGCGCCGCGCGCGCCGTCAGGCGGCTCATGGCCGCAGAGACCCTCGGCCGCGGCCCTCAGGGCAGCGTGATCGTCGGCGGATCAGAGGTGGTCATGGCCGTCGCCGGCTACAAGCAGCCCCGGCTCGTGGTGTCGGTCGGAGCGCTCGCGAAGCTGGACGACGAGGAGCTTGCCGCAGGCCTGGAGCACGAGCGCGGGCACATCACGCGACGCCACCGGTGGATCCTCCTCGCCGCGGAGCTCTTCCGCGGCCTGGGCCGATGCGTGCCCGGCGCGCGGCACGCCAACCGGCAGCTCGCGTTCCACCTCGAGCGAGACGCAGACGCCTGGGCGATCCGCCGCCACGGACGCGCCCCGCTCGCTCGCGTGATCTGCAAGTCGGCCCTGTCCCACCTGACGCCGTCGCCGGGTTACGGACTGCTGACGGGCGCACACGACGTGACACGCCGGCTGGACGAGCTGATCGACGCTCCCGGCATGGTCACCGGCCTGCGCGCGAGGCTGATACAGCTCGGCGCGGCGCTGGGCGCGACCCTGGTCCTCCTGCTCGCCCTGGCCGTCCCAGCGACGATCGCCTCGGGATACTCCAGCCGCGACGCGGGATGGTCGGTTCCCACGCACTGCCGCGGGTAGCGCCGTCAGCGGCCGGCGAGGCGGTCACCGAGCCGGCGAACGGCTACGCCCGCCACGGTGCCCGCGAGCATCAGCGCCTGCGGCTCCTCTGAGGCCGAGCACTCGAGGCCGATCGCGACGGCCGCCGTGGTGAGGACCACGGGGACGCCGATGGCCCACCAACGACCGATGAGCGCCCCGAACAGCAGCGCCGGAAGCCCGAAGAGCAGCAGGAGCCCATCGCTCGGTCCGCGCTCGACCGCACAGCCAAGCAAGATGGCCGAGGCGAACAGCCCCGCCAGGATCCACGCGAGCCCCGGCGCTGAGGCGCGGCTGCGTGAGGTGAAGATCCGGGCGTCGCCCACGAACGCCATACTCTACTACAAGATGTCGGACACCGATGAGTGATCCATCAGCCGCCGCGGCTGGCCACGAACGAGCGAGTTGGCTGGAAGCCTGAGCGCGAGCACATGACCCCGGCTTGAACATCCGCGCGCGATCAGGCGTCGCGTACCTGTCCGGAGCCGTGCACCCGCCCGCGCTCCCCGCGCCGCACGGCGACGGTGCGGCCGATGATCGCAGCGGCGAGCATTGCCAGGCTGGTCCACTGCGCGTTGCTCAGCCCGAGCGCGAGCTCGGGGCTGTCGGAGCGCAGGAAGAACTCGAAGAACCGCCCGGCGGCGAAGAGCGCGAGCACGAGCCAGGCGAGGTCACCCGCGCGTGGAAGCCGGTCTCGCAGCGGCCACAGCACCGCGAGCACCGCGAGGCCGAGCAGCACCTCATAGAGGCCCCCGTTCTCGAACGCGACCGCCGCGTTGGGCGTCAGCGCGTCGGGGTGCGAGTTGCGGACCGCCAGGAATGACGTGCTCTGGGCACCGTAGTGCTCCCCGTTGATCACGTCGCCGATGCGGCCGATGGCGATACCGAGGGGAAGCGCGAGCGCGACCCCGTCGAGGTAGGAGACGTCCACCCGTGTCCGCCGGACGTAGAGGGCGAGAAGCAGGCCGGCGGCGATGAAGCCGCCGTCGAACGTGAATCCCCGGTTCCCGAGCAGGGGCCCTCCGTGCTCCAGGACGTAGAAGAGGCGACCGCCGACGATCCCGCCGACGATCAGCAGCAGCGCGATGGTGTAGAGCGGCTCGACGTCCATCGCGCGTCCCCGCAGCCACCGCGAGGCGGCCATGCCGCCGACGAGGATCCCCACGGCGATCGTGATGCCGTGCCAGGCCAGCGTGACCGGCCCGAGGTGGATCTCCGGCGGGACGCCGATGGTGATGACCGCAGTGTCGAGCACTCCGTGAGCGTACTCGAGCTGACCCTACATATTGTAGGAGCGAAAGGGCGCGCGGGGTGGCTCCCCTCACACCGGCCGGATCCGCAGGCGCCCGTGTAGAGCGACGGGTCGCGATCGAAGACCTCGGCGCAGCGCTGAGCACAGCAAAACCGACGCGTCGCCGTGGCGGCGCGACGTATGCGCCACCTCGGCCGCGAGGGCCATCCGGCATACGGGATCGGTCGCCATTCGTCCTCGCCGGAGGGCCGGCACGCGCAGCGCATGCAGCTCGACGGGACGGCTGACGTTCTTCAGTCGCCGCTCGCCCACCGCCTCGATGACGTGCTCGTCGTCAGCGCTGACGGGCCGGGCGGCGTCGAGCGTCGCGCGGGTGAGCAGCACCTCGTCGGCATCGGCCTCGGCGGCGACGCGGGCCGCGACGTTGACGGTCGCTCCGAACCAGTCCCCGTCGCGCTCCACCGCGGGGGTCGGTGTGCATGCCGACGCGCACTCCGAGCGCGCCGTGACGCGCTCCGAGCTCTCCCACCGCGCACGCGGCCAGGCACAGCGCCCGCTCGGCGGCCGTGACGCGGACGAGCACCGCGTCTCCCATGGTCTTGACGATCTGTGCCCGATGGCCGGACAGGAGGGCGCCGAAGCCCGCGACGAACGCCCCGGCCATGTCGGCGATGAGGAACGTATGCTCCGCGCCGCTCGTGCGCACGGCGTCGCCGGCGACCGGAGCCGGACGCTGCTGCCCCAGCATGCCCGAAGGATACCGGAGGACCGAAGGGCAGGATGGCGGAACGTCTGTCGACGCGCTAGGGTTCCCGGCGGCTGTCGTATTGAACGCCGAGTCACCGCAGCTCCGGCTGTGGTGGGCGGGGGAACCAGGATGTAGGGGCGAATCGACTCCGATGCGAGTCCTAGCGCGATGCCTTCTTCGCGCGAGCCCGTCAGCTCACCCCGTAGGCGACCGAACGAAGGAGCTGGATGGCGTCATCTATCTTGGTGGGTTGTCGTGCCGTGCTCGGCGCGCTCGTCCTGGGCGGATGCCTTGCCTCTGTCGCTTCGGCTGACGGCCCCGCGTCGTCCGGCGGCACCGCGGCGCCCGAGCAGCCCCGCATCGACGCGCTGCGTTGTGCACCGGACAGCGCCGTGTGCCGGCGCGGCGAGCTGCTCGCCGTGTTGGGCGCCGGCATGCAGGGAGCCGACGCGGTGGTCTTCCTCGGCGGCCGCGGCGCCCGCGACGATCGCAGCGTCCGGCCGAGCGCCACGGACAGCGCCCAGCTGACCGTGCAGGTCCCTAACGGGGCGCACTCCGGACAGATCGAGGTCATCGACCGCGGGGTGGGGAACGCCCGCTCGTCGACCCCGCTGAAGGTTCGCGCCTCGGCGCCCCCAGCGCCAGCGCCGCCCAGCCCCGCGCCCGCGCCCCTCGCACCAGGAGCAGGCGTCTTTCCCATCCAAGGCGCGCACACGTACGGCATGAGCACGAGCAACCGCTTCACGGGGCGGGGCGGGCACCAGGGACACGACGTCTTCGCCGCGTGCGGTACGCCCCTCGTCGCGCCCCAGGCGGCGACCGTCACGCGCGCCGCCTTCCAGAGCCGGGCCGGGAACTACGTCGTGCTCACCGCCGACGACGGCCGGAGCTTCGCCTTCATGCACATGCGCGAGGTCTCCCCGGTCGTGAAGGACCAGCGCGTCGCCGCCGGGCAGGGCGTAGGGACGGTCGGAGAGACCGGCCGGGCCTCCGGTTGCCACCTGCACTTCGAGCTCTGGACCGCCCCGGGGTGGTACCGGGGCGGCGCGCCCGTCGATCCGCTGCCGCAGCTGCAGGCCTGGGACGGAGCGGCTGCGCCCGCGCGGGGCTGACCAGCCGGTGATTCGTCGCTCCTACGACGGGTAGGCGAACGCGATCCCCAACCAGAAGGACCCCATGGCTCTCCCCACCCGGACCGTTGCCGGACTCGTCGCGGCGACGGTCCTGGCCCTCACGCTCCTCGCGCTGCAGCTTCGTCCCGAGCCCGCGAGCTCGGCCGCCGCACGAGCGTCGGCGACCGACGTCACGTTCGTCCGCCTCATGACCCCGCATCACCTGAGCGGCGTCAAGCTCGGTCAGATGGCCGCCACCAAGGGCGTCGAGCCGAAGATCAAAGCGCTCGGCAAGGACATCGTGCGGGTGCAGTCACGCGAGGCCGGGAAGCTGCGAACGCTCCTGAAGCGCTTCGGCGCCGAACCCGCGATGGTGAAGCCGATCGAGGATCGCGACAAGGCTGACATGCGCAAGCTCAAGAAGCTCACGGGTTCCGCGTTCGACAAGGCGTGGCTCGACGTCATCAGCGCGCACCACTCCGCGGCCATCCAGATGGCGAGCATCGAGCGCGCCGGAGGCTCCGACCGCACCGCCAGGCAACTGGCGACCGGCATCGTTCCCCAGCAGTCGAAGGAGCTCGCGGAGTTCAACGCACTTGTGAAGCGCCTGGGCTGATTTGAGTTGCGACGCGGGTGACCTTCGGCCGGCGATCGGATCCGCGTATCGTCCGCGGTCGCCCACCCCCGCGACCCGGAGCTCCCCGTTGCCCGATCCGTCCGCTGAACCCGGCCTCGTAACCCGCCTCGTCGCCCGTCTCGGCGGCGAGGTCTCGGCCGAGACGCTCGAGTCCTATCGTCGCGCCGGCCTCGGGGTCTACGACCTGTTCGCACAGGCCGAGGCCCGGCGCGCCGAAGTCTCCCCGGGACAGGAGCTCGACGAGGCCACGCGCTGCTTTCTGGTCTGCGCCTGGAACGCGTTCGCGCTCAGACGATCGGCGATGCCTTTCTCGACGCCGACTACGCCGCGCAGCCGCGCACCGACGGCTTCGTCCCGCCGATCACCAAGGAGCAGACCCTCAGCTTCTACGGCGGCGTGGAGGCGTGGATAGGACGCGGCCGCCAGGCCGAGGCCGACCCCGCCTTCGTCATGCCCATCGCGCTGCCGGCGGAGCTGCCCGCGTTCGCCGAGGTCGAGCCGTGCCCCACCGAGCACCTGCAGGCGATGCTCGCGGCCCGTTCCGGACCGGAGGAAACGCCCCGCAGGGAAGAGCGCTTGTCGTGGCTCGCGTAACGCGAAATCACAAAACAGACTAGATGCCAGTCTGGCCGCGTTACGCCGCGCGTTACGCGGCGGACGGAGGAGCGAGCTCCTCGGTTTCGGGCCGTCGCGAGTGCAAGTCTGTGCTTCAGAGTCGGGCGTCTGCGGGCTGGCTTCTGCTCAGCAGTCTCGGCGTCGCGGGATGCAGACCTGGGTTTCACCGGTAGTCGCGTTGCCGAGACGGTCGACGACCGAGACCCTCAGTCGCCCACGGACCGGCCGCTGTCCGGCGGTGAGCTTCGGGCGCTGCGTGCGCTGCAGCGGCAGCGAGATCACCACCGGGCGGCCCGGGGCTGCGAGCTCCGGCTCGTCATTGGTCGGCTTGGCGATGTCGTTGCCGACGACGATAACGGCGCGGCTGACGATCGCGCATGGCTCTGAGCAGCTCACGCGGGAGGTGAGCGTTCCCGCGTTCAAGTCGGCCGCGGTCGGCGTGGTGAGCTTGAGTTTCGGAGCCGAGCGGTCCTTCGGTCGAGGCACCGCGGCTGGTCCCGCTCGTTGAGCAAGCGCGATCGTCGTCCCGGATCGGAACGGGGCGAGCAGGGCCCCGTTCGTGGTCCAGACGGGCTGGCCGGGCGTGGCGTCAGATCCCAGCGGTGAGACAGGATCCGGTCCGTCGAATCTGGTTGCTCCGCGGGCGCGAATCGCCGCCAGGGCGGTCGCAGGCCCGAAGTCCGGACTCGACAGCCACACCACCCCGACGTCACCGCGGCGGGAGACCCGCAGCAGCGGCTGACTGGACCGGGCCTCGGTGGCGCCGGCGACCGGCCGGGAGCGGTCCGTACTCAGGCTGAAGCCCCGCTCGGGAGCGGAGACCCGCTGTGACCGCTCGCATCTCCCACTCGCGGTGCACAGGGACACGCTGATCCCGGCCTGGGTTGGGCTGATGCTCGCCCAGGCCACCGCGGTTCGGCCGGCTCGTGTGGCGATCTGCGAGTCGTAGGCGCCTCCCCTGGCGAGCACACGCGTCCGGCTGCTTGTCCCGCCTTGCGTGACGGTCGCGAGCCGGACGCTGCGGAACGGTGAGCGGACGGTGTCGCGGGAGAGGTCGTACGCCACCTGGACGCGGCCCTGGGCGTCGATCGCGGGATGCGCGGAGTCGATTCGCTCCTGTCCTCTCGTCCGCGCGAGCACCAGCTCCTTGCCGACCCCGCCGGCGACGGTTCCCGTCCGGACGGCCAGACGGCGGCCGCTCTGGAACTGCGAGGCGGGCTGATCGACGACAGCGACCGCCAAGCCGCCGGCGCCGTCGAACGCAAGCTGTGCGCCCGCGTCACCGCGGGAGAGCACAGTCGCCCGGGCGAAGACGCCCGCCGCGGGACGCAGCCGCAGCAGCAGCCGGGTCGTGTTCACCGCCAGGTACTCCGTGAGGACGGCGGCGGCATTCCCGGCGCCGTCCATCGCCAATGAGCTGATCCCGGTCTCACGGCCGCCCAGTTGCTGGGCCGGACCGAACGTCCCACCCGCTGGCCGAACGAAGGCCATCGGGCCCGCAGCGGTGTCCACCCCGACCAGGGCGTTCCCGGCGTCGTCGAGCGCCGCGGTCGCCGAGAACGCCTCACCGCCGAGCGGCAGGCTCTGCGGCGCGCTAAGCACTCCGGCGGCCGATCGCTCCCGCACCTGCACGGCGCCGTCGACCAGGTACGCGGTCAAAGACGCGCCCGATTCGTTGACGGCCGCGCTCGGCGGCCGCGGCCCCCGGGCAGAGGCCACGGTGAAGCTGTCCGGCACCGTGAACGCCGCGTCCGCCGCCGCGCACCACCCGACCCAAGCCACCGCGATCGACAAAACGGCCGTCGGTGCGCGCCTCATGAGAACGGCCAAATCTTCGTCGGCGCATCTCCGGGCCGCAAATAGGGGGAGCTCACATCGCCAGCATCGCACCGGGTTCCTGCCCAGGGGGGCGGTCCCGGGCTTTAGGCGGTGGTGCGCAGGCGGCGACGTTTGGGCAGCGTGGGGAGGTCGGCGCGCGGGGCAGTGGCGGTGCGGCGTTTGTAGCCGGCGGCGCTCTGGACGGAGGAGACGCGCCATTCCTTGCCGCCGCGGAGGGTGGGGACCTGTTCTGCGTTGAGCCCGTCGGCGATCGCCTGGTAGGTGAAGCCCCGGTCGCGGAGTCGGCGGATCGCGTCGGCGAGTGGGCCGGTGACGGAGGGCCGGCTGACCGGGAGGCCTTGGGCCTTGCGGGCGGCGAGCGCGTCGCGGGTGCGCTCGCCGATGACGCTGCGTTCCCATTCGGCGACGTAGGCCATGACGTTGGCGACCGGGCGGCCGCTGCTGGTGCTGGTGTCCATGCCGAGGTCGAGCGCGACGAGAGTCGCGTCGGCGGCGTCGAACCATTCCAGGAGCCGGCCGAAGTCGACGACGGAGCGGGAGGCGCGGTCGAGCTTGGCGACGATCAGGCCGCCGGCCTCCCCGTCAGCGATCTGCTGCAGCGCGCCGTGGAGGGCGGGGCGGTCGAGGTTCTTGCCGGAGTGGCCCTTCGTCGCGGGCGACGTCGAGCAGCTGCCAGCCGCGGCGTTCGCACTCGGCGCGGATCGCTTTCTCCTGGGCGGCGAGGCCGTTGCCGGCGTCGGCTTGTTCTTGGGTGGAGCAGCGGGCGTAGCCGAGCGCGATCACGGGCCCGAAGTCACGCATCCGGTCGGATACGTAAACGAACGTCAAGCGGGACCCCCGGGGCGGCTTCGGTTGGTTGGCTGCTCACCGGTCACGCGGCCGACGGGTGTCATGCCGTGACCGGTTGCGTTCCTGATCTCTACCGCTCCGTTTGCCGCGACTTTGCGTTCTGACTTCCGTGCAACAACCGCAGAACAAGGTCATCGGAGCCTACGACCGCGGCCTCGTCATCGCGTGTCTTATGGTGCTGCTCGCGACATGTGGCACCGCGACTGCGGAGGCGGCGAGCAGGCTTGTTCGCGTTGGCGCTCCCGTTGCCGGCCTGGTTGCCGACGGCACCCGCTACGCCGCGTGGCAGCGGGGCCAAACGGTGACGGTCCTCGACGTCGCCACGGCAACCAAGAAGACCTACTCCGCGACCGCAGGCTGCTCGCTGGCGGATCTGGCCGCCCAGACGGTCCTTCTTGCTTGCGGGCAGTCAGGAGCCACGATCGACCTGCGCACCGGCGCGCGCTCAGACCTGCCAGCGCCCGCCGTTCCCGTAGGTCAAGCGGGAGCCACCACCACCTACAGGGACATCGGCAAGAACTGGGCCCGCGTAAGGGTCACCGATTACCACAGCGGCTACGACCTCTACATCCGCCGCGCGGCCCCGAGCGACGAACCTTTGCGCGGCAGCGTCCTCGACAGCCAAGTTGTCGACCTCAGCATCCCAAGCCTGAGGCGGGACCTGTGCGACCCTGTTCGGGCGACCTCCTGGATCGCGCCGGAGAGCGGACTCTCCTCCGAACGCGCGCCCTTCACCTACGCCCCACCCTACGCCGCCGGTCCCTCCCAAGCCGAGGGCCCTGACTCCGTCGGACGCCTCCTGCTGTGGCGATGCGGACACCGCGCCCAAGTCCTCGACCAGTGCGCCTGCGTGCCGTCCCTCGGCGGCGGCTGGATCTGGTGGAGCTACGGCCGCCATCTGCCCCACCGCCCCTTCGAGACACGCATCCGAATCCGCCGCCTCTCAGGCGGAGCAACCCAGACCTGGCTCCTGCCGAGCCGATCGAACGTACAAGCGGCACACCTCCGCGACCGCGTCCTCGTCGCCCAGTCCGCCGGGCTCTTCGCCGCGCACCTCAGTCACTGACGGCGTCTCCCCGACCAACGTCTACCGGGATGGCGCTCTGCAAGCACCGGTAGGAGCCAAGAACAACTTCTCACGCGGGGCGGCGCCGCCGGCCACGAGCAAACTCCTGACGCCGCCACAGGTGAGAGCTCCTCGCGCCTGGCCTCGACGATCAGCGGTGCGTAGAGGCCTCGGTCGAACTGCATGCCCTGGTGGCTGTGGAGGAAGAAGGTGCCGGCGTCGGGCGGTGTGAAGTCGTACATGAACGACGCGCCGGGGGCGATCTCGGGCTGGGTGAGCCCGGGGACGCCGTCGGCCGGGTTGCGCAGCCGGACGCCGTGCCAGTGGATCGAGGTGGGCTCGGGCAGCGCGTTGTCGACCCGGATGCGTACGCCCTTGCCCTGCTGCAGGCGCACCTCACGCCCCGGCAGCGCGCCGCCGTAGGTCCACGTCGCGGCCTTGCGCGTTCCCAGCTCAACCGTGCTCGGCCCCGGTCGTAGGACGATGTCGGCCGGCCCGAGGGAGGCGGCCGTGGGGCCCGGGCTCCCGGCACCGCGCGTCAGGCCGCAGGTGGCGAGCGCCGCGGCACCGACGGCGGTACCGGCACCAATCGCCTGGCGCCGTGTGATGCGCGGATCGGGCGAGGCTGTGGCGTCTTCATCTGAACCCATACCTGCACACCGTAGGCGGCAGCGCTCGCCGGAGGTCGACCGGACGGGCTGACACCCGGCGGTACATCAGAGGCTCAGGCTGCGCAGCAGGCCAGGGTCATCCCGACGACCTGCGTGGCGGCCTGGCGGAGCCGCGCCGGCGCGACGCCAGTGTCGATCGCCTCCGGGTATGCGTCGGGCTCGAAGGCCACGATGCCGACCGGGTACCGCTCCCGGCTGGCCGCGGCAAGCGCGCCGCCAAGCGCCACCACCGCGACGCCGAGGTCGGTCGCGCGCCGTGCGACCGCAGCCGTGAACGCCGAGCTGCCCGCCGTGAGCACGAGGTCGGAGCGCGCCAGCCGGGCATCGAGGTCGTCGGGGTGCGCGCGCAGGACGGTCGCCGCGGGTTCTGCGCGCAGCGCGCCCGTGGCGACTTGGTCCGCGAGCACGTCAGACGCCGGATCTCCGGGCGAGCAGGCGGCGGCGATGAGGATGGTCAGGGGCACGGGGTCGAATCTTGCCCGAATTGGTGAGA
>JAABUS010006478.1_pt1 | contig 14208 bp, 9 predicted proteins | sample 5560161 | NCBI WGS metagenome assembly JAABUS01 (sample SAMN10711885, study PRJNA513376) | rock metagenome | isolation source: Antarctica rocks | place: Antarctica: Victoria Land, Trio Nunatak nord | collected 2016-01-04 | reverse complement strand
TCTAGTCAATCAGAAGAATGAACTATGCAATGAGTATCAACAAGCTATGAACAAAGATGAACTGAAGCTTCATGACATGAAGCTAAAGAACTGTCAAATCATTGACAACGTTTTATTCAAAAAGAGTCTACTATGAATGTTAAAACAAATGCATACGAAATTGCTTTGAAAAATTCATGATCAATCATCAATCTTGCATTCTGACATTAAATGAATGATTGATCTAGTTCAATGCTTCTACTATTGATCAGATCATCAAGCAATTATTCAACAATACATTTGAAACTATCATGTCTATCAGCGAAGCGAAGCATCTTAAGATGATACAAATGATTTACTTCAGTCTCTATCAATTTCTCAGCAGCGTTGACAAGATATAACTATGAACTTCATCACTGAGTTATCTTTATCGAAAAACTATAACATCATTTGCATGATCATATGTTGTCTCTTCAAAGAACGTCACTATGTTTTCTGTCATTGAGAAGATAATGACATCTCAATTGAAGAAACAGTATGAATCATGCTATGAAACGTCTATCAACTTCATGATTTACTCAGTTTTATCATTTCAAATAGAGACTTTCAGTTCATATCAATCATATGACAAAGTCTTTGTAAACGACTGAAGATCAAAGTCAATTTATCAACAGTCTATCATTCAGAGATCAATGATCAGTTGAAACAAGCTAATCAAGATGTTGAATGTAAACTTTGAATCTACTGCAATTACATGCAGAATGACTGAGCTAAATGACTTTTAATAATGAAATTCAGTGATAATTTCAATACATTCTCAACTATCTTGATGATTTCTTTCTACTTCAATAAAGACTTTCATCTTTGAATGAGTTTTGATTCAGATACGACTGATTATGAAACAACTCGTCAACGTATTGAAGTTAGAAAGATTGATGACATTGTCATTTAAATGAGTAAGCTTCTTATCTTCAATCATCAACAATTGAAAAAGATCAAGCAGATCACTGAAACTCAGATGAACAAACATAAATGAGACATCATTTATGAAGTAAATGATCAAGTTTGATTAGTCTTTGAAAACATCAAAATCACTAGATCATGCAAAGATTTAAAAGACAAGCAGCTCAATCTCTATTCAATTACAGTCAAAGTTGAAATCTTTTATCATCTTCAGCTATCTAGAAGCATGAAGCATATACATTCAGTGTTCAGCTCAAAGTATTTATGATCTTCATTAAACAACTCTTTATCAAAACAACATTCTGAATCTTTTAGATCAATGATCATTGAAGAGAATGAAGAGCATTGAGAAGTAGATAATATATTGAACTTCAGACGATATAAAGAAAGACTACAATACAAGGTCAAATGAATTGAGATAAATCATGATGACGAATGATACTATGTTGATAAAGAGAAATTCGATGACTTGAAGAAAGTTCTGAATGAATTTCACAAGCTATACTTGAATAAGTTGCACTAAATTGAAAACACGATGAATTTTTTTGCTTTTATTTCTTTTCTATTCATGTGAACATGAATGTTCAAAGAAAGAAGTAATGTTATGAACATGTTTGAATTAATCAGAGTTCAGATCTAATTCTAATCAATTTGATTAAAGCAAGTCATGATGCTATGTCTAGTTTGAATCTAGCGCATCTCTGTTGAACTCTTCAAGTCATTTTCAGCACTTCTTCTCATTGTTCAACACTTTCTTCATTCATCTCTTTCATCACTTTTTTAGACAAACACATCTGACATATTACATCACATCTGTATCAAGTCTAGCACAGTCTCAAGTCATTATTTATAGAAGAGCTTGCACTCTTTCTCTTCTGTATTCTTAATGTCTTGTTATAGCTATCTCTAAAGAGCAATACATACATATCAGTCTCAAGTCTCTTTGATTGAATAATCTAGACATGATTTCAACATCAACATAGAAACAGTCAATTTCTTATGACTTTCAATGATGAGATTCAATAGAATTTTATGAGTAATAATCTTCTTAAATATTTTTTCATCATATTCTTTTATTAACTTCTCTTTTGTCAGTGATATAAATTGAATTCTCAGCTCTTTACATACTTTATTGACTAGATTGATATGTATGATCATATAGACGATTGAATCACTGTTTATCAAAGAACAAAGACTGAATGATTCATTCTGCAAGATGAGAAGAGCATTGATCAGAAACAACTTATCAAAGTAATTTTCTTTCAATAGAATTTCGTCTAGATTGCACAAAGATATAATCTTCACTTCAGTGATTGTTGAAGAGATGACTAGTTTTTTGACTCAAACTCTGATTCAGTATTAAGTTTAAAATAATCATAGTTCTCATCAACTGCATTGACTTTGATAAATTGATTCAAACATTCTTTGAAACTATGATCTGATTTGTGATATATAAAACAGATTTCAACTAAAACATTTGCATTCTTGATGTTAATCAAAACTGCGCTGCGTGACTTTAATCAGTCAGACTTCAAAGTTGAAGACTGAACAGCAATAATTACTCTAGAAATGATGATTTTTGAATCATCACATTTGAGTAGTTTGTTCTTGATCTCTTGAACTGCTTTATGTTCATTGTTCAAGCAAATCAGATAGTTTCAAATATCTGATAGCTTGATGAGCAACTTCATCTGAGCTGTTCAAAAGATTTGAAAACGAGAGTTTATTTTATTCTTTAAATCAATGACTAGTACATTCTTCTGATACTTTAAATAAATGTATAGTCATTGAAACTGATTAAAGAAATCATTAAATTTCTTTGATTCTTAAATCAAATTAATATATTTTCTACAATAGTTATCTTTCTTATCAGAGTCATGAAATGATTAAGCTAGTTTCTTTAGAAGTTCATTGACAGTCAGATAAAGATTATCACAGTTGAGATTGCATCTGACTTGAGTGACTTCAACGACGTCATCTGCTAGTCGAGAGTTTATGTAGCTCAGCTTGTAAAGTTCATTTGAGAAGATGTCGACGTTAATTGCTAACTTCTCTTGTATGTCAAGAAATCAGTTCTTTCAAGTAGAATTCTTTTCATCAGTGAACATTGAAGAATTGAGTATTTTATGATATTTAGATCGTTCAAAGTAGATGACAATCGAGAAAGCAGTGATGATTACATTGACTGTAATAGCAGTGAAAGTTTGTAGTTTTGCTTTCAACTGTTGAATTTCACTCTTGTTTCGTTGTTTCATCTTGATGAGATGATCTGTTTCTCTATTAAGAGCATAAATACGTTTCTTTAATACTTTCATATCATTGTGTATGATGATTTCAGCATTTGATTCGTTGAAAGCAATGAATGAAGAAGCGTGTTGTGAGTCAATGATAGAAGAGAAAGCTTTATCTTTATCAGATGTGTTCTTAAATATCATAGTGAAGAAGATGAAAATTGTTTGAAAGAAGATTGAATGAATGATGATGCTTGATGATTGAAAAAGAAAGACATATGTTTATTCAACAAAGAAGATGTTTCTGAGAGTGATTGATTTTGAAGCAATTCACGAAGATTCTTTATTGTAATTCTCTTGATCGATTTGATTCTCTAGCAATTTACGAAGATTCTTTATCATAGATTTTATTAATCGATTTTGAATGAATGCATACTGAATGAGTGATAAATCTTTTAACAATTCAATAATCATATGTTTTCATTGATTTTATGAATTTTCTAATGTTGTTCTTGTCTTTCAAGATCAAATCATCAGATAAACAAATTTCTTTAGACTTGATTCGTCTGTACAAGTTGATTGAATGAGTAATGAGATCAGTATCATGTGATTAATGAATTCTTAATATAATGTCAGAATTGTGTCTAGATGATACAATCAATGAAGATCAGAGTTGATAGTGCTTGATCTTTAAAGATAGTTATAACTGAATATTAAGAATATAGAAGAAGATTGATACAAAAGCTTTTATTTATGTAATGTTCAAAGACTGTGTTAAACTCAAAAGAAATGTGTTTGTAACATGAAAAGAAAATGATGTAGATGAACAAGATATTGATGAAAGAAAAGAATGTTGAAAAAGAAAAAAGATGTTGAGTCATATCTGAGTCATATCTGAGTCAAACCTGAGTCATATCTCGATCAGATTGTTGACTAGCTTTAATCATTACACAGAGTACTTGCTAGCATGCATTGTGAATTGATTAAAGCTTCAATCTTGTTCAGTCTTATCAATCTTGATACGCTTGTAACAGATTTTGACAATGATATTGACTGAATATCAAAGCATTTACATAACTCTGACATTAAAGATTCATCAATGAAAGTCATGTTAATGACTTCAGTATTTATCAGAATGAAAGATCTGAATATCTTTTTTAAACTATTCAAAATGATGTCAACAGTAAATGACTTGAAATCAAATGAATCATTAAATATACTGATGAAACAGAATATGAATATATCATTCTTAGTTACTACTTTGATGAAAGCAGATCATTTTTTGAATTTGCTGCAATTTCGTGCATTTGAGCTGATTTAAAACAATCACATGCTTTACATTCTGACTTCTTGCATTTGAAGCAAAGTTCTTTTTTAAACAACTTCTTTCTAGCAGAATCAACATTCAATATTCTGAGTTTCTTTCATGCAAAGATTGAAGCTGAAATTACAATAATGATCATTGTTAAAATGCTAGCAATAAAATGAGTGACTTGAATCATTAATGTTTTGAGAGCTGATTAAGCATTCAATTTCATCAATTGAACGTTGACTTGCATACAAATGTCAATGAATTCATTCAAATTCATAGTTTGTTCATTGATCATGACTTGCTGAAGATCTGAGTTAATCTTATGCTGAAGATTATTTAATAAAGTTTCGTTATTATATTTTAGTTTTGCATTAAGTTTCTGAAATTTCATTTAAAATTTATGAAAGAAAATCTTGTTTTGATACAGCTTCAAGAATTGTCATTGAGTCATGTGATGTTAATTGAAATCATCATACATTTTATTTAGAATCAATAGTATTTCTTTTGCTTCAAGAAATGAGTTTATGATCATGTTTCTCATTCTGAGTGCTATGTATTTGATCATCATTTCACTGACTCAACTTTTCACATATGCAATCTTCATTTCTTTAATAGAAAAATGATTCTTGTTTATCTTCAGCTTATTTTGCATTCAAGATAATCAATTATTCACATTCTGTCTTGAATCTTTAAACAAGAGTGAGTCAAATAACTTAATTGACTTCAAGAATTAATCTTTCAAAATCAAAGTGCTTAGTTGACTTAATGTTACTTTTAAATGATGTATAATCACATTCTTTTTCTTCATTTCTTTCTGTAAACACATTCAAACAACATTCAATGTTATTTGTGTAACTTTCAACTCAATATTAATAACTTTCAATTCAATGTTTATCTTGTTGATGTCATTGTAAATCTTGATTTCAATGTCATGCTGTTGATATATGTACTTGATAAATGCAATGAGATAATCTGCTTCATAAGCATTTATTCAAGCATTCAGTTCAGTGCTGATGTTGATCTTGATCATTTTGTGATTGAAGAACAATATGTTCATGTTCTCTTCTTTTATATTCAATGATGCATTCATGTCTTCTTCTTCTGATGCTGTTTAATTCTGTGATAGAAGTGATTCTCTTTCAACATTTTGAAGTTCATAATGAGCAATGCTCATTGATTCTGATTTTAATTCTGTGCTTCTAGTCATTGTGTGAGTAGAAAATTGCTGATTGAGATTCAACTGAAATTTCTGATTTCAGTTTTAAAACAATGCGTTCGTGTTCTTCTGTTCTGATAATGAGTTCAGTAAAGAGTTAGTCTAAAGTAACATGTTTATGTTTTTCTGTTCTAAAAATTTCTTAATTTCTAATGAGTTTTCTGAGCTTGATTTTTGAATTTCAATTCTGATTCAAGTTTGAATGATGTAACTTATTTTTATATCATTTACACATTGATAGCAAGATTGATGAGCTTTGAACTAATGTTATGAGTTTGCATAAAGTGAATCATATGAGTGTATTTTAACTAGAAGTTCAAAGCTGAAGAAGAAAGAAGATGCAACATGTTATGAGTTTTATTCATGAAGACACGCTAAATCACTAGCGTGTCAACATCAGCTTTATACTAGTTTATAATAGTTTGACATGATTTATGTTAAACTAACTTGAAGTGCATGATTGCAACAATCATGACAAGAAACATAAAAAGAAACATGAAAATCATTTGATAAAAAATCATGATGAGAAAACATGAAGATCATTTGACTTTGATAGAGAGTCATGATGAAAAAATATGATAGAAAGTCATGAAGAAAAATTATGTAAACTGTTAGAGATCAGCATAGAGCGAGTCATATAAGTGTAAGATAATGAGTATATAAATGCTAAGAAAGAAAAGTATCTAGAAGAGAAGAGTCAACTATTTATATAACTCAGAAGAACATAAGCTAACTCTGAATAGAATTGACTTCGAAACAAGTCTATGCTCTAGCGATGAGCGATCGACGATAGCTCTCAGAATAGTCATTAACATAATCATCAACATAGTCATCAATGAAGATGCGTAGCTAGAATCGTAACATTATCTCTCTCTCTTCAATGATTCATGTTTGCATGAATGTATTTTCTTAGCCTTGTGTAGAATCGAAATGCCTATTGTAGCAGACTCACTATGCAAGATAGAAGTGTCATTGAAGCAGACTTACTGATCAACTTGCTCATTGAAGAGATCGACTTTGAGCTCGTCATTGTAGCAGACTCACTAGTTGCACATGAACTGATAGGCGAATTGATTCACTGATAGATAAAGCGATGAGAAGATCATTGCATTGACAATGTCATTGAAGCAGACTCACTGATCAACTTGCTCATTGAAGAGATTGACTTTGAACTCATCATTATAGCAGACTCACTAGTTGCATGTGAACGTATGATCAGATTCACTGATGAGTAGAATGATGAGAGCAAATAGATCATTGCATTGAGAATAGATGTCATTGAAGCAGACTCACTAGTTGCATATGATCTGATAGGCGAATCGATTCACTGATAGATAGAGCGATGTGCTTGTAGATCATTGCATTGACGAAAGATATCATTGAAGCAGACTCACTAGTTGCATGTGAACTGATAGACGAATCGATTCACTGATAGATAGAGCGATGAGAAGATAAATCATTGCATTGACGATGTCATTGAAGCAGACTCATTGAGAGTTTGCTTCTGAGATAGAGACTTCGACGCAGTTCTAGACTGATCTCATATGATTGCTCTTGAGATAAAGACTTTGACGCAGTTCTATGACTGATCTTGTTGTTCAACAAATTCGAAGAATTTCTTGCGAATCTGAATGAACGATGCTTTCGCTGATCTTCTGATTTAGTCGAAAAGGGTTTCAATCTTTTGTTTATACTCGCTGATCAGCTCACGAGAAAAGAAAGATGAGTACTGCTGCATGAACGCAAGTTGCTAGATCAAAGTCGATAGAGAGTTGAAGAACTACTAGCAGAAGCACTTGAAGAAATCAATGCAGATTATTTCACTTCGTCTGTAATGAAGAAGCATTTATATAATGTTAGAAGTCAGCATAGAGCGAGTCATATGAGTGTAAGATAACAAGTATATAAATGCTAAGAAAGAAAAGTATTTAGAAGAAAAGAGTCGACTATCTATATGACTCAGAAGAACATAAGCTAACTCTGAATAGAATTGACTTCGAAACAAGTCTATGCTCTAGCGACGAGCGATTGACGATAGCTCTCAGAATAGCTGTCATGATTTTAGTCTTGTCAGACTCAATCTTCTAGTCTTGTCAGATTTATTCTCGCTTCGTCATCTTGACTAGTTTCTATTGAGTCTAGCGTCGACTGAGAAACACACATATGTAGTCAGCTTCTTTTCTGTAGCTATCTTTCTTTCTTAGCATTTATCTTCTAGTTAAATGACACTTATATTGACTCGCTCTATGCTGACTTCTAACATTAGATAAATGCTCATCAACTACTCTGCTATTGACGTGTAGACGATACGAAATAATCTACTTCGTTTATTCAGAAAATTTGCAAGAATTTCTTTGAATTTGCATCATCATTTTAGATCGCAAGAAATTCTTCAATTCTACATTCATTTTCATCATTTTATTCGCAAGAAATTCTTCGAATATTACAATCAGCTATTATCAGAAAATTCACAAGAGCTTTTTTGAATTTGCATCAAATCAAAACATCAATCTCTCATTTATCTTTACCTCAACAACTTCTATCTACTATCATCATGACATGCAACGTCGAGTCAGTTGAGTCTCGAACAGCTTGCCTGCTTAAAAGCACTGTCAATAGAAGAGTCTCACTTCTACTCATTGATGTCTCAGTCGAGGCTGAAGAAGCTACAACATCATGAAACATAAAGAACAAGAAACAATTGTGTCAATGAGTTGCAAATCAGCTCGATCAGATTATTGATATACTGAATGAGCTTTGAAGTCAGCAAGATCTGACTCTACAGCTCAACGAGCACTGAATTCTTGTACAAGACGATCACAAAAAGAGAGTGAAACAACTAGAAGTCGCTTTTGAAAAGAACGATGAGCTAGAAGAAAAGATCAATCAGTTACAAAGCGAGCGATTGAACTTCAAAGCGAAACAACGTCAAGCTGATCAATCTATGTCTCGTCAAGAGATTCAGTCAGCTGAGCAACGAGTCAATCAGAAAGAAGCGCACTTTCAACGAGAATCTTCTACTCTATCTGATAATGAAAACGAAAATGATCATCACAAGTTCATCAAGCTTTCGAATTCACTCATCTTTATTGAAACAGATGATTTTATCTGAGAGACATGAAACATCAAAATAGCTGACAAGCTCAATGTCAACACAAATCATTATTCTACTGAAAAGATTCATATTGTCTATGTGATTTTCAGGCTAGAAGACGATGCTGATGAGCAGATCTATGCAAAGCGTCGTATCGATGCTTTCTCACTCTATCTATCACTGACGAAACTGCTGAAACATTTGAACGAAATATATGATGATCAGAATAGAAATCGAAAGTGTCGTCGTGAATACAATGCGTTGAAGCAGAGCAATAAGTCGTTCAGCTTTTTCTACTTTGAATTCACAAAGATATTCAGCTTTCTTGACTACAATGATCAAACTTTGATGAACAATCTACAGAATAAAATCAACAATCATCTTTAGAACGTGTTGTCAGTTTGTCTCATAGAGTTTAGCTCGCTTGATAAGCTCAAGACTTTTCTTCAGAGAGTGAATAATAAACAATGAGTCAATTATCAGCTACGTGACGAGCAACAAACAGTCAAATCAATAGCAGTCTTGAAAAAACGTTTTGTTTCTTCGTCGACATCAGCATCAGTCTCGACTACTAGCTATGTTCAACTCGCTACTTTTTTCATTCTCGAATCTGAATGATCAAGAATGTCAATCATCTGCTTCAACTGCAAAGTATCGAATCATCTTTCAAAGAACTGCTTTCAGCTGAAGACTAGTACTTCAACATCTCATGCATTCATCTCTTGTCTTAATGAGATCATCATGTTGAAAGAAGAGAAGAAATTATTTACAGAGAAATTGAAGAATGAGGCAAAAAACTAGTGACTTTCATCAAAGATATGATGAAAAATGTGTTAATTTCTTTAACAACGAGTTCATCAAATAATCTTTTTGTTTCAAAATCTTTGACTACTGAATGTGTACTATCTAGCGATGAAATTAGTTACTCATTAAAGTCATTGATTGACACTGAAGCAGCTGACTATTCGTTCATTGATGAATTAATCGCGCAGAATGTTTGTGATCATTTGCAAATTGAATCGTTGTCTTTAATTAAGCTCAAGTCAATAAGAAAATTCAATGATCATTATGCAAAAAAGCTCATTACTCATGCAATTTATTCAAATCTGACTGTTCAAGATCATATGAAACGTTTCGTCTTTATGCTGATTACTCAATTGAGTCAGCATCAGATGATTCTTGAAAAAACATGAATGAATAAGATCAAGATAACGATTGATATGAGAAACGATCATCTTCAATTTTCTGATTCAAAGACTCATATTGATGCTAGTTCAACTCTTCTTTCTGTCATCAAGAAAATCATGATAGAACAGAAGAGTTTAATCTTTACTCAAATACTAAAGAGATTTATCTCTTTTGTTGTCACTCGACTCAGCGAGAAGTCATTTTCATTCAATAGAATCGTGAAATCATCTAGTTCAGTCAACTTCGCTTCGTCTTTCAATTCAATGAACATAGCAATGATAAAGACTGCAGCATATAAATCACTAGTCAAATGATCGAATATGACTACTTTCGCGATCATCATCACGAAAATCGATCAACTTCTAAAAACAGCTAGAAATAAACTTGAAGATGTAAATCTACAAGAGCTTTCACATGAAAAGATCTTGAAAGAAGTCAAAGCTAAAGCTTTCTTTGAAATATCAGAACTATTTAGACGTGTTTGATTGAGTAATGACTGATCAACTATTTTCTCATTGCTTCTATGATCATAAAATTGAGTTGATAGACGAGAAAATGTCTTCTCGAAGTCGTCTCTATCATATGTCTGATTACAAGCTTCAAAAGATGAAGAATTATCTGATCAAACATCTGAATAAAAGCTTTATATCTTCTAGCTCGATCTCATATGCTTCGCTCATACTATTCATCGAAAAGAAAGATGATAGTTTGCGTTTCTGCATCAATTATAGAAAGCTCAATGCTTTGATCAAATGAGATCGCTATTCTCTACTCTTAATAAACGAAACTCTCGCTTGTATTCAAGATAGCAAGTATCTGACTCGATTGAATATAATAGTCGTCTTCAACAAACTACGCATGCATTCAAGAAGCAAAGATTTGACTATCTTTATTACCTCTTTTGATTTCTACAAATATCACGTGATGTCTTTCAAATTAATCAACGATTCAACTTTCTATCAACACTATATAAACGACGTGCTATTTAACTATCTTCATCAGTTTTGTCAGATCTATCTAGATGACATTATCATCTACAGCAAAACACTGAAGAAACATAAGAAACACGTACGACTAGTTTTACATAAACTACGAGAGATTGATCTTCAGATGAATATAAACAAATGCAAGTTTCATGTTCAAAAGATCTTCTTTCTGAAACTATTGCTATTCATTGAAGAACTAAAGATGAATTTCAGAAAAGTACAAGCAGTAGTCGAATGATCTACTTCTACAAACCTCATTCAGATGCAGTTCTTCGTTGACTTCTGCAATTTCTATCGACGTTTTATAAAGAACTTTTCGAAGATTGTTCATTCTCTGATTCAACTAACTCAAAAAGAGATGATATTTGAATGAGATCAAGCTTGTCAAACGATCTTTGATCATATGAAGAAATGAATGACTGAAGTCTCTATTCTTCGTCATTTTGATCAGAATAGAAAGACTATTCTTGAAACAGACTCATTCAACTACGTCAATGATGACATACTTTCTCAGTATGACGATGAAGAAACATTGCATTCAATGATTTACTACAGCAAGAATCTGAGCTTCGCTGAGTGCAATTACAAGATCTATGACAAGAAACTACTAGCAATCATTTATGTCTTCAAGCATTGATGATCTGAGCTGAAATTGACTGAGTTACTCATCAAGATGTTCACTGATTATCAAGCTTTAACGTCATTAATGAAAGATAAAGAGCTAAGTAGACATCAAATGCGCTGAGTACAAAAGCTCGTTGACTTCAACTTCAAAATCATGTATCGCTCAGACAAACAAAACATCAAAGTCGATGCATTGACTCATTGAGTCAATTCAGTTTCTAGAAGTCTTGAGAATGAATGATGTCGCTATCAGCGAACTACAATTCTCACGTTGAATTGAATGAAAATCGCTGATCTAGAAGAGAAAGAGAATGATGAATCAATTTATTGATTGATTCTAGAAGTTAACAGAATCAACAAGAATTGTATTCTACTTCGTGAAGTTGTATTAAAAGATGAAGCTCAATACAAAGATACTAAATTAAGAAATTGTTGAGTTCAGAATGAAATACTATATTGAGATGATCTTCTATGAGTTCTCTTCAATGAGCATCTTCAAATAAAGTTAATTCAAGAAGTTTATGATCAATCTTCTATTGATCATCTTGAAATTCTCAGAACGATGAAGATCATAAGAAGATACTACTATTGATCTTCAATGTGAAAGACAATAAATCGATATATTCAAAACTGCTACATTTGTCAGCAATCAAAGACTTCTCAAGATAAATTCAATAAACTACTACATTCTCTACTCATACTTGAACAGCAATGAAAGAACATAGTCATGAATTTCATCATTGACTTATCTCTTTCAAAAGACAAAAACATCATACTAACAGTGATATGTAGACTGACAAAGAAACGACACTATATTTCTTGTTTTACTGATGATGAAGAAATCACAGCAGAAAAAACAGCTGAGCTAATGCTTCAATGAATATATCGAATACACGATTTACTCGATTTCATTGTTTCAAATCGAGACTCTCAATTTATCTTCATTCTATGAAAGTTTCTTTGCAAAAGACTGAGCATTAATCTTTGATTATTCACTGTCTATCATTCTCAAATCGATGATCAAAGTAAATGAGTCAATCAAAACATCGAAAGATATCTTCAATTCTTCTGTTTGTACATGCAGAATGACTGAACTAAGCTACTACTCATGATTGAGTTCATTGATAATAATGCTCTGTTCTCAGTCATCTTCTCGATCTCTTTCTTTTCAAACAAAGACTTTCATTCTCGTATGAGCTTTGAATTCGATGTCAGTGAATATGAAAGTTCTCATGAACGCTTGCAAACGACTAAAGTTGAGAATATATCTGAACATATGAACAAAACACTGAAGTTTGCTCGCGAGTCGCTAGTCAAAACACAGAAACAAATGATGAAACAAGTCAATAAGCATAGAAAAGAAGTTGATTACAAGATTGAATCAAAGATGTTTCTGCATGAAAGAAACATTGTTACAGCGAGATCTTTCAAGAAGTTAAATGACAAAATGCTCGATTCTTTCATCAATCTAGATTTCATCGACTCTTCATATAAACTGAAATTATCAGAGTCTATGCATGTTCATGATGTATTTCATTCTGATCTGCTTCGCTCTGTCGTTGATGATTTCTTGCCTGGTCAAAAGAACGAACTCTCAGATTCAATAGTGATAAACGACGAAGATGAATGAAAAATCGACGATATATTGAATTCTCGTTGATATCGAAGACGACTTCAGTATAGAGTCAAATGAAATGACTATGACAATGATCTTAATTGATACAACGCTGATGACGACGAATTTATGAACACTCAGAAGATAGTTGATGATTTTCATATTCAATATTTGAACAAATCGCGCTAGAAACGCTTTTGACTATTCAGTCAATCAGAATTTAATGAATCTGAGTCTGTGAAATCATGATTGAGCAATCAATTGAATCGAGCAGAAAATACATTCATGTGAACATGAATCGTCGAAGAAGAAAAGTAATGTCACGATTCTAGCCTTGTCAGACTCAGTCTTCTAGTCTTGTCAGATCTATTCTCGCTTCGTCATCTTGACTAGTCTCTATTGAGCCTAGCGTCGACTGAGAAACACACATATGTAGTCAGCTTCTTTTCTGTAGCTATCTTTCTTTCTTAGCATTTATCTTCTAGTTAAATGACACTCATATTGACTCGCTCTATGCTGACTTCTAACAATAGTCATCAACATAGTCATCAACATAGTCATCAACGAAGATGCGTAGCTAGAATCGTAACATAAACTGTTCAATCAAACTATTTATATTTATTTAATATTTTATTAAGTTGAATTGAGTTTTCAAATTGAGTTGTTGAGTCAAGCTTCTTAATTCAACTTGAGTTTTCAGATTTAACTTCTCAACTCAATTCAACACTTTTTCAAAAAAAATTCAACTCAACTTAATGTTACGAAGCGTGTCGGCATTGAATAGAGTCTAGTCAATAGGCTCTAGGAATTTCGATATGTGAACAAGGAACAACGATGTTCCGGATCGAAATATGCTGGAACATTTCATCTATTCGAGCCCTAGCAAACCGGCTACTTCGCCCCTTTGTTCGCCCTACTATAGATACAGCTCGGAACTGTCTTCTTCCTTCTGTATTCTTAGTTTCCTAGTTAGAGCTACCTCTATTGATCAAACATTCTA
>JAABUS010006477.1_pt1 | contig 14210 bp, 19 predicted proteins | sample 5560161 | NCBI WGS metagenome assembly JAABUS01 (sample SAMN10711885, study PRJNA513376) | rock metagenome | isolation source: Antarctica rocks | place: Antarctica: Victoria Land, Trio Nunatak nord | collected 2016-01-04 | reverse complement strand
CAAAGGTTCCGATGGTTGCCTCTCCCCGTCCAGCCAGGCATGCGAGAGCGCGGACGTGTCACCATCACAAGAGGGCGTGAAGAGATCTGAGCGAAAGGTTTTTCATAGTCCTCCAGGGACTGCTGGACTGATGTAATAGAGTATGAGTTGTTAGCTGAGTCTGGCTTCGTATACCGTGTTTCGAATGGCATTATCGTGACGAGGATAAAATAGAGTGGATGAAGGGTATAAAATTCTGTAAATTGTTATTCTGGCTTACTTGCTGTTCATCTGTATAGTATTCGATCGACAGACCAATTGCTATTCACAAAATACTCCATAGCCCTTTACCCAAAGATGCATAGCAAAAATCCAATCCACATGATATGGTGAGCAGATCAGTTCCGGATCATCGACCGAAGATACTACTATGACGGCCTACATCCTAGAACAAGCAAACTACCTAACAAAGGGCCTAGTGTTCATGTGGGTCTTGTCCCTTCGAATCACCGTTGGATTTATAATCTTCGATTAGAGATTGGTATGAGTACGGTTCGCGCCATAACGCACAGAAATTCAAAGAGAGCTGAAGTGGAACCCAGGTATTGGTAAACATTCGCCCCTATTCATTTACAGCACAGTATAGCCTTGGTATATGCAACTCCGCCAGCGCTGCTGATATTAGAAAGGTGTCCTTACCGCCATACTCGATCTTGACAATACCATACGTGACACTCTCCTATCATTTATCTTAGCCGAGTCGGCAAACTCTGACATACAGTTGTCATGGTCGTCAAAGCGAATCAAACAGTCATCACGGAGAAATTCTTACAGTATTCAACGAATCTAGCATGCTATTCGTAACGGATAGTGAAGGGTAAAATAATATACAACAAATTGTGCTATAAAATAAGAAAGATTCGAGAAAGCACACGAGAGGTGCTATGTTGACAGGTGATACAAAAACAACGATAACATGAGATTCGTTCATTTCCCTCAACAGAATCTTCCGAAAACAATTCAAGAGCAGCAACCACCGCAGTTCGCTAGCCTTAAGCCGTACCGTACCCAGCAACACCCGCAGAGCCATCTTAACGTGGTCTACGAAATAACAAAAACACCTCTCTCCTATTCGCCCCGGCGTCTGCTTGAACTCGTGTGATTCCCTTACTTTGTGCTAGTGAGGTTTACACAAAAGCCCTGACATGCGGTTTCAGATCCTGAGGGGCGCGGAGGGAGTGAGATTCGAAGTGTACTGGAGAATGACCGGAAAGCTTGCTCTTCCTCTTTTCATTCTCCGCCAATTTTGTCTTTGCCCACTAGTATCGTTGCCTGCTTCTCTTCCCTGCAAATCTTCCGACATCTTCAAAATCCCATCTCTAATCTTTCATATTATTTGTAAATTTTGCACATCCACTTCCGCTTTTCCTCAGCCGCATCTCCCTTTACTCATCTGACAAATATCAATCCCATAAACCACCTCTCACACAAAAACCAAGGGGCAACTTTCTGCGGCCCCTGTCCCGCAGATTAGCTCGTTGTCCCTGCAGAATAAAGGGCTCGGGTTACTAGTAACAGATAAAGGGGAGATTCAACGTTTGCATTGCTGAGGAATAATGTTTAGCAAAGCAGACGAATATGTAGAAACCCCATCGTCAAGATCCCGTAAAGCTCCACCACAAAGCCCCCGTAACGGTTACCCGACCCGAATCGGCGCTGCTGCTGATTTCGCCGGTCAGAAAAGACTGGAGAAGAGGATGGCCACAAGGGTGGGGGGGGAAGGGATGGGGATGTGGCACAATGATGGGTACCTTATGGGTACTACATATATACAAAGCCAGTTGCGGGCACCCGGTTATGAAAGTAGGTGGTTTGGGTTGTGTAAGGATGCTGGCGATACATTTTTGCTCTCTTTTATATTGAAAAGTTTTATTTTGGAGTTCTGAGGTGTGGATGGGGGGGTTTGAGGAATCGGATGGGTTGTTTTTGCAGAAGAAAAAATGGTTGTTTTCGCGTCCCAAGCTTTGTTCTCTCAGGATATACTCCAATGTAGCCAAACGACTGCGTGTATCCCGGAAAAGCTGGGTTCGAATCCCGGTCATCACCTCTCGTCTTTCTAACCTCTAGCCCCTTTCCCCCTACCGAATCCCCATATCAGGACCCTCCAATCCCTTTCCCCAACCTCCACGCTCCTCGATGTCCTCTCAATCCCCAGACCCTTGATCCCTCCCCCCTCTCCCTCTCTCCTATCACCCCAATCCTACCCGTTCCACATCCCCCATTCCCACCCTACTGTAACTGGTCTCGACCACCATTCTTCCCTTACCATACCCAGCGCTTGCATAAACACCACATCAACCTAACTATACCCTCTGTCCACGAAATTATTATTAAGCCCGGCTTCCATATTTGCTCTCCTCCGCGGGAACAGTACTGCTACCCCTGTGGTTAGCAATCTCCGCTCTAAGCCCTGTAGGGCTAGCGCTAGGGGGTTCAGAGTTTTCACCTCCTTCCTACCTTCGTAACCTTCGTAACCTGGTTCAACCATATACATACACATGCACATATGCTCCTTCTGACCCTCATACCTCAACAGTTTTCGGGTAGTAGTGTACTTGCGTTCCCGTCGGGATGGGTGGCAGATTGGAGTATTTGAGGGGGATGGATGTGGGGGTGCGGGATGAGGGCTGAGGCGGGCAGGGAGGGGTTTTGATGGAGTGGGAGGTTTTGGGAGGTTATTTTGTTGGGGAGGTTGGTGTGAGGCGAGTTTGCGCTGGTTTTAGCGCTTTTGCGTTGAGCTTTCTCCGTGCGATAGGACTATTGTTGGCATGTATACGAGGAAAATTCCGGGAAAGCGATATCCTCCTTGGTCGATGCTTGTTTCTAGGCAAGGTTTTAAAGCTTCGTTTCTTATGTTCGGTGCCCTTTGATACTTCGAGGTCATGAATACGGATATTTCTGGGCAAGTCGGTGAACAACGAGTCTCTCGTCAGCAGGCTACTCTGCTCCAGGGGTCTCGCACTCTTATGTCTTTGGTGGTTTTCCGTCGGCGCAAGCAAGTTCTGCAATTGTATGTATCGAGGTTCGGTCACCGCCAAGAGTCCGTTCCATTCTTCTTGGGGCTCTTTGGGCCCTTGATCTCTCAAAGTAACTTCCCTGAGTAGCCGCAGTCGCGAACATTTGAGGCTGGTCCATCGTATCCTCTTCAGCAGTGCAGCATACCCCGTAGCATCGAAAGATCGCTGCTAGGCTAAGGAGTACGGCGAAAGATACAGCAAACTCGATGAATGTTTGTTCTTTCACAACTTCGAAGTTTAGGTTTTCCAGAGGAGATATAATAGGCCAATGGCTTGAAATCGTTGCTGTGCCTGGAAACGAGATGTGGTAGATAAAGAAGTGGAGGTTGGTGCATAAGTCAGAGAGGTAGGAGAAGGGAAGGCTGAGATGTTCATTGTTTCGAATGAGCAGAGAAAACACACAGAAAGATAGAGTCGTGTAGTGAACGGAGATATTATGTTCTCGCTACAGGTACTTGAAGAACTCAACGTCTTGATCTCACAACACGTGGAACTCGAGTATCTTTCAAACTGCTGGAGACAGCGATGTAGCAAGGCATGCTAAGCAAATATTCTTCCCCTTAGTAGAACCAGATTCATAGATCCAGCACAATAAGGAAGAAGCAACAACAACAACAAACAGCAATTCCGAACAGATCTCAGTACAACACTCTGAGACATCAGCTCATCTGAACCCGCAATATTGAAAGCTTACCCACGTCTTCGCTCCATCCAAACATTAAGGTCATTCTCAGAAACAACAATCGTTGTTCCAGATACTTCAGCACCTGGGTGCTAGAGGCGACGAGATCTTCTTCGGTCCTACCCAGAAGTTGCTCCCAGGCATCGCTTGACCAGACAAGTTTGCCGCAGCTGATGGCTCCAGATTCATCGATGAGTGTTCCAACCTAGTTAGAGTAGGGTTTAAGTTAGTTGTGGAGATTGAGAGGGATGGCGGAGCTAGCCATATGTACCAAACGTGGGTTGATCCTGAGAGGGATTTCCTTCTTGCATTGTTTGCATTTTGCTGTGATTGCATTGCCGAATAAGGGGACACCACAGCTATTGGAGTCACTAGAGGACTCTCGAAAGTATGCTAGAGAGTGTTACCATTCAGTACAGAGCATCCTGTTGCGTTGGTATAGTGTCATTATGTTCAACTCGATGATAATGACACTGAGGTACCCTATGAAGTGTTCTACATATCCACCTTTAGCGACTGGAAAGACTGTCCATGTATATATATACCTGCAGGTGCTGTTCTAACGCTAGGCGGCCTGGTCAGCCGTGGCCTAGAGATCAACAGAAAATCCACACTTACAATTCGTCAATGTCGGCTAATGTGAATAGAATTCTCACCTCAGACGAAGCAGCTTCCTCGACATCGAAGACTAAACCTATGAGTAGACGATGATTTCTGGAGACCTAACGGGAACGTACTGTCTTCTGGGAACGGTTGGTTGACATGCTCCCTTTTGATAAGTCGCTGCGCAAAACCTCTCAGCCAGTAGGCATCACTCATGTGTGGGTCAACGTCGACGTGAGTCTCAGTACCAATCGATAATGTAGGTCTTCTATCACCCTTGAAGCCAGGATTGGATAGCAAAAGTATGGTATCCGAAGCTTTCCACAAGCTGGCAGATGCAGCAACGTGGCCCCATAGTGTAAGTGTAGCTTCGAACGTATCATCAAAGATATTTATATCCACCTTTTCTGCGGGATTTCCCTTCTTTGTTGTGACTTCTGTATATTAGCAACTTCTCTCTGGCTCCCGGAGAGAGTATGCCTACATTTTTTTCTACCCCCAATACTCTTGACGCAGACCAGTACCTTCCCTGCAGCTACTTCATGTCCACCGTCCACAAAGTTCTTCAATGTGATGAGCCCATCCAGCTGTTCATCGTCTTTATAACCCAGTGGGGTCTTGCACAAGATCCCTTCATCACTCTTCTCTTGCACCAGGAAGTAGCAGCTATTGTCTCGCTCGGGAAATATCGAAGTGACAAGCGAAGCATGTTGCAGTATCAAAGAATTCGATTCGGCGTTCGAGACATGGGGAGTCCAAACCGATACTAACTGACCGATGCGCAGTTGATAGTCTATCTTTGCGTACCATAGCTTGACCTACTCAAATAGATCAACGACAGCAGCAGGGAGACTGAAGGTAAATGGCACCATTAGAGCCCCAGTATCATCCTTGACCACAAGCTTCAAACAACCCTTCGCAGCTTGCGGCGCTTTGCTGAGTATCGCCTGGTCGTAAAAGTTCACCACTCTACCCATTAATGCAACGCAGCCTGGTCCGGGCACCAAACTATCAATCTCGACTTCCTCATAATGCACACGGGGATGCCATTTGTGGAGTTCTGGTTGTAGTGTAGCTTCGATCTCTTCGAGAGTGAAGCCATCACCAGCCTCGGATGGTGGGCCGGTCGTTGCTGGTCTTTTCTTAGGAGATACTTCTGTTTGGAAGAAAGACTGGATCGAGGGGAATTGTGGCGACATTTTGGGAAGGATGCCAGATGTAAAGGAAAAGACGGAGTAGGTCAAATGGCTAAAGCTCAAGGTTCTGCGGTAATGTCGAGCCGTGTAAGTAGAAATCGCGCTATCGTTGTTCTCCTAACATTACACAAGTTTCGATGTGTAATCGACAAGTCTAATCTTCCAGTTGAGAAAATCACAATCATGCTAATGTGCACTAAAAGCTTCCAAGCAAACAGACGTAAATGACTTCTTGACGAAGTCCGGAGCTCTTTATGGGCAATACTCGAGCTTAGCATGTTGTCACAACATTCAGGTAGCATTAGGAGCAGGAAATGAGTACGGTATGTCACACTCTATCGATTTAGGAGAATGTACATGGAGCGCAGGAGTTGAATCCTTCACAGAATAAGAGCACGGGGAAATCTCTACCTACTATAACCGCAGATTGATCGTCTGTACCGCCTTTCTACATGAACTGATCCATCCCTCGTCTGTTGAAGGTCAGGGGCGGTTGTCATAAATAGAATATCTTGATACCTAGAAAAGCTTGTGTTCAAGCGTCATGTCAGATTCTGGCTGAAGACCAACGCATGCACGGAAGATGTTGGTCAGAGCACCACGCTGCTTCGCCAACGCGTTGATCACAGGGGTGCCTGGAGGCGTCAGAGGGGCCTATGAAAATCAGCAAAAATTTGGAACCAACTATTGGGCATCATACCTTCAGCATGTAGCTCAAAATACTAAGCACGCTATGGAAACCCTTGTAGTCCTTCGTAGTAGCTCCATCCCCAGTATTGGCCTTCCAGGTGATACGGGTCATCAACTCGGCAACGATCACAAGATCAATGATGAGTGGAGAAGCCAAGAGAGAGTCCTCGCAAACGTTGAACAGGCTAATGGTCTGATGTCCGCCCATGAAGATTTCGGCGTAATACTCGTCGAGCGCACGTTTATTGTCGCCAACCGCAGGCATGTACTTGATCACCACAGTGTGGTCAGGATGCTCTCCAGGCTTGTAAAGCACGCTGTTTGCCTCCACCATGTCGTCAACCACGTTGGATTTGGAGATCTCTTTGGAGCGGAACTGCCTTTGGGAGCTCAGGTTCATGCCATCATTGTTGCCAAGGTGGTTGTAGCTGGCGATTGAGGTGAGCTTGATCCCAGCATTGATCATGAAGTCTACAAGAGCAGATTTCATCTTGGTCTGACCAGATTTGAAGTCATCACCTCCGATGAAAGAGCCATGCTTTTCGGCCAGCTCAATGGCACCGGGTACAAAGGTATTTTGAGGAGATCCATTAATGAAAGGGGCATTCTCCAGGATACAAGCTATAGCAAAGATGGTTGATGGAGATATTTCTTCATGACCGGACTCGACCGACTTCATGAGGTTCTCCGCAGTGTCATTTAGCCCTTCAACGATGTCGGCATAGCGTTCGGTGTTAGCTGTCCATTGGACAATGACCTTCTCAAGGCCGTGGGTAGCCTTGAAGTCGCTAACACAGATTAGCACGGTCATCTAGCCACATGTTAGAAAAAATACCGAATGTCCTTGCGGATTTTCTCCACGTGAGCCATAGAAGCCTTGGATCCCTCAAGAAGGTTGTCCGCACGCTTCTCTTGATTTGCCGCGATGAAGTCAGGGTAATAGATACTGGGAAGTGGCTTCATTTCGGCCATCTCCTTCTTGACCATGCTTTTTAAGGTAGGTTCCAATACTGCTGCTCTGTCCATGGCCGCAGCCAAATCCATACCACTAATGTCCCACCCACCAACTACAAGCTCGTTGGGGTGAACCATTGGGAGGACGTCATGAAAAGGGATATTGATCTCCTTGCCAGTCTTCGCTTCCGTACCCAACTTCATCGTGGATCCCATTACGACAGATCCATAGTAATTAGCGGCCCGCTTGCCTTCACGAGTATCCCAGGAAAGACCACGGCGGTTGGCGATGATACCTGCTGTGACAGTCGTACCGTTGTTCCCACCCCATCCGACGAGCATCATGCCCACCTTCCCCACTTTGCGTTCCACCTTGAAGTCATAGACTGTCTCTTTGGGTGTGGCGATGTACTTGCCGTTACCAGCGTTGGTTACAGAAGTTGTACGGTAGGTGTACTTGGTCTTGATCTCATTTTCCGTGTAGACAACGTTGGGAGAATCCACAGTGAACATGCCCTTGTTGTCGCTGTTGATACTTGCGTAACCGGAACCATTCATGGAGCCATTAGGGCCTTCTGCATGAGGAGCCATTACAAATGATTATAATTGATTCAGATCGATCCAGTGATTTAGGGATCTCGGACGTTGTTCTTATCTGGTCTTTGGAAAACTACTCGAATCACCACCAGAAGATGATTTACGTCCGTGATTGTAAGGGTGGTGAACACTGTAATTACCTATCAGCGTATGTTGACTTATTTCCATGGCTTTTGATGTTCGCAAATCTCGCATTGCTCGCTATCATGGTAAGCTCAGCTTGACCTACGAATTGAGAGTGTTCGAATACATGCAGGGTGTAACCTGACTTAGAGGCAGTGGTGACAACTTTTGGTTGATGAGTTTTGGTGTTTGAATTTGCTGTTGGTTCGTGGAGAGAAACACCCCCACTCGAGATGTTTATACCCTAATCTGCCTCCGGTATCCGCAATCACCCCACAAAATGGAGGGCAAGCTAGCGATATCATGCTAAGATACCTTATCAGTTAATCACTACTACTGTAGTAACAATACCTTACAACTAGGTAATTGAAGTGCACGCCGTGGACGTGGACGTGGACTTCTTCAGTCACTGCAGGGGCGGGCACTTTCGTTCTCCATGGTGTTCTGAAAAGGGGAAGTAACCGTGGTTTGTACCAAATCAAGTGCCGGAATTGGTTTGAATTAGGGCATCGGTGGTTAGGGCAAAGTCAAATGATCGCCAGGGGAAGTTACTGTTCCGGGCTAGAACGTTCTTGCGACTTGTTGAACCCTGCATGTTAGATGACACCTCAAGTACACAGTAGAATACCTATGATCTGCAGTCACGAGAGGAATTCAACAACAGCCAAACGCAAGGTCTACAGATCTCATTGTGGCAGTGGGGGATGAGATCCATTCAATCGTGGACGAAATGTGTTGCATAAAATCATTCGACAGTTCTCGCGGTGGCTTTTGGCTTGTCAAGGACGTCCGATTGCGGATGAGCAGATCTGGTGGTACCAATTGAATTCCATTGGGCATGTAAGGACTAAAAAGTACGGAGTAAAAGTACCCTACCAACCTTAGAGTACTATAGGTACTCCGTACTTACCTTACCTTACCGTGGAGTTGCATGCTTGGCACCAATATTACTAGCTTCGCATTTTGGTCGACGTGTATCAGAATCCGAGGGGCTTGACAACGAAGGTTTCGTAGATTTTCCCACCTTTATTCACACCCTCACACCCTCATGCCATCATCATCTTCGTACGAGGGCGACAACTGAATAACATGGATAATTGGTTGATATAGTCCTGGTTGACTTGATCTAATTATCACAATCGATCACACCGTACGGAGTACAAGTCCTGGCCAATCCCTGCGTTGCTCGAATCAGGGGTGTAAAGCTTGACCTCATTTCCCACGGCGGTAGTTGTCGAATGAGCGATCGACGACACAAATCTACGAACTCCGGCGTCTACAGCTGTCCATATACATCTCATCTGTTCTGCGTGGACTTTGCGCTCTTTCGTTAGTAGCGCGTGCATGGTGAGATGAACTCGAGGTTCGCATGGAAGTCGGGATAAACGCGGAATAAACACGGATTGCTGCATTGCTGCATGTCCTCACTTTTGGACCGGAACCTTTGGACTGTGAAGAGTACGGAAGGGCGAGGGCAGTCATCATGGACTCAACAGCACGATCGTCGGGCTTCTTGCCGTCTATCAAATGTTCGAACTGTAATGCTTCTATCGAGATATCGCTAATGGGGGATCACGTCTGCTCGAACGGTATGCCCCGTGTTCAACAATCTACTCGTCCCTTGAATGGCGCTGAGACATCGCAGTACCTCCTCTTCCCGATTCCCGGTTCCAAGCCCTACATAGCCCGTTCGCACCGCCCGCTTCAAATCCTCCAAACGGCCCAGCACTATTGAAGTCTCGCAAAATGCCTCGACCGTCCCGGATCAATGCATCGGTTGGCAGTATGTGAGACCGATGTTGTAAAGATCGAGAACCTAAGCTGACTGCAGCAGACAATGAACATCCATTGCGTCCTCCAAATCAATTCTCACCCAGGAGTAGCTCCAGTCACTCGCGCAGCGCCTCTCCAGGCCCGTACGGAAATGGCCCTAGGTCCACTTATCGGTCGCTACCCAGGAGTGCGACATCCCCACTCCCATCAAGGCCGACATCCCCGGACATTTCGCTACCACAGGATTGTGCTTTCCCGCCCTTCCCCATGGCAAAACCACGCAGCGCTACCCCAACCACGCCGTCAGAGATAAAACGTCCATTCACACCCGGCAGCGACAATCCAAATACGCAAGCGGAGTCGAGTGCTACATTTGCGCCCTTCAGTCCTCGAGGGAATGGAGGGGGTAGCGTCTTACAAAGGATGAACACGATTGCACCAGGACCTTTTAACGTGAGGGATAAGGGAGAACATCGCCATCCAGGACTCAAGAGGACGGTAACTATGAGCAGTAGTGAGGACTACACGCGCTCGTCAAGTTCTGGTGGGAAAGCCCATGTCCAGCGGCCATCAACCTCGAGTTCGAACTATACCCGGAACCCATCGCTATCGAGCATATCAGGAGGTCCCCGAAGCACTATAGACCGAGGGAGGTTTGATATGCCAGCTGTACCTGCTCTCCCCATGCTCCGCAGACCCTCCACCGGTTACGAAGATCCAGTCTCTCCTAACGAAAATACACAACAAGACCGTCCTGTAATCCGATCGCAGACTTATCCGACGGACGAGCGTACTCGCTACACTGCGGATTCCTCTATGTCTATCAAAGGAAGAAGACCCTCAGAACCTACACTCGTTTCTCACAAGGTTACGCCTTCTGTAGCTGCTGCTAATAGGCCACTTGAGGAGATTGGAAGTACAAGTTTTTTCAAGCCCAACCGATCAATGAGAGGCAGAGCGAACTCCGTTGCCCCAGAGAAAAGAGAACTGGGATCTTCTCGGAGCACAAGTAGGACGGGAACAAGGAGTGATCAACGACCTGAAGATGCACCACCGCTACCCTTACCCACTCGCGCACAAGAATTTAGTATAGGGAATCCATATCATACGCCAACTGAATCAACTTCATCTAATGAGTCTTCTGGTTCAGATGCCAAGAGTGGCAGCTCACGGTCTACACCTCCGCTGCCGAGTTCACCACAACAAGCAAAGCGACGATCATCTGACATACACCAGGGCACAGGTATAATGGAAGGGTTCCAGAATAGTATGAGTATAACCCCGGCGGCTGAGGAGCAAACATCGAGACGCCGTGGTCCACCTCCAAGTTTCAGCAGACCGATGTACTCCAGGCCAATGGATTCTCCACCACGACGCGAGCCAGCGCTGCTCGCACCAGATGTGCGCACCAATCCAGCAATCCAGAGTGGACGTCCTCCTATTGGACCGCCACAAGAGTCCTTTCTCCCTGAGCCCCCTCTAAACTCTGGTAACCTCCGAGTGTCTCCCACACCACCAGCCCAGTCTCGTGCTCCTTCGTCTCCAGCGCGAAGACCTACGACTGCCAACAAAGGCAATTGCAGAGGATGTGGAGAGCTCATCAAGGGAAAGTCCGTCAGTTCAAAGGACGGTCAGCTCTCGGGACGCTATCACCGGGATTGCTTTGTCTGCAAGACTTGCAGGGCTCCTTTCCCTACGGCAGACTTTTACGTTCTTGGCAATCACCCTTATTGCAACAGACACTATCATCAGCTTAATGGCTCGTTGTGCAAGCACTGCGACCGAGGTATCGAAGGGCAGTACGTTGAAACGGATGTGAAGCAGAAATGCCACCCACACTGCTTCACCTGTCAAGTAAGTTTAAGCAACTAGGAGGGAAAACGGACACGCATACTAACTGTCAGCTCAGGACTGCCATAAGATACTTCGTGATGATTACTTTGAAATGAACGGCAGGACTTATTGCGAGCAACATGCCTACCGCGCTGCACAACAGACCTCCATGCTAGGACCTGGGCGTAGACACCCAGAGCGGAGGACTACTCGGTTGATGATGATGTGATTTGATTATTTAATCTCTAAGATCTATTCTAATACTCTCGTTATACTTTACTTGTTGGATTTTGATAGCATTATACCCTTCTGGAAGCATTGTATCGGCGATACCTTTATCATTCTATTCTATAATGTCTATATATCGGTCGCGAGAATCTTCGAAGATGATCATGTGAAGGCGGGGACCTACTCAATGAGATTATCGTCTTGCTGCGCGTCTTGGTACACTCTGCACCTGTCAAATCACGTCTGTGACCTCGTCCTAGTTATTGAGTCTTCCGAGCGGAAGGAATTATAACCATGAATTTCCAGCCACATGTCAACAACGGTGGTTCAGGTGGTTCACGCTTCCGCCTGGAGTTTCGATGCATGTTTGACACAATCTTACCAATTAACAGGTTGGCGGCTCATCGCGGACGGAACATCCGAATGTAATCGACTTCTTTAACCCAACTATTCTGACAGGCCATGCACTTCGCCATCTCACTGCAGGCGTTGGCCTCTCATCCACCTATTCGCTACCAGCTTGCCAGCCCCTACCGTACCATTCGCAAGCCTCGCACCCGAACCAACCCTGCAAGTACAGTTCGGACTAAAATCCCCAAACAGGCACGCTGACAGAACCTTAGTTCTTCCTTGTCTCCTGCCTTCCCATATTTCTGGTCAGCTGTCAATTTTCCCGGCATACATGTATAGCTACACTGGCCAAAGATCTTGATCTCAGTAGGTAACCGCATCCGGAACGACTTTAACGCACGGGTCATGGACACACAGCCCGATCTGCGAGCCGATGCGTTTGGTACAGCCTTTGTGATCTTCGGGATCAATCTGGCCCACAAAGCACCCAAATCGATTGCAGGCCTGCGAACACAACGTGTAGTAGGTGCTCCAAAAAAGAATCAATTGGTCTCTCGGCCACCTGCCGCCGGTGTAGGTTTGCCGTTGTGTTGCCCGACCATCATTCGTTGCGTCCGGACCTCACTTATGAGAGTTTTCTACTCCTCTCCGTCCAATCTTTTCTCTGCTCCTTTCTGCCACGGTCTGGTTCCCCACCTCAAAGGTCAGTTATCGTCTACTCCTGCGTGCTCTTACACATTACGCAAACTCGACAACCCGGGTAGGAGAAGTAGCTGGTTAGCGACCCAGAAGCATTAACCCATCGTATCAGAGCGACAGACCGGCTTCCTTTCTCCTCATATAGAGGGGGCGTGTTCAACTTATCTTCTGCAGTAGGAGCTAGCCAAAGTCTTCTTGGCTAATTTCATGCAGGCAGCTGCAATCCCGGAGTAACGAACCTGTCATATCTGGGGATCTTTGCTAGAACCTCGAACTTTTTCTAATGTGAACGGTCTGCGTCTATTTATCAAACTTCGCTGCCGCAAGCACCCTCCACATGCACTTTCATCACGCCTCCTGACCGTCCACATACAAGGCTTACTTTGCCTTTTTCTTCGCATAGACATACCACAAGCACACCTGTCACAACGGACATGAATACCTTTTGACTTTAGCGTTTCTCCTCCGTTCCATCTACCGCCAGCACATCTGTCAATCTTCCAGCATATGCACCTCGACTCCAAGCATTTACAATGAATCTCCGCATCCGCATCTTAATCTATAGGATCCCTCAATTACTTGAGTATATCTCAATGCAAGCATGCTCACCGCGTCACAGCCACCTCCTCTTCCGAAGCATAGCTGGATATTTTGCCCGCTTCTGCATACCACAATGTGATTGTGAATTCTCCCGGTATACGCAGCTTACAGATGAAACATACCGTTACGCTTGCACGGCAACTTAAACCATACTCGACCATACACAGAGATATCAGTCTGGCAATTCCACTTCCGATGCTCTTCACCGCAAGCCGGCACTGCTCTTCAGTCTGGTTCTTACCGCATAAACACCTGTCGTCTCTCGGCATGTCCGTCCGGTATTCAAGCACCCGCTGGACGTAACTAGTATCTAAACCCAGACCCTGGTGTCTCGATAACACTGCCATCGTCTAAAGTTGGAAGCACACTCATTCTCTGGCTCAGCTCCTCACCTATATCCCAAACACGTCCAATCGACCTCTTAAATCAAAAGCCTCGTTCGCCTACCAGCTGCAATCACACCTATTGCTTCTCTGTGCATCCGCGTTTCAAACCCAAATATCCATCTTCTGCCCCGGCAAACACAAACCCTTCCCACTCCCCCTCCCACCCCACCGCCCTTCATCCCATTCCTTCCACCCCACCGCCCCCCCCTTCCCATCCCCGGCCTTACAAGCCAAGCTACCACTCCTCCCCGCACATCTCCAAAGCCATCAATACCCATCCCACTCCTCCTTCACACATACAACCTAAACACCAATGCCCCACCAAAACGAAAACGAAAACTATCTGTACATCAGTAGCATTCCTCCATCCCCCACATCCATCACCTAAACCCCCCAAATACCCAACCCACCCAACCCTTCACTCTCACACCCAAATCCA
>JAABUS010006473.1_pt1 | contig 14211 bp, 15 predicted proteins | sample 5560161 | NCBI WGS metagenome assembly JAABUS01 (sample SAMN10711885, study PRJNA513376) | rock metagenome | isolation source: Antarctica rocks | place: Antarctica: Victoria Land, Trio Nunatak nord | collected 2016-01-04 | reverse complement strand
GAACACCAGGCCGAGCACCACGTGCTTGTATTCGCTCGGCTCCTGGTTGCCGCGCAGGGCGTCGGCCGTGTCCCACAGCCGCTGCTCCAGCGTCTTCGCCGGCTTCGCTGCCTGCTTGCGCGGACGACCCGCCACGAACTCTCCTCCCTCTCGTGCCGCACGGGCGGCGAAGCCGATCAGCCGAACCTTACGGTGCCCGAGCCGGCCCGGTGGGCGCGTGGCGACGCTGCAGTCATGCGTAGTTCCGTAGTTCATTGCCTCGGTCGATCCGGTTCGACGCGAAGGTGTATGCACGACTCGCTGCCTATGCCGCGGCACCCGGCTCCTCAGGGTCGTCGGTCAGATCGGTTCGTCGACGAGGCGCTGCACAAAGGACGAGCATCAAGCTCCTCGGATCTAATTGAACGGTATTGGGTCTAGCTCGGCAGCTGTCGCCAGCCTGACTGACGTGCTGGCTCTGCTCAACGGCGGCTTCCTCACCCGGCAGGTAGGTGCCCGCTTCCCGCTCACCAACATGACCGCAGCGATGGAGCTCGCCGAATCCAGCACCTTACTCGGCGAAGTCATCCTCCAGCCCTGACTTCCACCTCTTGAAGGTGGTGTGTCACCGGCCCGGGCCGTCGGTCCTGTGAGGGCCGGTTCGCCGGTGCAGGATGGCAAAACGCTGCCATTGAGCGTCTGCGGCCCCGACCGTCTTTCGAGTGCGTGCGGGGTCAATAACCGCCAGTTGAGCCACGATCGCCTGAACCGCCGCCAGTCCCGTAGTCATCGATGGGAAGAACGACACACCCTCTGCCGGAACCACTATGACGCCGTCGGCCGCCTCTTGCAGGGTTGGGGTCACCGCATCGGTGATGACGAACAGTTTGGCTCCTTTCTCCTGTGCGACCTTGGATGCGATCATCGCCGTTTCGTAGATCCGCCAGAAACTGATCACCACTACCACATCGGAAGCCTCGAGTTGCGCCATCCTGTTGGCCACGTCGGAACCACCGGAGGTCACTGCCTCGACGTCGTACCCGGCCAGCCGGGCGTTGTGTGCCATGGCAAGCGCCAACGCGCCGTAGCTCCCGTCTCCCAGTACCAAGGTCCGACGGGCACCGGAAATCGCCGCAGCTACGGCGTCCAGCTCCGAGTAGTCCAGTTGCCGGCTCAACACCGACAAGCTGTCCAGATCTTGGCGGATGGATGTGCTCGACGGTGACGTGATGTCCGCATGCTGGTCGGCGACCTCGGCGGCGCTCAGGTGAGAGAGGTAGCGAGCTCGTAGCTCACGCTGGAACCGGGGCCAGCCCTGGAATCCCAGTGTCTGAGCGGTCCGGGTCACCGTCGCCACATTGACGCAGGACAGTGACGCCACGTCCTGGACGGTGCCGTAGGACGCTCGGGCCGGCTGACTCAGGATCGTGGCGATGACGGCGGAAGACTTGGCCCCGAGTCCTCGCGTCGGAATCTTGGCCTCGATCCAACCTTTCAGGCTGTCGACTTCCACGTTGGTTGCACTCTCTCCTTCGGATTCTGCAATGAAGCCGCCGTGCAGGCAGCGCTAGGGCGGATCGGTGCAAAATTATTTGCACGCTGTCTTGATTGCAACGGCAAAGTCGTTCTAGGATACCGACCAAGTGCAGCGGCCGCGGAACAGCAGCCGTCACTGGCAAGCAACGTGGCACCCCGTGCCGCCGCCTGGCGCAGGCGAACTGGTTCCTGTTCTCCCTCAGCGCGCTGAGACCCCCAACCGCAGGCCGACGCCTGCTCGGATCGAAGGGATTTTCCGTGGGACATCGAGTATCCGGCCGGGCGTCACGTTCGGCAGTTCCGTTTCTCGCCCTCGGCCTCGTACTGGCCGCGTGCGGCTCGGGGGCGACGACCAGCGGCGGAAACAGCAACGCGGGCAGTGCGAGCAGCCCGAGCAGTGTGGGCAGCCCGGGCAGCACAACTGCGTCGGACTCCACCGGTGGAGAAAGCAGCGATGCCACTGCCACGGGCGATGCAGGAGCCAGCAGTGCAAGCAGCGGATCGGGCAGCGGCGCCGCGACGCCGGGGTGTGACCCGTCCGCGACAGGACCCGGCGTGACCTCCGATCAGATTCTGTTGGGCACGACGATGCCGCTCACGGGCTCCGCCGCGGCCGGCGGGCTGGGTGTGAAAGACGGCCAGGAGGCGTACTACGCCGGACTGAACGCGGCCGGAGGGATCAAGGGCCACAAGGTCAAGCTGAACGTGCTGGATGACGCCTACGACCCTTCCACGGCGCAGAAACAAATGCGGCAGCTGGTCGAGAACGACATGATCCTTGCCGTCTCCGGCGGAGAAGGAACCCCCAACTTCCTCGGTGTGGTGCCCTATCTGAAGCGGGAAAACGTTCCGGCCATCGCGCCGTACGCCCCCAGCGACACGCTCGGAAACATGAGCAATCCGAATATCTTCATGGTCGCGATCGATTATGTCAAAGAATTTCAGATTTTGACCAACTACGTTCTGAGCAAGGGAGCACCCAAAAAGCTGGCCCTGGTGGGTGTTTCCGGGAACGTCGGTGACAATGCGAAGGCCGGCATGGACAAGGCGGTGGCGGGTAAGGGCGTAGAAGTTAAGTACGTGCCGGAAACCCCTGGTACCACCGACTTCACGCCGATCGCGAGCAGTCTGCGGGATTCTGGTGCCGACTGGGTGTTTCTTATTCTTACGAACTCCGATACCGGCGGCCTGCTGAAGGCGATGTCGCGTATCGGTTATACGCCCAAGACAGCGGCCTGGTCCGGGATGAGCGACGACTCGTACATCAAGGAATTCGGGAGCCTGTCGCAGGACATGATCGTGGCCCTGGAAACGGCAGACCTGAACAGCATGAATCCATTGGTGAAGAAATTCGTCTCGGACTACAAGGCCCAGACCGGGAAGGAACCGACCAAGTTCAACGAGATGGGCTGGGCTCAGGCCCAGATCACAGCCGAGGGACTGAAGCGGGCCAAGGGATTCAACCGGCCCTGCCTCGTCGCGGCGCTCGAGGGCATGTCGAAATTCGAGACCGGAATCTATCCGCCGATCACCTTCGGTCCCGACAAGCGCGCGGGCGTGGACGCCGTCGGCATCGGAACCATCAAGGGTGACGCCCTGTCGGTGATTGTGGAGTCGCAGTCCATCAGCTGACCCGGAGGCAACACTGGAAGAAGAAGGGCCACCTCCGTCAGGTGTGGCGCCTTGGAGGGAGAGCAGGGTGAGTGGCTTCGGGCAGGTGATCGTCAGTGGGATCAGCACCGGTTGCCTGTATGCGATCCTGCTGCTCGGGGTCTTGTTGGTGTACCAGGTCAGCAAGAGCGTGAACTTCAGCTACGGCCAGATCGCAATGGTGGCCGGGTTGGGCAGTTGGTACCTCTACTCGACCGTGCGGGTCCCGATCTGGCTCGCGCTTCTCCTTGGCGTGGCGGTGGCGGTGGCCATCAACAGCGCCATCGACCGGTTCGCCATCCGGCTGATCCCCGACGGTCGGCCGGGACTGGATCTGGTGGTCACGCTCGGGCTGTTCCTTGTGCTCGCCGCCGGGATGCAGCAAATCGTCGATCCGAACAGCCACACCTTTGTGGCGTTGGGCGCAGATACGTTCAAGCGTTTCGGCGGCGTGATCATCAGTGTCAACGACGGGATCATCGTCGGGATCGCCGTCATCACGGTGACAGTGACGAAACTGTTGCTGGCCAAAACATCTCTAGGCACATCCCTTCGTGCCTGCGCCGAGGACGCGGGGATTGCGGCTTCCGCAGGCATCAATGTCCGCCGACTCCGGACGGGAACATGGGCGGTCGCCGGGTTGCTGGCCGCCTTCGTCGGCTACCTGGTGGGCAGCCGGCTTTCCGTGGACACCACGTACATGACACCAATTCTGGTAAAGGTGTTCATCGCGGGAATGATCGGGGGGCTCAACCGTTTCGGCCCGCCGCTGGTGGTCGCTGTCCTGCTGGGGGTGTACGAATCCCTGGCGGTTTTCCTCCTCGGCGCCAATGCCGGCACCCCGGCGGTCTTTCTCCTGATCATCGTTGCGCTGGCAGTAATGCCGCGGCGGCTGGTCGACGAACGTAGCGAGGTGCGGGCATGACGGCGACGGTCCCGAGCCGAACCCTTTCGCCGGCCGCGCCGGTGGGCGGCGCGCGCAGGACTGGCCTCATCCGAATCCTGGCCGTGTTGGTGATTGCTGCGATTCCGGCGCTGATCTTCAACGGCTTCTGGCTGTTCGTCGCCGCGCAGGTTGCTGTCTTCGCCATCGCCACGTTGGGTCTGGATATCCTGTACGGCCGGACCGGGCAGCTCTCGTTGGCGCACGCATCATTCATGGGGGTAGGCGCCTACACCGGATATGTGCTGGCCTCAAGGGGATTCGGTGTCGGTGTCCAGCTGCTCGGGGTGCTGGGCATGGCCCTGGTCAGCGGTGCGCTGGTGGCGATTCCCACCCTTCGGCTGTCGGGTCTGCGGCTGTCCCTGGTGACGCTGGCGTTCGGCGAATTGTTCGCCTGGCTGCTGACGAACACCACCAGTCTGACCGGGGGCACGCAAGGCGTTCCGGTGTCGCCGATGACGATTGGGTCGACAGACACCTCGGTCCCGATCATCGGGTATCTGGTTGCTCTGGTGCCGGCCCTCATGGCCACCCTCATTACGCTGAACCTCGGCCGAACCCAGCTGGGCCGCCGGATGCTCATCGTCCGCGACAGTGAAACCGCTGCTCGGTCCGTCGGCGTCGGCGTGTCTCGCACCAAGGTCATCTCGTTCCTGATCGCCGCCCTGTTCGCCGGTGTCGCCGGCTGGTTGTACGGCGCGGTCAACGGATTCATCGCACCGCCGGATTTCAATCTCTTCGCATCGGTCTACCTGTTCGTCGCCGTCATGGTGGGAGGCGCCGGAAGTGTGCTCGGTGCTTGGCTGGGTGCGGCCTACGTTGTGCTTGTCCCGCAATTGTTCACCCTCGCCGGCTTTCCCAATTTGTATGCCCTTGTCGGCGGGGCGTTGCTGGCAGTCGTCGCTCTGGTCGTGCCCGATGGCATCGTCGGCCTGTTGAGGCGCGCGCGAGGGCTGACGCGGAAGGGGCGCAGATGACACCGGTACCGGTTCGCGTCGACGGCTTGTCCGTCGCCTATGGACACTTCCTGGCGCTCAGCGACCTGACTGTCGCTATTCCAACCGGCCTGATCGTCGGTGTGGTCGGCCCCAACGGGGCAGGCAAAACCACCCTGCTGAATGCGATCTCGGGTTTTGCTCGGGCCTCGGCAGGGCGAATCGAAATCAACGGCATCGAGATGCAGGGCTGGGACACTGTGCGCCGGGCTAGAGCAGGAGTGGTGCGCGGTTTTCAAACCGTTCGGCTGATGGAACGGGAGAGCGTGCTGACAAATGTTCTGGTCGGCGCAGAAAGGCTTCCGCAGCCATGGGCTCTGACTCAGTTGCTGGCGCTGCCGAGCCAGTGGCGGGTCCGGCGCCGGGATATGCAGTCGGCGCGGTACATCATCCAACTGCTCGGCCTGTCCCCGTTCGAGCAGCGGCGGGTCAACGAACTGCCATTCGCCAGCCGCAGACTGGTCGAGGTCGCCCGGGTGCTGCTCTCGTCCCCTCCGTTGATCCTGCTGGACGAACCGGCCGCCGGCCTGGACCAGCAGGGGCGCCAGGACCTCGCGGGCGTGCTGGCGCAGGTGCACGAACAACATCCGAGCACCCTGGTGGTGGTCGAGCATGACGTGGACCTGGTGAAGCGGCTCTGCCATCACGCCATCGCCCTGGACTCCGGCTCGTTGATCACGACGGGCACACCGGCCGACGTTTTCGCCGATCCCCGGGTGCAACTGGCCTATTTCGGGAAGGTGGCAGATGCTCTCTCTTGACGAGCTGACCGCCTGGTACGGCAGCACGCAGGCCCTGTTCGGCATCAACCTGCTCCTCGACCGCGGCGAAACGGTCGCTCTGGTGGGCACCAACGGGTCCGGCAAGACAACCACGCTCAGAGCCATCCTGGGTCAACTCCGGACGGGTGGCACGGTCCGGATCGACGGACAAAACCTACAGTCGGTGCCCACCCATCGCCGCGTCCGGGATTACGGCATCGCAGTCGTGCACGAGGGACGAGGTCTGTTGACCGGACTCACCGTGCGGGAGAACCTGGTGGTCGGGGCCAACCGGATCGAGCGCGCCCGGACGGATGAAGTTTTCGATCTGTTTCCGGCGCTGAAAGACCGGCTGCAGCAGAATGTTTCGCTGCTCAGTGGAGGTCAGCAGCAGATGGTCGCCCTCGGCAGGGCTTTCCTGCGGCGGCCGGCCTATCTGCTCATGGACGAGCCCGCCCTGGGCTTGGCGCCAGCCATCATCACCGAGATCTATCGCTCTATCGCCGAATTGTGTTCGTCCGGGCTGGCCGTCCTGTTGGTCGAACAGAGTGTCAGCCGCGCCGCGGAGGTCGCCGACCGGCTTTGCCTGGTCCGCGTGGGCCGCATCAGCCGTACCGTCACCACCGGTGACGCAGTCGCCGTCGACGAACTTGTCGCGGATGCGTTCGATCTGCACACCCCAGGCGAGAACACCCCGTGACCAAATCTTCTGCTGAAACAACCCACCGGAAGGAATGACGATGCCACCGACAACCCTTGCTGCCGCAAATCTGAGGATCGAACATGACAAGGCCAGGAACTTGGCGAAGTTCCTGGACGTCATCGACCAGGCGGCCGCACAGCACGTCGATCTGCTGGTGCTGCCCGAAGTGGGGCTTCAGGGCTACGCCGATTTCGTCTTCGCTACCGGCGACAAGGGCAGCACCTCGCAGAAACAGTACTACTGGAGGGAATCCGAACCGATTCCCGGACCGGCCACCGAGGCGATCCGCGAACGCGCTGCGCAGCACGGGATGTACGTGCAACTGGGCATGGCCGAACGTGGACTGCACGGCAATGTCATCTTCAACTCCACCGCTCTGATCGGCCCGGACGGCGTCGTCGGCGTGTACCGCAAGCTGCACAACCAGTTCGAATTTCCCTATTTCAATCCCGGTGAGGCGACCCCGGTGTTCGACCTGCCCTTCGCCACGGCCGCAAGTTTAATCTGCTACGACCTGGCCTTTCCGGAATTGATGCGCGTCTTCGCTCTCAAAGGCGCGACGCTGGCCCTGAAATCCACGGCCTGGCCGATGAAAGGTCACGACCGGGCGGATGACTACCACGGGTGGACCATGGATCTGGCTGCCCAGGCCAACGCGTTCTTCAACCAGATGTGGCTGGTCATCGCCAATCACTGCGAGAAAGGGGCATATTCCACCGGCCAGGACTACTGGGGCAACAGTCAAATCGTGGACCCGTACGGCAAAGTGGTGGCCTGCATGGCCGACGAAGAGGGACTGGTGGTGCACACCGCCGACCTGCAGGCCACGGTGGTGGCCAGTCGGACCGACGGATACTTCGGGCTTAATCTGCTTCAGGATCGGCGGCCCCAGCACTACCTGCCCATCACCGACGACTCGATGTACGCGCCGACCAACCACCCGGCCGCCCGACCGGTCACGACGTGACCTTTGATTCTCTTGCGGAGGTTCACCGGCGGGTGGACGAATTGGTCGGCGTCACCTTGTTCACCATCCTGCAGTGGATCCCAGATCGTCAGGCGCTGTGACGGATCTACAGCAGCCACCCGGTGGAGTACCCGGTGGGCGGAGAGAAAGTCTTTTCCGAATGGCCCAGCTGGCTCTCCGAGTGCGTCACGGAGCACCGCCCCTACCTCGGGCCGGATCGGGCCGCCGTTCGCGAGGCGTTTTACGACCACGAGTTGATCGAGAGCCTGGGGTGCGGCGCCGTGATCAACCTCCCGGTCCTCGTCGCCGGGCGGGCTGTGGCGATCCTTTGCCTGCTCGCCCCGCCGTACGCCTACGACCAGGCGAGTGTTCAGCGCATCACCGGCATCAGCGCGCAAATCGCACCTGTTGTCGAAAATCACCTTGTCGAATATCACCGAGGAGAAAGTTCATGACCGGCTCGCTGCTGTTCCGCAATGCCGCGGTTCTGGATATCGACCAGGGGCAGTACGCCGAAGCGGACATCCGCGTCGTCGACGGCAGGATCGCGGACGTCGACACCGGGCTGCGCGCCGACGACGGACCGACCGTCGACCTCAAGGGCGCACACGTCCTGCCCGGTCTGATCGATGCGCACGTGCACGTCACCGCGGCCACCGCAGATCTGGCCGATCTGCGATCCTGGCATCCCAGCTACGTGGCCCTGCACGCCGCCCGCGCGATGGGCGACATGCTCGACCGTGGGTTCACCACGGTGCGCGATACCGGCGGCGCCGATTTCGGTCTGTCCGATGCCCAGGCCGAGGGTCTCATCCGCGGGCCGCGGCTGATGTTCGCCGGCAAGGCCATCAGCCAGACGGGCGGCCACGGCGACGACCGCAGCCGGGGGCAGAGCGCCTACGACGGTGGCAGCTGTTGCGCCGGGATGAGCCAGATCGCCGACGGAGTGGACGCCGTGCGGCTGGCCGCCCGGCACGAGCTCCGGCGCGGAGCCACGCATCTGAAAGTCATGGCCTCCGGTGGGGTCGCCTCGCCCACGGACCGGGTGGACTCCACCGGCTACTCGCAGGAGGAGCTGCGCGCGGTCGTCGAGGAGGCCACGGCGGCGAACCGATACGTCGCGGCGCATGCGTACACGGCCCGTGCCGTCAACCGAGCGCTTTCGGCAGGCGTCCGTTCCATCGAACATGGCAACCTGATCGATGAAACGTCAGTCGAGCTATTCCGACAGCACGACGCCTTCCTGGTGATGAATCTGGTGACGTACTGGGCGCTGCAGGCGGAGGGCCGGGATCACGGGATGTCCGACAGGTCGTGGCGCAAGGTGGTCGATGTGCTCGAAGGCGGCTACCGAGCGTTGGAACTGGCTGCCAGGGCCGGGCTGCCGATCGCATACGGCACCGATCTGCTGGGGGGAATGCGCAAACACCAGAACAAGGAGTTCGAGATCCGCGCCGACTTCCAGCCGGCCCTTGACATCATCCGATCCGCGACCACTGTCGGAGCACGTCTTGTCAACATGCCAGGGGAGATCGGCTGCGTGACACCTGGCGCGTACGCCGACCTGATCGTGATCGACCGGAACCCGCTCGACGATGTGCGGGTGCTCGCCGCGCCCGACAAGTTCCGATGCGTAGTCGCCGGAGGCGAGATTGTGAGCAGCCGGGAGTAGGCGCCGGTGCGGCTTGCAGGAAGCCGCGATACAGCGGCGGTTTCGGGGAGCGATACCCGATGTTAGGCCGCAGGGTACCGTGCACGTCCCACTGACCGTGCAATAGTCCCGACACCGGTTGGCCCGCAAGATCTTCCACGGCTCCTGCGGCGAGATCCGCAAGCGCTACCAGGAAGACCAACTCGCCGCGCTGGGTCTGGTCCTCAACGCCGCGGTGCTGTGGAACGCGCGCTACGTCGACGCCGCGCTGAAAGCCCTGCCGAGCACAGGGATATCCCGTCAACGACGAGGACGCTGCCAGGTTGTTACCGTTGATCGACGCCTACCTCAACGTGTACCGCCGGTACACCTTCACCCAACCCACCGGGCGACGACTGCGGCCGCTTCGAGACCTGGCCGAGCCGGTGAAAGGAGTATCTCCCCGACGGAGCCCCATTTCCGGCCCGGCGGGTCGAAGCGACTCAGACCTGGCCCGCCCAGGTTCAGGGATCAACCTGGCGAGCTGAGGCAGGCTGTGCAGATCCTATGGCTGGTATAAAATCCGCTGTCCCGTTCGACGAGACCAGCGACGGCTCCGGCGATTCTGCCGAGCCGAGGAACGGGTGACCATCAAGCCGGGGGTAGCCGCCCAAACCCGGCCAGCGGCCGTCGCATCACGACGCGGGGCCATCGGTCCAGGCCACGAGCTGCCTCCGCACGCCGAACAGCGAGAACATCAGCACCTTGTTCGTTGGCGGGCACGACCAGAAAGCCCAATCGCTGATAGTAGGGCCCGTTCCATGGCACCTCGGCGTACGTGGTCAACGTCAAGGCCGCCATGCCGTGCTGCTGCGCCCACGCCGCCGCGACGTCCATCAACGATTTGCCGATCCCACGGTGGGCGTAGTCGGGGTGCACCGATACCTGCTCGATGTGGGCATCACTGTCGACGACCTCGACCAGCTGGTACGCGACCGGCTTGTCTGCGTGGTCCGTGCTCACCCAAGCCCGCCCGCCCCGCGCGAACGCAGCGAGCTCGGCAATGGTCGGTGGGGCGTCATCGGCCACTTCCCCCATACCAAGCTCCCGGAACGGTGCGCCCGCGGCTCGTTCCACATCTTGCAGACCCTGCAGGTCGTCGTCGCGAGCTGGTCGAATCACCCTTGATGTGTAGCTGATCAGCCTGCCGAACCGCAACCGCGGCGGCTGCCCCTTCTCAGCCGCGATTCGGAGGTAGGTTTCATTCATGGCATTTCAGGTGGCGGCGACAGCGCCGGCCCCCGTGGCAGTTGAGCGCCTATTGCGGGGCCTTCCAGAGTGGTTCGGTATCGAAAGCTCGATCAACGAGTACGTGGAGACAGCCAGGACGTTGCCCACCTTGCTGGCCGTCGACGCCGCAGGCGAGGCTGTGGGTGTGCTGTTGCATCAGCGGCACTTTGCCCAGGCTGCCGAAATCCATTTGATGGCAGTGGCCGGGCATGGCACTGGCGCGGGATCGGACCGCGCTGGTTGCCGCGGTCGAAGCCGCGGTACGTAGCGACGGCGCCCAGTTGCTGAGCGTCAAGACGCTGGGTCCTTCCCGACCCAGTTACGGGCACACCCGGCGCTTCTATCTCGCCCGCGGGTTCCTCCCGCTGGAAGAGCTGCGTAATCTGTGGGAGGACAACCCGTGTTTGACCACGGCAAGCAGTTCAGGGCCATGATGACCGCCCTCGTGCCCCACTGGCGCGAGTTTGAGCAGCAGAGCCAGTACGCGACGGAGAGCGTCGGCGAGGGTTGGCAGGAGATGGAAGCCTGACATGGGCGTCCCAAGGCAGGACGACGTCGGGGCGGGGCGCGCAACAGAGGGGGTGTGTCAATAGCTTTGGCAAGCAGTTGGGCACGGTTCTGGGCAGTCGATCTTCATGTCCATACGCCAGCGTCGGGCGACGCCAAGGACGAGGACTTCGGATCGGCAGCCGATGTGGTGCACAAGGCGCTTGACGCCGGCCTCAGCGCCATCGCCGTGACCGACCACAACACGGTCGCCTGGTGCGGCCGGATGGCCGAGGCCGCACGGGGCACCGACCTTGTGGTCCTACCCGGTTTCGAGCTCAGCACGCCACAGGGACATCTGCTGGGCATTTGGGAGGAGGGGACGGCCCCTTCGATCATCGAGGACGTTCTGATCAGGCTCGGCATCGAGCGTGCCCACCTCGGTGACTTGGACGTCGTGGCGGCGAAGAGCACGGCCGAGTGTTCGGCAGAGATACACGCCAAGGGTGGCGTGGCTATCGCCGCTCATATCGACAAAGACCGCGGCATCCTTACGCAGCCGGTTCAGACGCATGTCAACCAGCTCCTGGCCGACCCGAACATCGCGGCCTTCGAGTACGTCCTGGCAGAGACTCCGGCCAAGGTCGTAGCGAAGCTCGGTACCACCCGTCATCCGGCGCTGATCCAGAATTCTGACGCCTACGACGCGGCGGTGAGTCGCCACTCGGCGACGGGGATCGGAATTCGCCGTACCTGGATCAAGGCTGCTCGACCCGACCTCTGCGGTCTCCGCTATGCGCTGGAGGATCCCGACCTGCGGGTGACGTTGTCCGATCCGGCGGCAATTCCGTCGCACCCGACGATCGACTCCGTTTCAATCTCGGGCGGCTTCCTTGCTGGCGCTGCATTGGGGTTCAGCCCCGATCTCAACTGTCTGCTCGGCGGTACGGGCGTGGGCAAGTCACTGGTGCTCGAAGCCCTCCGCTTCGCCCTCAACCAGCAGGTCGACGAGCTGCTTTTCGGCACCATCCGTGATGAAGTGGATCGGCGACTGGAGTCGGCGCTCTGCGTGGGCACGGATGTCGCGGTCGAGATCAGCACGCCGACCGATACCTACCGAGTCACACGGACGTACCGCGCCACTGGTTCTGAGCCGGTCGTCGAGCAGGACATTGCGGGCGAGTGGGTGCTGGTGGATCACGACCCTTCGAGCCTTCTCACTCTGGCGGCCTTCTCCCAGGGCGAGATCCTTGAGTACGCCAGGCAGCCGGTCGGCCGAGTGGGGCTGGTCGACGCGAAACTCGACCTAGCCGAGATCGAGGCGCGTATCGCTGACAGCGAAGCCAAGCTCAAGACCAACGGCACCAACCTGATCGCGGCGCGCAACATGGTGCAGGCCCTGACCGAAGAGGCGGCCGAAGCGAAGGCGCTCAAGGCGCGGGAACGCGAGCTGTCAGCACTCTTTGACGGTGACCTCGTCAAAGCGCAAGGGCGGTGGACGTCGGAGCAGAGCGCGATGACCACGTTGGTCGGCTCTGTCGATGCCATCAGCTTCGATCGGCCAAGCGTGCCAGAACCAGCCGTGGCGAAGATGGCGCCGGAGCACGACGCTCAGTTTATGCGGATTCAGACGGCCCAGGACGCGTTCAGAGCCGCGGTGGCCTCGGCCGAGACGTTGGTGAACGCCAGCCTTGCCAACCTCAAGACGATCGTCGCCGAGGTCGAGGGTGAGCTGGACGCCGAGTTCCAGGCCTTCAAGAAGCAGCTCGATGAGACGCTTGAGAAGTCCGGGTCGACGTCCCTCCCGAAGTTGCGACGCGAACTGGAGACTGTCCAGACGAACTTGAGCAAGGCCGAGAGTGCCGCTCAGACCCTGACGAACGTGGCCAGACCCGAGTACGAGCGGCTTGCTCAGGGGCGCGAGACGCTCCTCGCCGATCTCAAGCAGGCACGCGATGACCGCCGAGGGTTGCGGCGGGCGCGCGCCGATGAGCTCAACAAGAAGACATCGGGCTTCGTCAGGATCGACATCCCCAACTGGGGTGACACCACCGACTTCCGGCGTGCGCTCGATGTGCTCAAGGTCGGTTCACGCCTGCGCGAGCAGGTACTCGACCTGATCGCCGAGCACGTGCGGCCGTACAACCTAGTGCGGGCGATCTGGAGTGGCGACACCTCGATGGCCGGCGCACTGCCCGATGGCGTGACACCTGCGGACATCTCGCGCCTGCTGGCGGCCGTGGCCGATCGTGATTCCTGGCATCAACTGCTAGATGCTCAACTCATCGAGACCCCCGACGTCCTGAACGTGAAGTTTCGTAAGCCCGAGGGCAAGGACTACGCCAACATCGAGGACCTGGCGCACGGCCAGAAGTGCACGGCGATTCTCGTGATCCTGCTCGCGGACGGAGACAAGCCGGTCCTCATTGACCAGCCCGAGGATGCGCTTCATGCGCCTTGGATCGAGGAGTACCTCGTCGACCGGCTGCGTGAGCTCAGGGGAACTCGGCAGTACATGTTCGCGACGCGCAGCCCAGGGCTCGTGGTCAGTGCCGACTCCGAGCAGCTGATCACTATGCGAGCTACCGCGGGCAGGGGCGAGGTTGAGGCGTGTGGCTCGCTTGAGCGGTACGACCTCAACAAGCTGGCGCTCCACCACCTTGAGGGTGGCAGGACGCCTTTCGCGCGACGGACCCGGAAGCTGGTGGCTTCGCTGACCGACACAAGCTCCTGATGTCAGGCGCTGGTGCTGTTGCCCGTGCCACGGCGCTCAACCCAGCGCGCTTCAGATGCTTGCAACCGTGAGGCGGCAGGCCCAGACGTAACTGCGGCTTGAAGCGCTTCATCGAGGCTCGCCTGCCCGGCTAACGACGCCGAGATGCGCAAGTTTGCCCGAGCGACGATCGAGGTTGCACAAGCTGGGAAGCACTCCGGTAGCCCACCTTGGGGTTCTCACGGTGATCGCAACACCTACTGATTGGGTGTGGTGATGGCTGGGTATTCGATCTTCATCCGTCCGGACCTGTTGCAGCGGTTCTGGCAGGTGATGTCCGAGGGCGGTTTCATTACCGATGCGGTGGCGGTGATCGGCACCAGTCGGCGCTCCGGGCGCCGGGTGCTGGTTGGGGCGGGCGGGGTGCGTCCGCGAGCGTGTCAGATTGCTTGTGTAAGAACAGGTTTCGTCCTGTGAGCTCACACTACCAGCGTTCAGGTCACATAGGCAACCGCCCCGGGAAATACACTTCGAGGGTGTTCAGGGCCAGCGCCCAGC
>JAABUS010006472.1_pt1 | contig 14216 bp, 14 predicted proteins | sample 5560161 | NCBI WGS metagenome assembly JAABUS01 (sample SAMN10711885, study PRJNA513376) | rock metagenome | isolation source: Antarctica rocks | place: Antarctica: Victoria Land, Trio Nunatak nord | collected 2016-01-04 | reverse complement strand
TTCACGAAGTAGAATACAATTCTCGTTGATTCTGTTAGCTTCTAGAATCAATTGATAAATTGATTCATCGTTCTCTTTCTCTTCTAGATCAGCGATTTTCATTCGATTCGACGTGAGAATTGTAGTTTGCTGATAGCGACATCATTCATTCTCGAGACTTCTAGAAACTGAATCGACTCGATGAGTCAATGCATTGACTTTGATGTTTTGTTTACCTGAGCGATACATGATTTTGAAGTTGAAGTCAACGAGCTTTTGTACTCAGCGCATTTGATGTCTACTTAGCTCTTTATCTTTCATTAATGACGTTAAAGCTTGATGATCAGTGAACATCTTGATGAATAGCTCAGTCAATTTCAGCTCAGATCGTCAATGCTTGAAGACACGAATGATTGCTAGTAGTTTCTTGTTATAGATCTTGTAATTGCACTCAGCAAGACTCAGATTCTTACTGTAGTAGATCATCGAGTGCAATGTTTCTTCATCGTCATATTGAGAAAGTATGTTCTCGTTGACGTAGTTGAATAAGTCTGTTTCAAGAATAGTCTTTCTATTCTGATCAAAATGACGAAGAATAGAAGCTTCAGTCATTCGTTTCTTCATATGATCAAAGATCATTTGACAAGCTTGATTTCATTCAAATATCATCTCTTTTTGAATTAGTCGAATCAGAAAATGAACAATCTTTGAAAAGTTCTTTATAAAACGTCGATAGAAATTGCAGAAGTCGACGAAGAACTGCATCTGAGTGAGATTTGTAGAAGTAGATCATTCGACTACTGCTTGTACTTTTCTGAGATTCATCTTTAGTTCTTCGATGAATAGCAATAGTCTCAGAAAGAAAATCTTCTGAACATGAAACTTGCATTTGTTTATATTCATCTGAAGATCAATCTCTTGTAGTCTATGTAAAACTAGTCGTACGTGTTTCTTATGTTTCTTCAGTGTTTTGCTGTAAATGATAATGTCATCTAGATAGATCTGACAAAACTGATGAAGATAGTCAAATAGCACGTCGTTCATATAGTGTTGATAGAAAGTCGAGCCGTTGATTAATTCAAAAGGCATCACGTGATATTTGTAGAAATCAAAAGAGATATTAAAGATAGTTAAATCTTCGCTTTTTGAATGCATGCGTAGTTTGTTGAAGATGACTATTATATTCAATCGAGTCAGATACTTGCTATCTTGAATACGAGCGAGAGTTTCGTCTATTAAGGGTAGAAGGTAGTGATCTCGTTTGATCAAAGCATTGAGCTTTCTATAATCGACGCAGAAACGCAGACTATCATCTTTCTTTTCGATGAATAGTATGAGCGAAGCGTATAAGATCGAGCTAGAAGATATAAAGCTCTTATTCAGATGTTTGATCAGATAATTCTTCATCTTTTGAAGCTTGTAATCAGACATATGATAGAGACGACTTCAAGAAGACATTCTCTCGTCAATCAACACAATTTTATGATCGTAGAGACGATGAGAGAGTAGTTGATCAGTCATCGCTTGATCAAACACGTCTAGATAGTCATGATATTTCGAAGAAAGCTTAGCTTTGACTTCTTTCAAAATCTCTTCATGTGAAAGCTCTTGTAGATTTACATCTTCGAGTTTATTTCTAGCTGTTTTTAGAAGTCGATCGATTTTCGTGATGATGATCGCGAAAGTAGTCACATTCAATCGTTTGACTAGTGATCTATATGCTGCAGTCTTTATCATTGCTATGTTCATTGAATCGAAAGACGAAGCGAAGTTGACTGAACTAGATGATTTCACGATTCTACTGAATGAAGATGACTTCTCGCTGAGTCGAGTGACAACAGAAGAAATTGATCTCTTTAGTATTTAAGTAGAGATCAAACTCTTCTGTTCTATCGCGATTTTCTTGCTTGAAAGAACAGTTGAATGAGCTTTGATAGAAGCTTTGATATGAGTTTCGAAACTAGAAAATTGAAGACGATTGTTTCTCATATCAATAGTCATCTCGATCTTGTTCATTCATGTTTTTTCAAGAATCATCTGATGTTGATCTAATCGAGTAATTAGCATAAAGGCAAAACGTTTCATATGATCTTGAACAGTTAGATTTGAATAAATTGCATGAGTAATGAGCTTTTTTGCATAATGATCATCGAATCTTCTTATTGATTTGAGCTTGATTAAAGATAAAGATTCAATTTGCAAATGATCACAAACATTCTGCGCGATTAATTCATCAATGAACGAATAGTCAGCTGCTTCAATGTCAATCAATGATTTTAATGAGTAACTAATTTCATTGCTAGATAATATACATTCAGTAGTCAAAGATTTCGAAGCAAAGAGATCATTTGAGCTGCTCATTGTTGAAGAAATTAACACATCTTTCATTGCATCTTTGATGAAAGTCACTAGTTTTTTGTCTCATTTTTCGATTTCTCTGTAAATAATTTCTTCTCTTCTTTCGACATGATGATCTCATTGAGACGAGAAATAAATGCACGAGATGTCGAAGTACTAGTCTTCAGCTGAGAGCAGTTCTTTGAAAGATGACTCGATACTTTGCAGTTGAAGCAGATGATTGACATTCTTGATCATTCAGATTCAAGGGCGAAAAAAGTAGCGAGTTGAACATAGCTAGTAGTCGAGACTGATGCTGATGTCAACGAAGAAACGAAACGTTTTTTCGAAGCTGCTATTGATTTGACTGTTCATTGCTCATCACGTAGCTGATAATTGACTCATTGTTTGTTATTCACATCTTGAAGAAAGATCTTGAGCTTATCAAGTGAGCTAAACTTTATGAGACAAACTGACAACGCGTTCTGAAGACGATTATTAATTTTATTCTGAATGTCATTCATCAGAATGATATTGTCGTAGTTCAGAAAGCTGAATATTCTAGTGAATTTCAAATAGAAAGAGCTGAAAGACTTGTTGAGCTGCTTCAGAGCAACGTATTTGCAACGACACTTTCAAATCAGATTCTGATCTTCGTAAATTTCTTTCAGATGTTTCAGTAGCTCTGATAGTGATTGATAGAGTGAGAAAGCATCAACACGATGCTTTGCATAGATTTGCTGATCAGCATCGTCTTCTAGTCTGAAAATCACATAGACAATACAAATCTTTTCAGTAGAGTAATGATTCACGTTGACATCGAGCTTGTCAGCTATTTTAATGTTTCATGTCTTTCAGGTAGAATCATTTGTTTCGATGAAGATGAGTGAATTCGAAAGCTTGATGAACTTTGTGATGATCATTTTCGTTTTCGTTATCAGATAGAGTAGAAGATTCTCGTTGAAAGTGCGCTTCTTTCTGATTGACTCGTTGCTCAGCTGACTGAGTATCTTGACGAGACATAGATCGATCAGCTTGACGTTGTTTCGCTCTGAAGTTCAATCGCTCGCCTTGTAACTGACTGATCTTTTTCTTTAGCTCATCATTCTTATCAAAAGCGACTTCTAGTTGTTTCGCTCTCTTTTTGTGATCTTCTTGTATGAAAAGTCAGTGTTCATTGAGTTGTAGAGTCAAGTCTCGCTGACTTCGAAGCTCGTTCAGCATATTGATGACTTCGTTGAGTTGATTGCTGACTCAATGAAACAGTTGTTCTTCGATGTTTATGTTTCATGCGATGACAGCTTTCTCAGCTTCGACTGAAGCATCGATGAGTAGAAGTGAAACTCTTTTATTGACAATGCTTCTGAGCAGACGATTTGTTCGAAGCTCAACTGACTCGACGTTGCATGTCATGATGAGAGAAGATAGAAGTTGTTGAGGTAAGAGTAGATGAGAAATTGATGTTTTGAATTGATGTTTTTTGATGAGTGAAAATTTAAAGAATTTCTTGTGAATTTCAGATAATAATTGAGTGCTTTATTCGAAGAATCTCTTGCGAATAGACTGGTGAAAATGAGTGTAGAATCGAAGAATTTCTTGCGATCTAAAATGATGATGCAAATTTGAAGAATTTCTTGCAAATTTTCCTTACTGAATAGATTGTTTTGTATCATCTATTCATTGATAGCAGAGTAGTAGATGATGAACATTTATCTAATGTTAGAGATCAGCATAGAGCGAGTCAATATGAGTGTCATTTAACTAGAAGATAAATGCTAAGAAAGAAAGATAGCTACAGAAAAGAAGCTGACTACATATGTGTGTTTCTCAGTCGACGCTAGACTCAATAGAGACTAGTCAAGATGACGAAGCGAGAATAGATCTCACAAGACTAGAATTGTGACAGTCACGAAGTCATCATATGATATACATTACAAAGAATGAAAGATCATTAAAAGAGTTTAAACATTAAGCTGAAATCAATGCAAGAAAAAGCATTGTGACAGATTATTAATGTTTATTATGCAACATTAACAGAGATTCTACAGATGAAAATAAACATGATGTTGATAAATATTCACTTATGAAAGCTGATACAAAGATTGATAATAAACATGAACTTTTGAAAATCAGATGAAGTTATCAAGATGACAATGTGTTGAATTTGCAACAACTTGATATTCAAAAGAGATTGAAAATCAAAGCTGTGCAAGACATTTTTACAGTTGAAGCAAAAGTGAATGAAAGAAATACTTAAACAGATGAAGATGAATTGAAGTCATTTTTACACAGTGATTTTCTGATCAGAATCATCAAAGATAATTATAGTTGCAAACAAGAAAATGTCAATAAGATAACATAATCTCGACACATTCATGTTAAAGCAAAGAGTTTACTTAAATGATAGCGACAGCAACGATGATGTTACAGCAATCATGATGAAAATGAACTGAGAGTTAAATAAGAAACTGAGAGAATCGACTTTAGTCATCACTCATCATGATGAGCTGAAAGAATTAGTCGCAAAGATGAAACATCTTGCAAATGTAGTGACAGTGAATCAAGAGTATCATGAAAAGATATACAAAGTATACAATGATAGTCAGACTTCTCTGAAAACAGTGAAAGTTATGATATCAATAAAAGATCAGATATGTCTGCAATGAGTTCAGATTGCACATGAGAGCATTTGATTTTAAGAAGTCACGCTGAAGCTACATTAAGTAATGAGATATGCAGAAGTATTTGAAAATGAAGCAATGAACAAGATGATTAATGATGCACATGATTTATCTTTATTGCTAACTGAGCATTAATGCATTGAAGTGATAATGAAACTAACATTCATACAGAAACAGATCAGACAAACTTGAAGAGTAGTCTGAAAAGAGAAATTTAACGCAGCTCATTTTCAATATCTGACATCAAAAATGACACATCAACATCTGTGATTGCACAAAAGTCATGCAAAGTCTCACAGCACATTACTGATGCAGTTATGCACAAGAAAAATTGACTTCAATTAATTTTTACATGAGAGACAAGTACTTGATATCATTATGATAACATGTGAATGCAACAAAGATTAAATGTCAATCAAGCTGTCAAGCACATTCTATTAACATGTTCTAAATGAAAGATAGAATGAAAGATGATGCAATGTAAAGAAAACATCATGAACTTGAGAAAGCTTCTAGAAATCATGAGCATGATAACAGCAATCATTTAAATGATACTTTCAACAAGCATACTGAATCAATTTCAGACTGTGACATCATTGAAAAATCAGATGAAAGAGAGAAGAAGTAAAAAAGAAATAAGCTTATAAAGTTCTTGCATTGAAAACAGTTACAGTATAAAATGCAGAAAAAAGCGATACTAAATACGAAAAGAGCGCTACACTAGCGCAGCGTTCGCTACAATATATAGATTCATAATGAGTGTTGAATTGAGTAAGAATCAAAAAAAAAATGATTAAAGAAGAAATCAACTGTGATATACATATGTATCACAGACGAAACATCTGTAACTCATACTCAAGAAGTAAACTGTTGAAATCTGAATAGTGAGAGATTTCATTTGTTTTAAACTGTGAATTTGTCACAAGAAAACTCTTTGAGTAATTTCTTAAGTTTAAAAAGAAAATCAGCATAAAGATTGTATTTTATGTATGTTGCATGCAATGTATACAACATATTTTCAATAGAAAACACTTAAACAGATGAAGATGAACTGAAGTCATCTTTACATGATGATTCTTTGATCAAAGTCATCAAAAATAGTTATAGTTGCAAACAAGAAAATATTAATAAATCAACATTGTTTTAACATATTTGTTATGATTCTAGTCTTCGTCTATTCTTCGTCTAGTCTTCATCTGATTTCATTCTAATCGAGTCTAGCAAGAATCTGATCTAGAGATGATGTCATTGATACTCTGCATCATATATGTAAGATGTCAACTCTTTCAAGCCTAGCACAAAGCTAAGAAGAATACATATAAGAACTCAAGTTTTTATCTGTACATACTTTTCTTTCTTAGCATTTATCTATTAGTTAAATGACACTTTTATGACTCACTCTAGATCAATTTCTAACAGTAGATAAATGCTAATCAACTACTCTGCTATCAACGTGTAGATGATACGAGATAATCTACTTCGTTTATTCAGAAAATTCACAAGAAATTCTTTGAATTACTTTCATTAAAATACATCTGCAAATTTACTCAAATTTACTCAAATTTATCAAATCAATCACTCAATCTTACTACAATCAAATCTACTTTTATCTTTCTTACAATGACATGCAACTTTGAATTAGTTGAGTCACAAACAGCTCATTTACTTAGAAGCATTGCTAGTAAACAAGTTTTTCTTATTCTTTTGATGCTTCAGCGAGATTTCAGAATGTTGCTATCTCATGAAACATCAACATAAGTCAACAACTTCATCAATGAGCTATTGATCAGTCAGATGAGATCATCAAGATGCTGATCGAGTTAAGAGATCAACAAAACATGATTCTGAAACTCAATGAGCAGTGAATTGTTGTTCAAGTTGAACATGACAAGAGATTGAATCAACTAAAGATTAAACAGATAATCATAAACACTCTAAAAGAGATAAACAAACGCTATTGAAAGAAGATGTTGAATCTCAAGAATAAACTCAAAGAAGTATCATATTCAATGAATCAGTTTTGATCTCGTCAGTCTACAAAATCTTTATCTCGTCAATTTATTGAGAATTATACTTGACGTAAGTCATTCACTTTATTCAATAATGATCATCACAAGTCTTTCAAGTTTTTGAACTCATCTGCATTCATCGACAAAGATGAATCAACATGAAATAGCTGAAGAATCAAGATAAATGACAAGCTTCAGACAAATGTTGATCACTTCGTCAATGAGATTATCTGCATTGTTTATGTGATATTTAGACTAAAAGATGACGTTGCTGAGCATATCTTCGCTTAATATCATCATGATGCTTCACATTCTTACATCTTGATCTACAAGCTACTTAAGCATTTAAAAAAGATCTATGAGAATTAGAATAAAAATCGAAAGTATCATCATAAGTACAACGTTTTGAGACAAGCAGACAAGCTCTTCAATGTCTTCTACTTCAACTTTATGAAGCTATTCAGCTATTCAGACTATGATGATTGTATTCTGATGAACGATCTTCAGAATAAGATTAACAATTGCTTGCAGAATGCTCTGTCAGTATGCTTTGAAGACTTTGCTTCACTTCATTGTCTTAAGATTTTTCTTCAAGATGTAAATAATAAACAGCGAGTCAACTATCAGTTACGCAGTCAGCTTCACACTATCATCATCAAAGTCACTATTGTATCTGATAAATGTGCTGCTACTTCATTGTCAATGACTGTTAGAAATTGATCTAAAGCGAGTCATAAAGATGTCATTTAACTAATAGATAAATGCTAAGAAAGAAAAGTATCTACAGAAAAGAACTTAACTTATATGTATGTTTCTCAGCTCTGTGCTAAACTCAATTGAGTTGATGTCTTACATATATGATGCAGAGTTCTTATGACATCATTTATAAATCAGATTCTTGCTAGACTTGATTAAAATGAAATCAGGCGAAAACTAAATGAAGAATAAACAAAGACTAGAATTGTAACATTACTTTTTCCCTTCAATGATTCATGTTCACATGAATGTATTTTCTACTCGACTTGATTAATTGCTCAATCATGATTTCACAGACTCAGATCTGTTAAATCGTGATTGATTAAATTGTTGATTAGCGCGATTTGTTCAAGTATTGAATATGAAAATCATTAATGATCTTCTGAGTGTTCATAAATTCGTCATCATCAGCGTTGTATCAATTGAGATCATTATCATAGTCATTTCATTTGACTCTATACTGAAGTTATCTTTGATATCAACGAGAATTCAATATATCATCGATTTTTCACTCATCTTCATCGTTTATCACTATTAAATATGAGAGTTCATTCTTTTGATCAGATAAGAGATCATCAACGACAGAGCGAAGCAGATCAGAATGAAATACGTCATGAACTTGCATAGACTCTGATAATTTTAGTTTATATGAAGAGTTGACGAAATTTAAATTAATGAAAAAATCAAGCATTTTGTTATTTAACTTCTTGAAAGATCTCACTGTAATAATGTTTCTTTCATTCAGAAACATCTTTGATTCAATCTTGTAATTGATTTATGATTTGTTTTCATGTTTTGATCAGAGCTTCGCGAGCGAAGATCAGTGTCTTATTCATGTGATCAAATATATCTTCGACTCAAGCAATCTGCAAACGTTCGCGAGTGCTTTCATACTTGATGATGTCAGAGTTGAAGCTCATATGAGAGTGAAAGTTCTTGTTCATGAAGAAAAGAGTCAAGAAAATGATTGAAGACAAGATGTTATTGTCAACAAACTCAATCATGAATAATCACTTAAATCAGTCGTTCTGCATGTATAAACAGAAGAAACGAAGATATCGCTTAACATTCTGATTGACTTGTTCACTTTGATCGTTGATCTGAAAGTGATAAACGATGAACAATTAAAGAGAAATGCTCAGTCGTTTGCAAAGAAACTTTTAAAGAATGAAGATGAACTGAGAATCTCGATTGAATACAATGAAGCTTGATAAATCGTGAGTTTGATATATTCATTGAAGCAACATTTCAGCTGTCTTTTCGACTGTGATATCTTCATCATCAATGATGCAAGAAATATAATGTCTTTCTTTCAACAATCTGCAGATGACAGTCAGAATAGCGTTGTAGTTGTACGAATCAAATAGATTGATAATGAAGTTCATGACTATGTTTTGTCATCGCTGTTTAGATATCAATAAAGATTGAAGCAAGTCATTTGATTTATTTCTAGATGTCTTTGATCATTGATAAACATAGCAGTTTCAAATATATTGATCTACTGTCTTTTGCATGAATGATTAATAGTAGTTTTGTTTGATGATCTTCATCGTTTTAAGAATATCAAGATGATCTATTGAGAATTGATCGTGCATCTCACGAATCAGATTCATTTGCAGAAGTTCATTGAACAAAACTCATAGCTGACTGTCTTGATATAAGATTTCATTCTGAACTCGACAATTCTTCAGCTTAATGTTTTCACATCGTGCTTCGTTTCTGATCTTTGCTTCACGAAGTAGAGTACAATCTTCATTGATTTCATTCACGTCAAGAACTTGTTTATAAATTGACTCGTTGACGTTCTTCTTTAAATCAGCAATCTTCATTCAATTCAACGTCAAAATAATGATTCATTGATAGCAAACGCGTTCATCATTGAAATCTCTGAGCATGAAGTCAGCTTGACAAGTTAATGCATTGATCTTAATGTTCTGTTTGTCAGATTGATACATTATCTTGAAGTTAAAATCAGCTAGCTTCTGAACTCAATGCATTTGATATCTGCTCAGCTTTTTGTCTTTCATCAATGAGATGAGTGCTTGATGATTGATGAACATCTTGATAAAAATGTTGATCAACTTCAGTTCAAGTCATCAGTGTTTAAAAGCTTGAATTATGATCAGCAGTTTCTTATCATATATTTCGTAGTTGCACTCAGCAGAAGACATGTTCTTGCTATAGAAAGCAATTGAATGTAGTACTTCTTCGTCATCATATTGAAAGAAAACTTCGTCGTTTACATAGTTGAATGAGTCAGTTTTCAGAATAGTCTTATGAGTCTGATCAAAGTGACGAAGTATAAAAGTCTCAGTCATACGTCTCTTCATGTGATTGAATGCAGTCTGACAAGTCTCATTTCATTCAAATATAATCTTCTTTTGAGTGAGTTGAATCATTGAACGAACAATCTTTGAAAAGTTCTTGATAAAGCGTCAATAGAAGTTGCAGAAGTCAATGAATGACTGAATCTGAATGAGATTATTGAGAATAAATTATTTCACTACTGCTTGTATCTTTCGTGAATTCATCTTCAGTTCTTCAATGAATATTAATAGTTTTAGAAAGATGATCTCTTGAACATGAAACTTGCATTTGTTTATGTTCATCTGTAAATCAGCTTCTCGTAGTCTATTCAAAATCAATCATACATGTCACTTGTGTTTCTTCAAGATTTTGCTGTAAATGATAATGTCATCTAGATAAATCTGACAAAACTGATGAAGATATTTTAACAGCACGTCGTTCATATAATGTTGATAGAACGTTGATTCGTTGATTAATTCAAAGAGCATTACATGATATTTGTATGAATCAAAGAAAGTGATAAAGATAGTCAAATCTTCGCTATCTGAGTGCATTTGCAGTTTATTAAACGCGACAATGATGTTTAATCGAGTCAGATATTTGCTTTCTTGTATTCAAGCAAGAATCTCGTCGATCAATGATAAAGAATAGCGATTTCGTTTGATCAAAGCATTGAGCTTTCTATAATCAACGCAGAAACGCAGACTATCGTCTTTCTTTTCGATGAACAAGATGAGCGAAATGTATGAAGAGAAGCTAAAGAAAATGAACTCTTTGTTCAGATGTTTAATCAGATACTTCTTTATCTTTTGAAGCTTGTGATTGAATATCTGATACAGTCTGCTTTGAGAAAGTATTTTCTCGTTGATCAACTTAATCTTGTGATCATAGAAATGATGAGATGATAGCTGATCAATCATTGTTCAATTAAACACGTCTAGATAGTTGTGATATTCAGAGAGAAGCTTGATCTTGACTTGCTTGAAAGTCTCAGCATGTGAAAGCTCATGTAGATTCACTTTTTCAAACTTGTTTTCAACTGTCGTTATGAGTCAATCGATTTTCAAGATGATAACAGCAAAGATCTTGACATCTGATGATTTGACTAACATTTTATATGCAACTGTCTCTATCATGAATATGTTGATTGAACTGAAAGCTGATTTCAGACTGAATGTCGATTTAGAATTGACGTTAGACGAAACTGCTTTGAACGATTTTGACTGTTTAATTGATTTAATGAACTTCTCTTTTGACTAATTGAAAGAGAGTGATTTCTGACTGAGTTAAGAGATAGCAAAAGTGAACGATCTTCTCAGTATATGAGTAGAAGTCAAGCTCTTCTGTTTCATGATTGTTCTATGACTTGAGAGTAGAACAATCAGTTTCTGACTAGAAATAAATTCGAAAATCAAAGAAAATCGATTTGCATATCTATTACTAGATTGATTTTGTTCATTCATGTTTTTTCAAGAATCATTTGATGTTAATCTAATTAAGTGATTAATATAAAAGTCGTGTTAATCATATGATCTTGAACAGTCAGATTTGAATAAATGACATGAGTAATGAGTTTCTTAGCATAATGATCATCAAATTCTTGAATTGACTTCGCTTTGATCAAAGTCAGAGACTTGATTTGCAACTGATCACAAACAATCTGCGCAATCACTTTATCAATGAACGAATAGTCAGCAGCTTTGATGTCAATCAATGACTTCAATGAGTAACTAATTTCATTGCTAGAAAGTACATATTTAATAGTCAAAAATTCAGAAGCAAAAGAGTTATTTGACATGCTTATCGTTGAAGAAATTAACACATCTTTCATCATGTCTTTGATGAAAGTCTCTAGTTTTTTGTCTCATTATTCTTCAAAGAAGAAGACATTTTCTCATTCTCTTTATTCTTTGAAATGATGATTTCATGTAGGCGAAAAGTGAATGCATGAAATGTCAAGATGTTGATCTTGTTCTGAGAACAGTTCTTGAATAAGTGATCTGAGATCTTGCAGATATAGCAAACTGTCATGATTCTAGCCTTGTCAGACTCAGTCTTCTAGTCTTGTCAGATCTATTCTAGCTTCGTCATCTTGACTAGTTTCTATTGAGTCTAGCGTCGACTGAGAAACACACATATGTAGTCAGCTTCTTTTCTGTAGCTATCTTTCTTTCTTAGCATTTATCTTCTAGTTAAATGACATTCATATTGACTCGCTCTATGCTGATCTCTAACATTAGATAAATGCTCATCAACTACTCTGCTATCGATGAATAGATGATACGAAACAATCTATTCAGTAAGAAAAATTTGCAAGAGATTCTTCAAATTTACATCATCATCATTTTAGATCGCAAGAAATTCTTCGATTCTACATTCATTTTCATCATTCTATTCGCAAGAGATTCTTCGAATATTACAATCAGCTATTATCAGAAAATTCACAAGAGCTTCTTTGAATTTGCATCAAATCAAAACATCAACTTCTCATCTATCTTTACCTCAACAACTTCTACCTACTATCATCATGACACACAACGTTGAGTCAGTTGAGTCTTGAACAGCTCGTCTGCTTAGAAGCACTGTCAATAGAAGAGTCTCACTTCTACTCATCGATGTCTCAGTCGAGGTTGAAGAAGCTACAACATCATGAGACATAAAGAATAAGAAACAATTGTGTCAATGAGTTGCAAATCAGCTCAATCAAATTATCAATATGCTGAACGAGCTTTGAAGTCAGCGAGATCGGACTCTACAGCTCAACGAGCACTGACTTCTCGTACAAGATGATCACAAAAAGAGAGCGAAACAACTAGAAGTCGCTTTTGATAAGAATGATGAGCTAGAGAAAAAGATCAGTCAGTTACAAGACGAGTGATTGAACTTCAGAGCGAAACAAAGTCAAGTCGATCGATCTATGCCTCGTCAAGAGACTCAGTCAGTCGAGCATCAAGTCAATCAGAAAGAGACTTCATCAATCTCTGAAGTTGATCAACGCTCTTGAAGCTCACAAGAGTCATTCACTCTATTCGATAATGAGAATGATCATCACAAGTTCATCAAGCTTTCGAATTCACTCATCTTCATCGAAACAGATGATTTTATCTGAAAGACATGAAACATCAAAATAGCTGACAAGCTCGATGTCAACGCGAATCATTACTCTACTGAAAAGATTCGTATTGTCTATGTGATTTTCAGGCTAGAAGACGATGCTGATCAGCAAATCTATGCAAAGCATCGTGTTGAGACTTTCTCACTCTATCAGTCACTATCAGAGCTACTGAAACATCTGAAAGAAATTTACGAAAATCAGAATCTGATTTGAAAGTGTCGTTGCAAATACGTTGCTCTGAAGCAGCTCAACAAGTCTTTCAGCTCTTTCTATTTGAAATTCACTAGAATATTCAGCTTTCTGAACTACGACGATATCATTCTGATGAACAACATTCAGAATAAAATCAATAATCGTCTTCAGAACGCGTTGTCAGTTTGCCTCATAAAGTTTAGCTCGCTTGATAAGCTCAAGATCTTTCTTCAAGATGTGAATAACAAACAACGAGTCAATTATCAGCTACGTGACGAGCAATGAATAGTCAAATCAATAGCAGCTTCGAAAAAACGTTTTGTTTCTTCGTCAACATCAGTCTTAACTGCTAGCTATGTTCGACTCGCTACTTTTTTCACTTTCGAATCTGAATGATCAAGAATGTCAATCATCTGCTTCAACTGCAAAGTATCGAGTCATCTTTCAAAGAACTGCTCTCAGTTGAAGACTAGTACTTCGACATCTCATGCATTCATCTCTCGTCTCAATGAGATTGTCATGTCAAAAGAAGAGAAGAAATTATTTACAGAGAAATCGAAGAATGAGACAAAAAACTAGTGACTTTCATCAAAGACACGATGAAAGATGTGTTAATTTCTTCAACAACGAGCAGCTCAAATGATCTCTTTGCTTCGAAATCTTTGACTACTGAATGTGTACTATCTAGCAATGAAATTAGTTACTCATTAAAGTCATTGATTGACACTGAAGCAGCTGACTATTCGTTCATTGATGAATTAATCGCGCAGAATGTTTGTGATCATTTGCAAATTGAATCGTTATCTTTAATCAAGCTCAAGCCAATAAGGAAATTCGATG
>JAABUS010006471.1_pt1 | contig 14217 bp, 14 predicted proteins | sample 5560161 | NCBI WGS metagenome assembly JAABUS01 (sample SAMN10711885, study PRJNA513376) | rock metagenome | isolation source: Antarctica rocks | place: Antarctica: Victoria Land, Trio Nunatak nord | collected 2016-01-04 | reverse complement strand
CTCCTCTCCACCATCCTCCCCAATGCCGCCACCGCCGCTCCCACCGCCGACCCCGCCGCCGGCATCGCAACCTCGACTTCAAACGGCATCGTCTTCGCCATCACCCCCGCCGCCTCGGCCCCGACGTCCACATCTCCCTCCCCCTCCCCCGCCTATCCCTCCTCCTCCCCATCAAACCACAACTCCGTCGTCACCCCACTGGAAAACGATTTCGCGCGCGAGGTTGTTCTGTTTGTCTTTCAGGAGAAAGACCTCAATACCGCGGTCGCGGCGCAGGCGAAATTGGCGCTGGCGCTGCAAAGCGCGGAGCAGGGCCAGACGGGGCTGGGGTATAACATGAGCGCTATGGATGCGGGGGGCAATATTGTTGCTGACTTCCAACGGTTTACGGTGGATTTGGGGAATGGGACGCTGTTCGGGGGCGGACCTACGTGAGCGGGGGGCGGACCTACCTGAGGGCGCTACTCTCGCATCGGTGATTCCAAAAAGCAGGGGGAGGAGAGGAAGTCGGAACCGGATCGATTGGGTATACATGTAATCGAGGGTGTATATAGCGGTGAAGGATCCAAGGTCGGCGTCAAGGGGATACCAAAAAAGGACGGTCAGGGCGGAGACTTTCGGATTTACTTTGATGGGACTGAGCGTTCATGATGAATGGACTGCGCGACTCATTGGGTCGGGTACTTGCGTCTCCTGGATGTATTTGGACAGCGTGCAGTGTGATAGCGATCATGGCGACGTTATCATCTGATTGCCTTGTTGCCATCAACTTTCCGAACTTTTTCTCTTCTCGACTTTCCGATGCTTTACTGTGTGTGGGTTTGGAGGGTGGGGGGACCGACTTGAGGGGGCTGCTACCGCCTGGGATACTACACAGGAAGGGGCGGGATGCGAGAGTTGCGGGGCGAAGTAGTTGGGTTGATGGGGACTGGGATGGAGATGGGGACTGGGATCGGCGTTGTGGGGATACGAAGAGGTTGGGGAGGATATTTTTGGGTTTAGTTGTTGGATGGAAAGGATAGGCGTTGATGATGCATGGGCTGGCTGCTCGACTGATTTAGATTGTGTATTTGCATCTACCGGAAGTAATGGGCCAGTGTACTGCAAATAGCGGTTGTGACAGCATTAATATATAGAGATCCGTTAATCAGCTGTTGGTCCTTCAGTCCCGAGACGTCCCATCCTATCCATCCTCGTCAGCCAGAGGTGCGCTACATCAGTCTGGTACATTACTTGAGAGACTCCTCTGAGCCCTCAACCCTCGTGGGACCCTCTGCTCTAGCACTGTCTAGACTGCTTGAGGTACTTTACTGTGCCGGCACGGGCCGGGGATCTTGGATGGTGTTTGTGTCTGGATATGCGCTTTGGAGTTGTTTATGTAGGTTTTGTTGTGCGGATGTTGAGTGACGGGCTAAGAGTCGTGCGGCGACTTTGCGGGGGTAGCAGTGTGTTTGAGCTTCTTCCATCCAGCTCCGTCGACGGCGAGTGCCACGACAATGGAGAACTGGGAGAGATTCCAGGCGGTGGTATCTTGAGACGTCGCGTGTGATTTGGTTGGAGCTCAGAGAGGCTTATTCCGCAAATCTGTGGTCTTCATTGCAAGTCGCGAAAGAGCGGGCGCATGCAGGGATTTTTGGCTATCGTCGCATTATCGCCGTTCCATCATGCGGTCATTTCAATGTCATGTTCAGTATCGATCTTGGTACTGTTACGGGATTTCCGATAGAGGTAAAAGGCGAATGCGAGGCCTGTGGAGGGAATCGTTAGGACGATCCACAGCCAGAATCGAGATGGACCTCTGATCCACTCGTTGTTGCTGAAGAAGGGCATCGAGAGAAGCGCCGCGAAGGATGTCCCTGGCAGGAAGAACATGGTTAAAACCGCGATCTCCGTCATCGTCAGTACTGGGCGGATGGTCTATGAGTAGCGATCTTACCGTTTTCATAGATAGACTGTCCATCTTCATCGACTCCGTGAGCTTATGCGCCTTGACTGCGAGACCTCGGGACACCTTGGTCTCTTCCTGAGTCGCTTTCATTATCGCCTGCATCGCGGCACCGTTGGCAACCATGACGCGGTCGTTGCTCAGTTGGATACGATTGAATAGCTTCGAGCTTCGTTAGCGACGGGGTCGATCAATACGTGGTGGCTGGGCTGCCCACTAATGCTAAGCTAGTTTGAATCTTCTTCTCCAACTCCACCTCGAAATCTTTGACCGCCTTGACTTGAGATGTTATTTGGATCAGACCATTTTCGACTCTCCCGAATGTTTCGCTCGGTATTGTGGCTACACCCTTTATGATCGATTCATGGTGTTTTATGATCAAAGCGATAGTATCTTCTATTGATTTCAGTTCTGAAGTGTATCGATGCAGATGTGCCGCCATTGCGTGTAAGGCTCGGTTGATGTCTTGGTGAGACATTGCGTTCGCAGGTCCTCCTTCCTCGTCGTTCTGAAGGCATACTTCCTGAGCCCAATTTGTAAGCGTACGACCCTAACGTCGGATTCCTTTCATGCTTACATAGGCAATCAGTTGGTCGTGAATGCTGTTCAAAGCGTTTGTCCACCACCTTGTAGCGCTGAAAAGATATACAAGATGGATAAAGAATGGATCACTCTTGAGACCGATTTCATGGGAGTCACCTAATACCTCCTTTATACGCAGCTCGGGCTCCTGGACAGTCTTCGGCCACCTGCCGTCAATAAAATTGACGGCCAGCATACAGGTCGAACCACCGAACTTGCTGTATCGAAAGCTTAAGGCTATGAGCGATCCTCTGATATCGACAGCTTGATCGGGTAAATGTAGGTAGTGGAACGGGTTCATCTGGTTACTGCCCGAATTGCTGGTGATGTGGCATCGAGGTTTGTCCGTGCATCCGACCTGCATCCGGACCGGCAAGATATACCATAGCTCGCTAGCGATGGACTCGGCCCCAGAGTATATGTCGCAGTAGCCTCTACCAGCAGGTAGATAGTAGCGAGACAAGGCGTAGACAAAAGCTGATGGAATGCCAAAGGTTGAGAATATGCGCTCCAGTGATGGTCTGGAGACACGCAACTTGGCGGCATCGTCTGGCACCACCACTCGCTTGCTTTTCACCAGAAAACGGTTGATGAATCTTGAATTTCGAAATATGTGTGAGCATTCAACTGGCGAATACAGATCTTTAGGAGTACCAACAGGCAGTTGTACGGATATTCGGCCCGATCCGCGAACTGGTTCCTTTCAATTAGTCCCCTTTCCATGGCAAATGTTTATTCGAGACCTTATGCAGACCATTGGCGATACAATGTGCTGCTCTTTCATGATGACGTCGCTTAATCCTGGCCTCCTGTCAATCTTTATGTCGACGGCGCAAAATCAAGGCGTGACTGACTTCCCCGAAGCTCTTTGAGTGCCATGGATCGAATGCTCGTGTCTTCAGAAAGACAAGAGGTTGTGAATCTCTCCAATTCTCGCTCAATCTCGTCGCCATACGGCCTGAGCACCGTCAGTCGAACCGTCAGATCGATGTCTTCAATACTTCATACAGGTCGGGGAACCCGCTGTCGGTAGCGACATCTCCGCGGGCCATTGTCGGATTCACCGGAGAAGCTTCAATATGAGTACCTGTGAACGTAATCGCTGAAGCCATGTGTGTGGGTTGAAGAGTGAAGAACCCACAGAGAAGAAAAGTCATGCAGCATGGGTGAGCAGGATCAATATCCGGCCAGAAGCCATCGACCAAGATCCAGGCACCAGAGAGGCGCAATTACTAATGCGCCAAGCCCAGGAATGTGGCGAAGCTTTACAAAGGTGGGCTCGGACTCGGAGGCTTGGGAAGGGAAATGCGAAGCCGTAAAGTAGCCACCAAGGCAGACTGTCTCCACAGCCCTTGATGGTTCCCACGGCGCTCGAGGCAGGTTACTGATTCTGCTGACAGTGCAAGAGATTTTCTGGTGGAGACTGATCAGATCCCGTCAACCATTCAATCTCCCTGAATATGCCCAAAAAGCGCAATCGCTACTCCACTAACATGGCGGCCGACTGGGCTTTCTCAGTACCCTTGGCAGAGGAGACACCTTCGCCAAAAGAGAGCTTGTCAGACGAGGATGAAGCCCAGCGATGTGACCACGCCTCCAATGCACAACCAGCCTCTCCTTTGGCACTGACGCACTCAACGAAGAGGGCCAACCGATACAAAAAAGTCTTGCCTTCGAGCTGGATCGATCCACACTCGAGCCTGAGCATCGTAGACAAGTCGGCGCCCACGCAGATCATCGAAAGTCAGGTTCAGCCAAACATGCATTCTGATTTGTATGGGTACCTCAGAGCAGAGAACAATGAACGTCGTGTGGAGCGCCCAACAAGGCTAGATGTTGAGGCTTCTATACCCACAACAGGTGATAGCCGATACACACCTCCACCAGCCCCAACGCGGGTACATTTCCCGTCGCAAGAAGCAGACCGACGATACAGGGCACCAACTAACGTTCCCTATAACACGACCGACCGACCATTGAAATTCCCAAATCTACCAGAAAAACCTGAAAGAAGATTATTGCGAGACAGGTCTATGGAGCGATCTTTCCAGTTTCGAGATCACCAAGCGGCGCATTTTCCAGTATATACTCATGACACGCATGTACATTACTCCGCGATTTCACCGCCTGTCAGTGTGGGTCAACAATCGTCCGAAGCAACGACCAGTCCTTTTCACGGTCGAGATCTACCAGCTAACGGTCCTTCTATATCACCTACGTACTCAACTCTTTGAGTACGGAGGAGGACACCAAGAATCCTGGCAATGCCAAGACCGGGCTGACAGGGGCTCTCCAGGGGCTACTGGTGACCTTTTGGGCGATGGGTGACCCGTAGATAGCTGGTTTAGTCGCCCCGGTAATGACCTTCCGGGAGTCGCTCCAGCGACCTCCAGTTGACCAGACTAGTGGAGGCACTAGCGTGTGCCAGGAGTTTTGGTGTCCTCCTCCGTATGGCTTGCTGAATCAGTATGTGTTCGGGCAGAAGGTTGCAGCTATCCATCAAATCAGCCTACGAGCTCGGACTATGGGGGCGCTGGTTCGACATATCACAGAGCCACTGACGCGCGAGGCGTAAGAGCAGATGCCTCGACCCCGCAGCTGAGCCCCAAGCTGAGGCCAACAGAGTCAAGGCTTCTATCTGTACACACATGCTTCCTCGATAGCTATTAAAGATGCCTGGCATCTCAGACCAAAATGCAGTAGCACGTTACAAACGTTACACGGACGGCCCCATTAGACAACAAGACTCGCATCAGCCTGTTGTTCGCGTATTCCAAAAACTATGAGCAAATCCACTCCGCAATCCAGTCTGGGTGATAAGGCTGAAGGGCCTCCAATCGCAACTCCCCGCCGCCGATTCTTTCATACGAAGAGAAACCAGCTGGGTTCCCCTGACTCAAGCTTGAAAAGCAGATTTCGCACTTATCGATCGCACTCTCAGCAGAGCTCTGAGCAGCCCAGACATGACGGTACCAAAAGCTCAGACCCTGCGATGACCCAAGACGTCGTGCTTCCGCCTACTCCACCTAGCCCTTTAAGTCCATCCGAATCGCCTCTCAAGCGCCCGTCCGAGCCCATTTCAGCCTCTATTCCAGCAGAAGGGCCGCTTCGCAGGCCCAGCGATGACAAAGAGGAGGTCGCTTTCTCCGACATAATCGCAACTTTTGCGGTGGACGTGTCTGGTAGCACGCAAGGCAAAGTGCTAGAGGAAGAAATCCACACGATCAAGTCGCTTTGCAATGGCCTTTCCCGGGACGCGCTTACTCAAGCAGAGATAATACCATGGAATCACACGACCCAAAGCGTGATACGCCCAAGCGAGCTGAGCACTCTTCTATCATCTGGCGGTACCGACCCGAACAGTCTCAATGTCAATGACGATGCAAGAGTGGCTTTGGGCAAATGCTCGGCATGGTTCCTTCTCACCGATGGAGAGATCTACCCGAATGATGTTCGTAACTTCTCAAAAGGTATTTGTGAAGCGAGCCTGCATGGAACACCGTGTGTTATCGTTCTTTTTGGTTACAAAAGTGCTCGACCTTCGCAATGTAACGTGTCTGTTGGACTGTCGGTTTTCAGCAACGCCGCGGATTGCTTGTTCTTGTTCCATGACATCGACACCACTCAGGTCTACATTTTTCAGTCCAAGGGAAGATTCAATGCAGTCCTACCACCGGGATGTCGTGAAATAATGCTCGATACGAAGACATTATGGAAGGATCTTCCGACGTTCGGATATCGTCAATTGTTCGATTTGCCTCTACCGTTACGGCAACAATTACGGCCGGACGACCTCCTGCTGCAAGGAGGAAGTAGGGTTAACCTGCAAGATCTCTACGCGGACCGTATCAACCCTACGATAGCTCGCGATATCATGGAGAACGATGATAATCTCAAATCGGTCCTACTAGCAGCGCAACTTCGAGGGAATGACGACGATATTGGTGACTGGATCTCGAAGCAGAATTTTAAAGGACCCAATCTCCTGATGGCTTCCAGGCCAGATGCAAACGATAAAGCAACCACTTTGGTTGAGAAGATACTCTATGCGATGTTCTCGGAACCTCCGGATTATTCGATGATACATTCATTACAAACGCAGCTTAGAGCAGCCCACCTCGCGAATTGGGAGCTTTTCCTGTCAAGCCTAGGTACTAACCATGAATCGAGGTCGGTACGAGGTACTATTGTTTCCGATGCGATGACACGGATCAAGTCCAATCGGGATGAGATGGAAAGCGGGCAGAACAGCCCACAGATACTTGGGCCCGTGTCTCCTATGTTAACTGATACAGAACCCATCTCTGCATATCCTAGCCAGCTGTACGAGCACGCACGTCCATTGATCCTGCACCTGGGTTCTAACGCGTCTTCTCGCTGCAACAATATTCGCGACCTTACGAGGATGAAGTCCGAGCTCGGCAAAGACGCGGGGCTCTTATATGTCAAAGGGTACACATGTAGCGGAGAGCTGCAAGATTCCGGCTTCTGGGAAACCTGTCCGATTTGTGGGCAAGACAACGTGTTACTGACCGTACTACTAAAGTGTCCGCCTAGCGGTCTCTCAACCCCGGGCTTCCCGAGCCCTGGCGAGCGGAAGGGTCTTGCATATCCACTTGCGATGGGTTCATTTCCCGAAACCGACGTCTTGTCATCCTATGTATGCTGTGACTCTTGTGCCCAAACCTGCACACAGGGGAAAGTCCATCTCGATGACGGCGAAATAACAGCAGCGATTCCCCTCGTTCCAAACGCTATCTCTGGAGAATACAAACAGACAACATTTGATTCTATCGATGCTGCTCTGCAGAAGAGATTCCACAAATCCGCTGTTTTCCTGGTCTTCTTGTCAACAATATATGACACCCTCGCAGCTGTCGATGGCGACAACCATGAATTGCGGTCCAGGGCGCTTAAGAAACTAGCCGCCTTGGTATCCAAGAATGCGGAAATACCTATTAACCTTAGCATGTCAATCACCGGAAGCACCCCTCGAACAGGAACATTCGATGAGCGTCGGGCTCTTGCGTATGCCATTCAACAAAACCTGGGGAATTTCCGCGAACCAGACTCACCACTCTTACGATATCCCGTCGGCGGATTCGTTGTTTTAACTTTGCTTGCATATGATCTAGGCCATTCAGAAGAGGCTTGTAAGCTTGCCGTATGGCACCGATTCCTATACCATCTGGCTGAAAAGCATCACGCCTTGGTCGCCACCCATGCCACGCAAGCAGCTTCTGCACTTCGGAATATAGTCCAAAATAACGGTCTTGGACCCTCTGAGAATGGTCAATATCCTCAGCCCTGTACCGAACCATCAGCCCTGCCGCCTCAGGCAAAATCCCAGGTTTTTCTCCCTACTCTGTGTGGAACCCATCTTCTCTCCGACGAAGAGCTAGAGGAATTCCACCGCCTTGGTGCTTTATTCCAGCCTGTGGAACAAGATACCTCGTCTGCTCTGAGAGTCTTTTTGGCACACTTAGACATGTACCCGTCCAGTGCCACGCTCGCGATGGACACTTTTGACATGATGAGAGCTCGAAAAGATCTCCGCGCCGTCTTCGATGCGCCTCACGAGCTGTAGCTACTGGTTCACCGAATCGATCGGTTGTAGTAGTTTGGGTTTCGGTATGCGGATAGAAAATGTTCTTTCAGTGGGTGTGGTAAAGTTGATTTTGATTTTGGAAGAGTCATATCGCTACGGTCACGCAGCATCTGAGTCGCATTAGGTCTCGGATACCAGCAAAATCTCCCTCTAGGAGGATCACTGAAGGAGTGAATAATTGGAGAATAAGAAGAAAACATAAGGAATTTTACGATGACAATGACAACCTATACCCAATCCTCTTAGTACTTCTGAGCGTTCTTCCATTTATCGTTATAGTTCCAACGTCACGATACCAAGATAGAGTCATCAGCGAGCGAAAATTGTCTACCCGATAGGGTTACCCCTTTCCAGGCGTCTTATGTTCATCATCGCGATTCCTACCCCGTTGGCTTCCATTTTCTCTCCGTACTACCAGATATCCACGGCCCTCTCGAGCAAATACAACATCTCCCTGATAACCGTGCACTAACCGAGCGATACCCCACACCACGCAACGCCTTCTATCTCCCCACCGGGACCTAACCACGCCACCGAGATTTCCCACTGGTGGTTTATCGCGAACACAAGCCGGTCGCTTGGAACGCTCAGTCACCGCCCCCGCCTCACGGTCGACAACCAGCAGCAGAACTCCTAATCCCCCTCAAGTCAACGCATATTACTTACTGTACCCCTCCGCCTCCGGGCCCACCCGCAACCAAACCATCTCTACACAAACCCTACCCTTCCAACAGCACCCTTCGCGCTCCCCTCTCAGCCCCTTCTTCTGGAGCGCTTCGCCGGCCTTTTTTGTCTTTCTCCATTTGGTCGCGTTGTGCTTATGATTACTTTAGTTCACCCTCCCGTAGCGCTATTTGGGGTGAAGAGGCTATGGGTCCCTTTTTAATTTCAGTTTCCTCTTACAAAAACAGGAAATGAGAATTTTCATACTTTTCTATTTTCAATTAGGGTGGGACGGAGGGGAACGGGTCGGTGGGATGAGAAGAGGAGGGGAGAGGCGCTTGGGCGGAGGGAGAAAAGCGAGGAAGAGGAGCCTTCGGGGGCGTGTAAGGAGAAAAAACTTAGATTTAGGGAAGTCTGAGCGGCTGTTATTAGGACCTAGTCTATAGCCGAGTGAGGGGGGTCAGCAGGATGGGTGAGTAGAGCAGTGATTGAGTGGCCGGATGCTGTTGTATTTCCACTTATGCAGTGAATCCAGGATGGAGACAGACATCAGAAACTTGGTTATCGTACAGACGAAGGCGAGATAGGTTGAGTGCAAGAACCTGGCTCGTAATACTTCCCAATCTGAACTTTCTCGTAGCCAACCCACTCTACCCCCTCCCCTTTCTGGTCACGTCCCCCTTTTTCGATGATCCCCGACCCCACTGAAAACAAACCCGTTCTGCACCAAACTAACCATTGCCCGAATCTACCGCAACAACACTCACAACTCCACTAAAGTCCCCAAATCTCCACCATCAAAACCCTCAATCGAAACTCTAACCCCTCCGAAAACCCGCTTGAGAAAGGCACCAATCTCCGTTCCACATACATGTATCTTCCTTCTCTATGTCTGATTCCATGTCTGGCTGAATCGCTTGCTCAACATTAAATCTAATGAAAGTTGGTTTCTGATTTGGTTTAGAACTATAGAAGATGGCGAGTGAAAGAGGATCGGTTTCTGGCGCAGATAATGGTGTTGTTTTTGGAGTTTGTATTGTTGTTGGTTATTGTATGTCAGTTTCGAAGCTGGGTTTGCTGTTGTGGTGGGCTTCGTAGTTGTTGTTCTTCTCTACTACAGTTGTCGCCGGTAACGGTCGTTGTCATGTACGTCTCTGCTAGGACCCTGGTTTGCAGTACGATTGAGGGTTGTGGATCTGTAGGTCTAACGATACATCGTCTCGCGCTGGGTCTCATCAATTTCGATCTGGTCGAAAACGATCTCAATTCTGGGCCGGGAGATGCAAATTCAGACCCACAGAAGGAAGCGAATGGATGGTAATCTTGGGAACGGTGATGCAGGAATGAGGGGGTGGGAGGATGGGGATGTAGTGTTGCTTCCTGAAGTATCTGTGTCGTGGGGTTGGCTCTGGAGGCAGTATTGGAATGCAGGTGGTGGAAGCTGCTGGGTTTGTTGTGGCGTGCGTCAATCTTGATTTTTGTCATTTCAGGAGGGCATTTAGGAGAAACGGGTGGAGGAGCATCAAGTTTGTAAAAGGTTGTTGTAGTAGGGTTCATGTATTCGCAATGAAAGTAATCAAAGTGGTAAGGCTGATTGATATTGTATGAGGTAATGTCCGCAGATTATCCAAAGCGTCTCTTACTCGTTGGTTCCCCTTCTCGCTCAACTTGAATTGTGTTGAGATAGCAAGGCCAGCGTGGTGCGTCAATGGTTGAATGCCTGCATCAGCGAATCTTTGCAGGATGCTGTATGATATTGAAAGTACAGAGTTGTCCATTGCCACCCAGTCCACCTGTTCTTGCTGAGAGAAGCCAGCAATAGGCACGAGCGAGCTTTCTTGGTTGTTTGACATCGTGAATTAAGCTGTAATCTCATACAACGAAATGGGTGGATCCTTATGGCCCAAGAGAAGCTCGAATTCATAGGAAACATGGACCAGAGACTTATGGAGGGAGAAACAGAGATCGTGGTTTACCTGTACTTGCATGAGGAATCGGCCTCATTCTTTCAAGGGTACGGCTGATTCTGCGCCTCGTTGGCACGAGGGGTCTGTAGAAGCTAAGCGAGGCCTAGCAGCCCGTGCGCATAGAATTACCACAGCAGAGCCCGGGCTCCTCATAGAATTTGAATACGTCTACTGCGACGGAGCTGTCAATTAAGCATAAGGAAGGTGTCCAGAACTGCAAAGCAGGTATAGCTTAGAACACGAGTTGAGGTACCAGTACTTTATTTGACAATCCAGCCAAGCCATGAAATGATGCGGCGCCCCTAGAAAGTAGCCAGCCGGCCCGCGGATTCCTAGCCCCGCGGCCCGGACAGCGCGCAGTAAAGGATTCCCGTTTCTTGGCACTCATCGTCTTGACGGTTTTGTGCTAGGCTGCCTAATGAATGAAGACCCGTAGCCGAGGACGCAAGTCGTTGACATTCTTGGCCTGCTCGATCACAGATTCTAGTCGAGAGGCCCGAGGATGACTTGGAATTACAGGTGACTCGATGAGATCTTGAGACATGCACGCCATTCGAGCAGACCCATAAGTCCAGCAAACAATGACATCTTAGGAGAGACTGAGCCCTCGACCATGCTGCCCGTTGTAGCCTTATAGGATGCAAGTACCCTCATTCCGCAGGCCCCACTCCATCTGCACCATCCCAGCACGAACCCCCCTAGCCACCAACCTCTCCCTCATCTCCGCCAGCCTTCTAGTCGCCCCTTCGCCCACCTCGCCCTTGCCTCTCCACAAGACCTCTGCAGCAGCCGCTACTCGCGGCCAAAGCATATTTTCCAGGTTCACGCTGTCCGTAAGCTCGCCCCAAAGATGGCATTCCCCACCGATGACCAGATGCCGTTGGCCTTCCGGGATATCCTTTTAAGGATCGTAGCTAAGCATCTGCCGCCAATTCTTGTATGGTGAGCACCAGTCTCGGAAGGGCTTCTTGATGGGCGTGTCTGGGTTGGCTGGATCTGGATCGATGGTAGTGCCGTACCCACAATCAAGGTACCAGTCTTCGCACGGTCCGAAGAGGGCATGGTACCCCTTGGCGACCACGCTGGCCAGGGAAGCGGACGAGCGCCAGGTCTGGATGATCGTTGAGGCAGGGAGCTGCAGGTCCCACTCTAGTAGCATGTCTTCCCACATCACGGGCGTCAGGCCATGGGATTGCACGAGCGAGAGAACGTGGTCCATGAGCCGTTGCAGATGGGGTCGGATGACCTCCTTTGACGAGGAGGCCACGGTGGGGTCGAGACTGTAAGCTTCGCGGTTTAGCTCATCGCCGCCGACGTGAAAGTGTCTGCTGAAAGACGCACTCCGCGGTAGGAGATCGTCGAGCAGGGTAGTCAAGAAGAGAGGGACGTCTGGAGAATTAAGCTTTAGTTGGCCTGCGGGGGGTTGACATGCGTAGGTGGCCCAGGGTTGGTTGTAAGCCGTGATGAGTTGAGGTTGGGAATGGTGTATCGAAGCGGTGTGTCCTGGTAGGTCAATCTCAACGTAGACTTCAACACCATGGTATAGCCCGTAATGTTGGACTTGTTGAAGGTCTCTCACGGACCAGATCTGGTCTTCGCGATATGCGCCCTCAATTGCTAGGCTTGGGATAGCAGGGATTTCAAGAGGCCATGACTGTGCGTCTGTGCAGTGCAGATGCAGTTTGTTGAGCTTGTTAAGAGCCATGGCGTCAATGGTCCGAAGTACATCTTCTGGCGGGATCCAATTACGCGAGATGTCGAGATTCAGACCTCTGTGCTCGAATATGGGAGCATCTCGAATTGAGACTGGTGCAAAGGGTGTGTATACTTTATCGGTCTTCGAGTGAGCGTAAAAAAGCTGCGTGAGAGTGTCTAGAGCACGCAAAATACCTTCAGGAGATAGGGCATGAATCACTGTCTTACCACCTTGTGAGACGGTGATCGAGTATGCCTCCCTTGAAATTGTGGTGTGTTCTTGCCAAGCATGCTCTTTGATCACCAGCTCCTCGATATAGACCCTCTCCTCCTCAAGCTTCGGTTCGAATTGGGCTCTTCGGGGGTGGAATTTGTACGGAACAAAGGTCTGCAGAACAATCTCTGTTATGAACCGCCCCACGGCTTTGCGCACCAGATCTGGGGGGTAGATCTGGAATTCTGATGCAAAAGCCTGCCCTGACCCAGATCTACAGATAGATAAGGTAAGCAGATGTAGGTTGATAGCACTTCTGAAGTGATACAAACGTTTGAACTCTCTCCAAGTCAATACACCAAGCGACATCCTCGTATTCGGTAGCCGCCTGATCGTAGTGGACGTACTGCATTTTCGGAGATAGCCACAAGGTTGATGAGCCATGCTCATAGTATCGGGGTAGCGGCCAAGGCGCCATAGCAAGAGTGTATGGCAAAGAATATCAGCTGGTGATGATGAGTGGATTGACAGAACAAGATTAAAGTTTGCAAAGCAGGTTTATGGGAAGGATTATCGAGGGCGTGTTAGCACTTTTATGAAGTGGAACCTGCATGTTCATTGTGTAACATGAACCCCTGTGAATCATCATGTGCCTTCTTCTTTCTACGTCACAGACCCATCCAACGGTATTTGAATTCGCACTCAATCTAGCTTATGTTCGACAGTGACACCGATCCGTAATGACATAACCCATTGAGACTGGGCCCTCATGCACTGGGTGGCTTGTTACGGTCGAATTAGCTGTGCGACTTTGCTAGCCCAAGCTGGTGCTGCGCTTGCCCCAATTTCTGATCAGGGCGTAAGTCCACTAGATTCGACGCCACGCGCGAGTGAAGTGGAGATGTCCGAAGCCTGTCTGGTGCTGAGCAGGGAACGGTCGGAACATCCCAGTTTTTAAGGTCTGATGGAAGAAGGCAGCAAAGCCAGGCTCACAGCTGGAGCTGGAAGGTGTGTGAGCGATGCTCCCATCTAGGATTCGCTGGCCTTCGACAAACCTGTACAGCAGCGGCTTCTCGTTGACCAATTCATCTATACATCGACACTGGGAAAGAATCGATCTGTCAGCTCTCACAACCCCTCTGAGCGTGCAGCAAGGGCAGAGTCGAGCAGACACCATCGAATAAACATTCAAACCAAGCAACATGACACCACAGTCAGACTGTACGACGAACTGTGTTATGCTAAGGGATCTTAGCTATTGACATTGCGTGCCAGAAACACGTAACAGATGTTGAGCTGTTGGTAACAATTATGGGATTAGATGGAGTATGCAAAGCGCGCGACAATCATGATGAGGCAAGGTACCATCTACTGCGGACGACGCCATATTGGTGCATGATGAAGGAGGAAAGGGAGTGTTCAATGAATGAAGACAGAAACGTATTTTGAAGAATTGATCCATAAGGCGTGACCTTGACTGTGTATTTCATACTGAATATGAAGAGGAACATACAATAAGTCTTGCTCGCATGATTGGATGGGG
>JAABUS010006470.1_pt1 | contig 14219 bp, 13 predicted proteins | sample 5560161 | NCBI WGS metagenome assembly JAABUS01 (sample SAMN10711885, study PRJNA513376) | rock metagenome | isolation source: Antarctica rocks | place: Antarctica: Victoria Land, Trio Nunatak nord | collected 2016-01-04 | reverse complement strand
AGAGGTTTTGCTCGCCTTGAACTGTGAACCTGCTGCGAGGGACTACCTCTCGCTAAGGGGGAAACCAGCATAGGGGTCGTGCCTTATGTATGTTGCATGCAACGTATGCAACATATTTTCGGTAGGTGGATGCCAGAGTGTGCGAGGTTACCAGAGTGCTACAGGAGGCCATCGAGGAATCTACCCCCTTGGCAAAGCCGTCAAATCGAGCAAGAGACTTTTGGAATCAAAGCTGCTCCGAAGTAGTAATGGAATCAAGACGACTGCGAACCATATGGAAAACGCAAGGCACATTAGGAGCGTGGAATGAATACCTGAAGCACAACGATCATAAAAACAAGATCATTCGACAAACGAAACGCGCACACTTCAGGACACAAATGCATGAGCTGAGCGAAGCACCCAAATCGATATGGCGCTTTGCAAAATGGGCTAGGACCGAAAGTCAGCTACCTAAAAAGCTTCCTCAGTTTCCGTCACTGAAGCGAAGCGACACCGATCATATGGCAACGACGTTCGAGGAAAAAACCGAGATACTGCGGGGAAAGTTCTTTCCCCCACCTCCTCAAGCGGATGTCAGCGACATCGCAGGATCATTCATACCTCTGGCAGTCTCATCCAATCCACGCATCACAGAAGATGAAGTGAAGCAGGCAATCAGACGGGTAAAAGCAGACAAAGCGCCGGGCGCTTCATGTATTTCAAACAGAGCGCTTCAAGCGGGTCTCGCAGAACTGACCCCAGTACTGACGAGTTTATTCAACGCATGCGTAACACACAAGTATCATCCGAAGCAGTTCAAAAAGGCTCAGACAATAGTACTACGCAAACCGAAGAAAAGCGACTATACCGATCCGAAGGCGTATCGACCCATTGCTTTGCTCGATACCATGGGCAAAGCGCTGGAGTCGATCATGGCCAAAAGACTGAGTGACATAGCCGAGACTCATCGCATGCTACCAAATGCTCAAATGGGAGCGAGGCGCAAGCGATCCGTGATCTCGGCGTTAGACCTACTAATAGACCAAGTTCACACAGTGTGGGGCTGCGGAACCAAATATGTGGCCTCCATGCTAAGCTTAGACGCCGCCGGAGCGTTCGATCGAGTCTCACACGTCAGACTTCTGCACACGCTGAAAATGAAAAGAACGCCGAGCTACATAATCGAATGGACACGCAGCTTCCTAGAGGATCGAGAGACGTCGCTAATATTCGACGGACAAACGAGCGACATGCGCGAGGTAAACGCAGGCATACCGCAGGGGTCCCCCATTTCACCGATTCTCTTTCTATTCTTCAACGCAAGTCTAATCGAAAAATGCGAAGCACTGGGAATTAAAATCGGAGTGCTTGGCTTCGTAGACGATATTAACATTCTAGCCTACGGCAGATCCACTGAAGAAACCTGCAGAACACTGAGCAAAGCACACGACGCCTGCGCGGAATGGGCTCGCACCCATGGCGCAACGTTCGCACCAGAAAAGTACGAGCTCACGCATTTCACTAGAAAACCGAAGAGGTTCGACATGACGGCTAGCATACAAATAGAAAGCTCAGTTATCAAACCGAAACCAGACGTACGGGTTCTAGGGGTGCAACTGGACACGAAACTGCGATGGGGCGCGCATCTTCGACAAATAGAGGCGAACCACGCCACAAGAATGCTGGCACTTAGTCGTCTCGGAGCCTCCACATGGGGAGCTACCTTCACAAAAGCGAGGCAAGTATACTCAGCAGTAGTGAGGTCAGGAATCGCATTCGGAGCGTCAGTCTGGCATCAGCGCGGCAAGAAAAGTGAACTGTCGGGCAAAGAACGCAGGCTAGGAACACTTCAGAATCAGGCTCTGCGTCACGTAGCAGGAGCGTTCAAAAGAGTAAACACCGAAACTCTAGAGGCAGAAACATACACGAGTCCGCTACATGTTCATCTGAACATGCTACAGGACAAGGCCACGCTACACAGCCGAGTCGACGGTCGAACGCAAGAGGCCAGACAAGCATGCGAACTAATACGCGCCCGTTTGACGGGAGTTAATCGCGTCATTCCTCGCTCACCCGCCACCAAGAAAATAGTACTTCTGAATGCCTTCATTCGAGAAGGTGCGAAGATACAGTCGAGACGCAGACGACGCACCCCCTCCTTCACAACGGTTTCAACAAGCGATAGCATCGCAATAACGCAGTATCACAAAGATCAATGGAATCAACGATGGGAAAAGTACAGAGAACGCGTCGCAGACGTCAACGCAACCCCAGCACAAAGGTCGCACCTGAGCAATAAGACGGTAAAGATGCGTGACGGCCTTCAGAAAGCAGAAAGCACCCTCGCAACGCACATCAGAACCGAACGCATAGGTCTGAACGCTTATCTGCACTCTAGAAACGTTCCAGGCACGGATAGCCCGCGATGCGGCTGCGGATGGAGTCATCAGACGGCGAAGCATGTACTCATGCACTGCCCGGACTGGTCGCACCTGCGATCAAGGATGCTACAAGATGCTGGCTCCTCGGACTACCGAATAATCGTCGCCACCACGAAGGGCCTCAGGGCAGTAGCGAAGATGATGATGGAAACGGAGCTCTTGGAGCAATTTAGAGTGGCTAGGACACTCGTTCTCTAACGTGCGGTCAACGCGAACAAATTTGGTACATAGTCTCAAAACTCACTGTTTCGGCTGCGTGAAGCAGCCGTGTAGACTGCGAGTGGTTTTCTACCTCAAAGGGTTTTGTCCACTCGATACAGATAGCATAGAGTCCCCCATGGGTCGGCCTAACCGATGTCACAAGGGTGTATGAATTTATTATTATTATTATTATTTATTTATTTAATCATCTGTATTTAGTTTATCTTGTTGAGAAGTGCGGTGGCAGGCTCGTCCCTAGCAGCTCTCCGTAGACTAGCGTCAGGGGAAAGGCCGCGCGCCGCGGCCCAGCCACGTTCCACCATATGTAATACTGTTCACCCTACCCTTTCAATATATCTTCTAAATTTATTTATTTATTAAATCAATCATTGCATGTGTTCATGCTCACTTTATTGATTTCAAAGCTCTTTGTATTGCATCACTATTTTATCTTTTGACAATGTAAGCTTGAATTCTTCATTATTGATCTGAAAAATGTTGTAAATAGTTTGAAGTTATTGCTTATGAATCAACATCATGATTACATTGTGATCATTCAGATGATGAAAATTAAACTACCTTTTCATTTATAAGCTTCGATACTACGCGATCTTGTTGCTCATATGACTTCATTTACTTTGCATAAAATTACTGAACAGTACAATTTAATCACGATCACTGAAGAATTTTTATCATCATGTATCAATGTTTTCACTAAAACTTTGAGGTTGTCATATGCTCATAGAATTCAACGACGCATGAATGATACAGCAGAAGATGAAGTTTTGAAGATAGAAAATATACATTTACATTGATGCTTTAAAGACTCAGCTGTAAATTTATTCATCAATTCTATCAAAGTTACTTCTGAAGCTGAAACTGCTTCTGAAACATTTGATGTGAAAATGAATGATGATGTTTCTACATTCTTCATGTTGAACTTGTCAGATTCACTTCTACAAGTTTAAAACTTCGTTATTGTTCAATTAAAGAATAGATTCGTAGAAGCAAGAAAACGACGAGACGTTAAACGTCAGCAAGAGTTCAAGAATTCTACATAAAGAGAACTGTCACAGCATGAACATGTACTGAAAGAGACGAAACAACAAAAGCTACAGCAGAGAATGAAACAGAAGCAGAGGCGAGAGCAGAGACGAAGACGAGGGCGAAAGCGAGATCGAAGTCGAAGTCTCACACGGGCAAGAGATGAAGGGCAGCGAGGTGAAGGGCAGCGAGGTGGCCGTGCTGCCACACCCCCTTCCATCCAAACGGATGCAGGCCTGTTTGCAGCGTTTCATATGTAGCGAAGGAGGTGCTGAAACAGCGATATTGAAGCTCTTTGAACACGAAATTGAAGCTCTTTAGAATCATATGTAAACTCTTGAATTGTCTACTAAATTTGGTGTGTAACTGAGTGATGCGCAATGGAAATTTCAGGTTTCCCCGAGGGGGTGTACGTGTAAGCAAAGGGGGGTGTACATGTAAGCCAGGGGGGTGTACGGGTATTGGCTCCCTTTCTATATTAGAAGAGGATGACCCAGGTAGAATAGAACCTACTTCAATCGTAGTGCGGGGCCACCCATTCTCTGCGAACTCCTCAACTTGTTCGCCAACGGCTGAGTCTATTAGAAAAATAAAGCCATCCGCATCAATGTCCTTGATCCAATCTTCGTTCGTGGAAGAAATCCCGGAAGTCATGCTTTCGCTAGATTTATTCATGATGTTCGGCTGGCATACGGAGATAGCCGCTTACCAATGACAAGGTGTGACAAATCAACCAGTGCTCATTCCTATCATCATTATCACTCTTCTTACTACGAATTGACTATTGGTATATGAGGGTCAGAGCGAGTATGTGCATGTAGATGTATTGACTATCTAGTAGGTAGAGCATATGTATATGGTATTGAGTATATCGGATAAAGGAAGAAGTGGGAGGAAGGATAAATACCCCTAGCGCCAAGCCGCTTCGGCCGGAGCGGAAATACTAACCGCCGGGGTAAGTGTATACGTACTCCATTACGTATCGTACCCCGTTTCCAACAATGAAATCTTTCGTCACTCCGCCCCTTTTCTCTCTGAGATCCGAGTCCGTGATCGCCTTCTCGCAAGCCGGCGCAAGCCCGCCATGGCAATGGAATCAAGCAAAGTCAACAATCTATACATTACGTACAAGTCCGAAGAACGGGTATCCTTTGAGAGCCTGTTTCCGAAGCAGGATTGGCGAGGTTGGTCGCTACAGCGTTTGGAGGACGAGACAGCAAGTGTGGTCCCATCGCTGGAAGAGAAGCAGCGAGATGTCATCATTGGCAACTTTGAAAGATCGTCCAAAGCACGCAAAGACTACTCCATGTTCTTCAGGTATGCACCGCCGCAGTCGCGGTGGAGACATGACGCATTTGTCGACCGGTTAATGACCTTGATCGCCATCCTCAAGGCCGAGGCTGAGACACCGAAAGTCGCAGTGGCCCAGCAAGCAGAAACCCTCAAACATGTGTCAGTCAACGAAGCTGCGTTCCTTGGCTTTCTCGAACAGATAGAACTGCTGGTCGGTCAGGCCGTCGCTCTGTGGCCGCGAGCCGCGGCGGGAGACTTACGTCTCTCGACGGCGTCAAAGCGTATGTGTTGCCTTCCATTCATCGAAGTCAGCCACGATGACATTCAACTGTTAATACTTATCTACTCTAGTGACGAGCACGTTCCTGCGCAGAATCGACAGTATGGTGAGCGCCGAATCGCTTCTGAACCAGCCATGGTTCAGGTCGAGCGGCCTAGTTGCAATGTACAGAAGCGACAGCTTTCCCTTCTGGAACGAGCTGCGAAGCTGCGTCGGAAAAATCAATGATTTTGTTCATGATATGATGTAGGGCACCGACAGTTTTACACAATCTTTTTGGGACAAAGCTAACATTACATGAGAACCCCGCTTGTCCATTCCAAACTTCATAGCGGCTATGCGTCATATGTAACGGAAATGTTGATGGAAGGCACAGAAGCAGAACTGAAGAACGGAAGTCCCATCGTTCTCAAGGCCGCCATAGCAGCCTTCTTTGTCTTTAAGTGCGACGAATTGAACCTTGATCTCGACAAGCTTCGCACTTTCGTCAAAACGCGAATTTCGGAAGCCGCAAAGCTGTTCCGAAAATGCAAGAGTCACTACTCCAACGCGGCCGCGATGGGCGGCGGCTTTGATGAAGGCTTGTCGATCACTTCCAAGTTCCAGATCTGGGCCAAACAGTGTGGCGACATCACGAGCTTCGGTGAGATGATGAGCTGGCTCGAGCCTCAGATCATTCATGGTAAAAGATGTTTCATATTCGAGAACGCCGCACTTCAGCATTTTGCCTACATATACGGCAGAAGAAATCTGCCCCCCGAGTTGGAAGCGCTATTCAATGATTCGAGAGTCGCTCCCTTCCTCTTCATGAACGGACGGCCGAAGACGTTGAATGATTGCCTCAAGGGCATCAAGAACTGGAGCGACCCTCGCTCGGTCCGTCCCGTGACTACACACGTCTTCAAAGTGAGAGATACGCGCACTCTGACTGAGAATATTGGTGAGCTTAAGGGCGCCGTGACGCAGGAAATGGTCAAGCTGCTGGGTGACAAAACACTGGAGCAGTACCTGGACTGGGAGCTTGACTTTCCCGACCCAGTACACTTCGAAGACTCTCTAATCAAGGCTGTCGGATTTGTTACGAAGAACGGCTCGATAAACTATATAACATTATGGAACTATCTGGAAAACAACGTGTCAAACAATTTGAATCTACAGAAGAAGCTTCTAGATACGTTCATGAAGCAGTGGGTTCCGAAGGTGCAGAGGGAAGGATCAGGAAACTAGACAGCCAGTGGCAGTAGAGCTTAGTTGATCAGATGTTATCTCATAGAATTTTAATCACACAACTCATGGCAAGCACATTGAGGTTTGAGTATTGCGAAGCGCTGAAGCGAGACTTGGGTTCAATCTCGCTAGGCCATGAATTGAGTACACCGAGAAGACAGAGCAGCCTTTCACTAGAATCTTGTTGACATGAGATTTTGACCAGCTGAATCAAGTCTCATGAGATACATGCAGATCTTCTTTTGCTATGCCTCATTTCTATTGAACACGTCGTGCAATTTCATGTCAATGCTGAAGAGTGTCAAACATCGACATGTCTCTCTTTGACGTAGACTTGCTATGTTACTCTACAAGGTGCATTAGAAGCAAGGAACAAGATACGAAGAATGCAGCAAGCAGCAGCACTCATCTAATGTCACAGATTGATGATTCAAATATTGCTAGATGTTCTATGAGATGTTGTCAAGGAATATGGTACAGATGCGGTATAGGAAGCTGTAGAAGCCTGCAACGAGGGTGAGCAAACAACGAGCACATGCAATGGTCATACTAGTAGAAAGGTACTGTAGTAGAATGTGTGTATCTTCTCTCTAACTAGCTATAGAAGAGAATCTATATGTAGTCGGAGCCTCTGCTCCCCATCGTCACCTGATCCCAATCTGCCCTGGTCAACTAACCCGCAATGGGAGACGCGCATACAACCCCACTGGATTACGAGGTCATATGGGGGCAGATAGGCATATAGATATATTGACTGAACTGTAGGAACTATGGAGGAAGGAAGAAGTGGGCGAAGGGTAAATACCCATCCACTAGCGCCGGATCAATGCGGAGATTACTAGAGAATATGGTAGGAAATATGATAGGGAGTATGGTAGGGAGTATGGTAGGGAGGGAGTATGGTAGGGAGTTTGGTAGGAAATATGGTAGAGCGTTTGGTAGGAAATATGGTAGAGAGTATGGTAGAGCGTTTGATAGGGAGTTTGATAGGGAATTCGGTAGAGCGTTTGATAGGGAGTTTGGTAGGGAGTTTGGTAGAGCGTTTGATAGGGAGTTTGGTAGGGAGTTTGGTATCGATGTGTCATGAAGCATGTACGGGGCATACAGTGTGTAAACAGGTAAACAGATCAATGAAAATTTTCAGTTCGGTCAGGTGATATTCGATCACCTGATGTAACGACTTCAAATCAGGATGGTAGTTTAAGCGAAAGAAAAAGAAATGATGGTAGTTTAAACGGGAAAAAACGACTTGCACGGGTCAACGCAGCCAAAAAACATAGTGCGGGGTCGAAAAAGGTTTGATGTTGGGTCACCTGATGTACATCTTGGCAACAAACGATTCGAATAAGCCGCTATTCCATTAGATGTTAGGCTAACCCAAGGGGCATGCTCGCAACAGCCAGTCACGTATAGCTGCTTCTTCTTCAGGAGTCAGGACTAAGTCTTTGAAATTGCTGATTGTGTGCAGCAGCAGTCTTTCGACCATTGATCCGATTCCAAAGAGTACTGCTTGGTATTCCATATTGACGAGCGAGTTTTGCTTGGGAAGGATTTCCTTGTTCCAACGGGCGTAAGCAAGCGTTATGCGCTCTTCCTGTGAAAGTTCTATATCTTCAGAATATATGGAGGACATAGGGGGGGTGGCTGCCATCGTTTCGCTGATATATTGAAGGATTACACGTTGGCAGCAGTAAAAAATGAAATTTGGCAGGTTTAGCCCAGTGCTGGGTGAACTACCTAGAGTCAACTTTTAAAATATTAACCGAAGGCAAACAACGGTTAAAGGGATAGACAACTGATATTACCATCCGACAGGACGAGTCGCGCAGCGTCGTATTTTGCTTACAAAGTATGCCTATCGTTGAGCTGAAGACCCTTGCTCACGGAATCGGATCATCACCGCTTAAGGCAGATGTGGCTTCCTTCTTTGTTGCGGGCAAACTTGAGAATCCCAGTCGTCGGAAACCAAGATTTCTGCCGGGTGAATGGCTATTGTATAGAATTTGTCATAAGAATCATTGCTTTCTGGGTAAGTCTTTGGTATCTCTTATGAATGGTACGGATACTAAAGTCTAAACCACAGAGGAAGCATTGATTGGGATGTCTCTGTTGGAATACGAGGTCATATGGGGCATATTGATATTTTGGTTTTTGCTGTTAGAAGGCTATCTAGAAAGTAGAAGTTGAAAACTCTACTAGCGGGCCCAGCCCTAAGGTTACCAACTTCCCTATTTCCAACACTTGTCTGGGGCTGGAACAAGGGCAAGGAAGAAGGAGGCAAACGTAGTCGAGATCTGCGGAGGAAAAGGCGAGGTTAGTAGGGATGAGGGTTGGCGAGATAGATTACAGAATTCGAGAGAGTGGACGGCTTAGGAAGATTTCGGCCATACTTGGCCGGCAAATTTGGGCGCGAGGGCCATTGGGGATCTGGTTGATGCTGATAGGATTGTGAAAAAGGTAGTTTCAGAAGACCGTTATCAAGATTTTCAATGAAGAGATCGAGGGATCCCTAACATGAGAATGAACGATTTGGCCGAATGGACGTATCGAGCAGGTACACTACTGTAACCTTGCGTACGGAGGTACAGCAACCAATCCGTTCTTCTCGGCTCGGAACTTGTGTTCCTCATACCCATGGTAGGTTCTGCTATTGCTAGAAACAGAGTAGAGAGCAAAGGAACAACATATTGCAATCTCGGCGGGAGCCTAGGAAGCAACGAGTGGAGGAGCTTCACTTGTATACTTTGGCGTTTTTTTGGCACTTGTCGTATCATATGCTGATAGATGGAGGAACGGTGTCGAGGGTTCAGGACGAACGCGTTAGTGTGCCACTGGGGGCTGGTATTTGATTGGCCGTCTATGTAAAAATCAGTAAGGCAAATTGTTCTGGTAGCTTAGGTGGGCTTACTTGAACAACAGAATATGTGGTTGCCACCACCCGAAACTCTTTGGGAAAAACCACACTCAGCAATTGAACGCGATCATGACAACGTTCAAGATTGGATGGTGTCTCTCCATTCTTCCTTCCACAATAGCTTAAGCGTACCTCTTGAGGGGTCGAAGAAATCCTCCAATATCCTTTTCAACATTTCCTTAGGAAGCTGCACATGTCGGTCGTCAGAGTACCTGTAGCAAGTTTCAGCAAGCTTATTCGAGAGCAAAGCCAACTCGAAGTATTCCACCAATGGCTCACAGGCTTACCTCGACGAGTAGTGGAGCTTTTGGAAATGGAAGATAGACTGCTGTAGGAGGAAGTCGCTATGGGCTAGGCTAAATTCTTCAAACGATGAGGTGCTGAAGGAGTTTCTGAATAGCATCATCGACGGGCAGGTGGCAATGAAGCAATGAAATCCGCCAAGAGTTACATCAGCTGACCTACATCAGGTGATCATGTCCGGGAAATTTTCGAAGCATTGGGTAGGCCACATAAGAATGATCACATATGGGGCACTGAGCAGGTCATGTGTAAATCTATGAAGCTTTATATGACATTCAGATCATGTACGAAGCAAAGAAGAAAGATAACCACAACACCATTGTACCAGCGCTGTTAGGAATCGAACCTAATATAACATAAATCTCCAACGACACGAACTGCAGTGTAATTGATTCTACTTCGTACCGATTTCTACGAATTCTGCATTAGCGGATCCAGCCGCTACAGCAGCTATGATTCCTTTAGAACTCTTCTTTGGTGTCTGCCCTTTGTGCTGAGGAAGCTTCGATTGGTCAAAACCCTGTGATGTGTCTCTATTCCCGGCTGATTATTTCACTGGGGTTGATCCGACCTGCAGATTTTTCACCTTCGCCCCTTCGTCCTTCGCATTCTACACTCCACCTACTCGTCACCCTACATGCTCCCTACATGCTCGTCTGCCTTCATGTACAGCTATCAATTCAGCTACGCCTACTCACTAGCCTACTCGCTTCAAAAATGCTTCAAAACATGGCGTTCAAACACTCGTTATTCGCTTCATGGCCTACTTCATACATGCTTCATATCCCAAGCTAATTAGCTCAATAGAAAGCACCCTCAATGGCTTCCTACCAAACACCCTATCAAACACCCTATCAAACACCCTACCAAATATCCTATCGAGCTCCTACCAAACTCCCTACCAAACACCCTATCGAGCTCCCTATCGAATATCCTACATGCTTCGAAATACACGTCGGTCGGGCGCATAGAACGCGTCAAAAAGTGCTTCAAGCAATGCTTCCTACATGACTTTCTACCTACTCACCTATCTATACGCCATTGAGCTGACTAGTCATTGAGCAATCCTTCAGATCTATCTTAGTCTATCATGTTGCTTAATGCGTGTGATTATATGATAAAATGTAGTGATTTGCCAGATACCCTGCTTATTCGATATTGGTGGAAGGATGGCGACCACAACCGGCAACGAGGCCTACGAGGCGAGAGCGAGACTGACGCTACAGGTATCGCAAGGCGAGAAGCAAGCAATACGAAGGGAAGCGAAGGGAGAAGGAGGGAAGGGGGAAGAAGGAGGAGGAGAAGGAGGAGGAGGAGGAAGAGGAAGGGACAGGGTACGGCCGGGGCCACCACCAACACCACCACAGGAAGACGAGTTCCGAAGGCGAACATTTCAATCACTGGGCGAGAGCCTCAAGTCAACAGCGCAAACGGTGCTAAAACTCCGCAAGGAAGAGTTTTCATCAGCGACATGTGCGCTGATACATTCAGTATATACAGATGCTGAAAGAGCATGTGGAGAGGGAGAAGACGCGCATTCAGGCGTTAGAGACGCGCATAAGAGTGCTCGAAAGCGGAAAGGAAAGCTCAGTGCTGAGGGCCAGCAGCTGGGCCCAGGTGGCAGGAGGCCACCATCAACAACCTAGGGGCTGTGCCCCGTCCAATCATACGGCTGGTTCAATGAACGTCGATAAAGATGAGATGAGTAGCGGTCAGGATCAGAGACGAGACTGAAAAAGAGGTAGTCAAAGTCGCGGATAAGGAAGGATATCGTGGCGGCCTTTACCAAGCCCATAGGCGAGGTGGTACTGATCACCGCCTCGATGGAGGGCAGAGAAGCTCTGGAGAAAAGAAAGGAATGGGCGCCAGTCGCGTACGGCTCGGCGGAGGTGCTTCAGCAGACTTTCCCAGTGGTGTCTCACGGGGTAAGGAGAGGAGCAGTCGACGGAAAGAGACAGGACGAGGCGATATTCAAGATCGTCGAGGAGATAACAAGGGTCTGGTGGCCAAAGCATGCAGGAAAACCAAGAGAGGGCACGAGAAAACCTTTTCGTCCCTGGTTATCGAACTAACCACACCCGAAAGGGTGAACGAATGGACCAGCCAAGGCCAATGGCATAAATGGTTAGCTCATCTGAATATGGCAGACGTCAAACAACTGGCCAGCATGAGCACCGGCATAGATGTGGATTCTGCAAATAGCCTAGAAAGCCAAGAATCCCCAGAATCGGTATGTGGGGCCTGTGCCATAGGCAAGCAAAATAGAACGCCAAGCCGAAAACCCCACACCAGAGCCACCAAAGTAGGTGAGCTAGTACATACGGACCTCGCCGGCGATGGTAAGATACCTCAGACCGATGGAGGATCCAGATATGTAGCTACTATGATTGATGATTACAGCCAAATGCGACTACCTATCTACTGAAGCGAAAATCCGACCTGAAGGAAAAACTCCGGGATTATCTGAAATTGATGAAGACTCAGGGCACCCCGGTCCATCGGCTGCGGTCAGATAATGAAGGCGAGTATACTGGTCATCAAACCATTGAATTGCTCAAAGAGCATGGGGTCAAATGGGAGCCGACGGCACCATATAACCCGAGTCAAAATGGGGTTGCAGAGCGATGTTTTCGCACCCTTTTTGAACGAACTCGCGCTATACTGACTAGCGCCAAATTGCCGATAAGGCTATGGGGGGAGACGATAGTGACCGTCACCTACCTTAGAAACAGAAGTCCTACCACTGCGTTGGACCATATAACTCCCTATGAGGCATGGCATGGTAAGAAGCCTGACCTTAGCTACCTACATACCTACGTTTGGATGCATAGCCTACCACCATGTGGAGGGGGCTCGCCGAAAGCTCGATGACAAGAGCTTAAAATGTCATTTCTTGGGCTATGAGGGAGTCAATCAGTTTCGCTTGTGGAACGGGAAGAAGGTACTAATATCTAGTCACGTTCAATGGGACGAGTAGTCATCGAAGCCGGGGGGTATGAAGACCTTTCGGTACTAAGCTTCGATGACCAAACCGACGATGCACCTTCCTCGATAAAAACCACTGAAAATGCGGAGATCGCGGAAATTGCCGACGATCACCAAACAAGAACTTCAGCTACTCCGGAACGTACAACCGGACCAGCAATACCAGCCGCTCCACAGAGAGCTAGGAACAGGCCACTAGAACTAGAATCAAGCGAGCCAGATGGCTCAAGCGATTCTGATGTTTCTGATGCCCTGAGCGGACGTCCCAAACGGGCCACCGCCGGACCTGTTGACTACAGAGCACTAAACGACCCCTGGGCCAAAGGTCATAGTCGGGGCAGAGCAAACCGAGTTCAAATTGAATCGGATACTCGACAAACAGTGGAGCAAGCGAGAGCTAGCCCCGATTGGGAACAGTGGAAGCTCGCATTCAGGAGTGAGCTGGATGCTCACACCAAAAATGACACCTTTACCCTGGGGACACCTCCGCCAAATCGGCGAATACTGCCGACGCGCTGGGTAACCACCATTAAGCGAGGACCAAAAGGGAAGGTGATCAAATTATACAAAGCTAGATGGGTGTGTAAAGGATTTCGCCAGGAACAGGGAATTGACTACGATGAGACCTTTGCCTCGGTGGTCAGTGTTGGAAACGGGGTACGTATGCTCATACGTATACCCCGGCGGTTGGTTATTTCCGCTCCGGCCGAAGCGGCTTGGCGCTAGGGGTATTTATCCGTCCTCCCACTTCTTCCTTCATCTATATACTCTACCATATATGCTCTACCTACTAGATAGTTCAACCAATATATTCACATGCACATATTCGCTCTGACCCTCATATACCAATACTCCTTTCCCCTTACATCCCCGCTGCTGATCACTACCAGAGCACACTATCGAAAGTACCAGATGATTTCATGATAGGATGCGAGTGCAGAGCTGAGAATGGACGACATTGTGGCTGCGAATATCTTTCCTGTACCTATGAGTGTAATGCGCGCTGCAATTGCGGCGACAACTGCAAGAATCGGGTTGTATAATATGGTCGTAAAGTCAAGCTAGAGTTCAAGACTGCGAATTATGGATGGGGTAAGCTCGTCTTCTCTACAGATCAACCTATGAATATTCACTGACAGCTGTTAGGCTTGCGCTGTTTGTCCGGTTTGCAGAAAGAACAATTTGTCGACATCTACTGCGATGAGATAATTACGAACGAGGAGTCCGATCGACGTGGCAAGACGAGAAATCCAGATGACGGCAATTACTTGATGGACTTTGATAAATTTCATCATCAAAGCAGAGTTCCTCAGACTTCACCCCGATAAGATCAAATAGCACGCTCAACAAGTCGAAGAGAACAAATGAACAATCGAACACGACGCCGAGGGCAACGAGGTCTGGTTCAACCCAGAGTTCGTCCCCTGCAAGTACGTTTGTGACGGAATGCACATCGGCCGGCCCAGCCGCTTCATCAACCACTCCTGCGCCCCGAACCTCCAGGTTCACACCGCGTCAACCAACCATGCGGACCAGGAGATCTACGACC
>JAABUS010006469.1_pt1 | contig 14221 bp, 7 predicted proteins | sample 5560161 | NCBI WGS metagenome assembly JAABUS01 (sample SAMN10711885, study PRJNA513376) | rock metagenome | isolation source: Antarctica rocks | place: Antarctica: Victoria Land, Trio Nunatak nord | collected 2016-01-04 | reverse complement strand
CCTTGCCCGTCGGTGACCAGGCGACCTCCTGAACGTCCGCCAGATTCCCGCTCCCGGGGATGACCGTCGCTGGCTGGCTCTGCGTGAGTCGGACGAGCAGACCATCCGGAAAGGCCACGATCAGGTCGTCGATAGTGGGACCTAGGGCGATGGTCGCGATGGTTACTTCCGTGGCGAGCGCGGCGGCTACCTCCGGTTGCGCATCGATCGTCGCCAGGACGTCATCGACCGATCGAGCGATCTTGCCTTCGGTGTCGACGATGACGATCGAATAGCTGGTCCCGCCTGTCTCGGGCACGGTCCGGCCGGACGTCCCAACCGACCCTGGGGTCGCTGGGCCTGCGGTACCGAGGACGAGGACCGCCGCGGTCGTCCCGTTCGGCGCGACCGAGAGCGCCGTGACCGGACCGGGGAGGATGACATTCTGCAGCCCACCGTCGACATGGGCGACGACCAGCCGGCCGTCCATCGCGAAGAACGCCGCGGTGGCCGTTGCGGGCGACGCTAGCAGGTCGGCCGGGTCCGGCGTTGCGGCGGTTTCCACACTCAACCCGTCGGACGGCGTACCTGATGGCGTACCGACCCGCGGAGCCGCCGCCGAGGGCCGGGGCGTTTGCGTCCGGCTGGCGAACTGGCGATCATCGTCGTTGGTCGTGGCCGGGCCGCAGGCGCTCAGCAGGACCAGCACCATAAGTGACAGGAGTGCCTGGTTTCGCCCCAGAAGTCGATGTGCGGATGGACAGCGGCACGAGTCGGTCACAGGAATCACCTGCCGGTCGGACTTTCTGAGGAAGGGGCGGGATCTGAAGGTACCAGTATCGGGACCGACGCGTCGCCTGACAATCCGATACGGGCAGATCCCTTCTATGGGGAGAGCTTTCCTCGGCGCCCTGATACCCACCCGACCCGCCGCCCGCCAAGGCGCGCCGCACCGGATGACCACGATCGTCCACTCAGGAGTCGCCTTCCGGGCTACCCGGCGCCAAGACTGTGGCCATTTCCCCTGGCGCGCCGAAACGGTCCCGCCAGTGGTTGGGCCGCTTCCCTGTCCCCATCAAGGATGGCCGGTCCTGTCGATGGACTATCCAATCTCCGTCAGGGCGTCGTTCACACGGTCTGCTAGAATCGGACGTTGAAATCGTCGCACCGCACGGATTTCGACCACCCCACGGAGGCCCTCATGGCCCTGACCATCGCCGATGTCGAGGCCGTCGCCGGGCTGGCCCGGATCAGCCTGACCGAAGACGAGAAGCGCTCGCTACGCGATCAGCTCTCGGTCGTCCTCGACAACATCGCCATCCTGAACCGGGTCGAGACGTCGGCCATCCCGCCGACGGCCCAGGTCATCCCGCTCGCCAACGTCCTACGCGCCGACGTGGTCGAACCGTCGCTTCCGCAAGACGTCGCGCTCGCCAACGCTCCCCGCCAGGCCGACGGCTTCTTCGAGGTTTCGGCGGTGCTCGGCGGCGATCCGAGCGACGCCGGCTAATCTGCCGCATTCCCATCGCTCAGCCGCGCGGACCAGTTCGACCGCCACTCGGAGGCACCTGCCGTCATGACCGACCCGAATCGTTCCGCCGGCGACCTGACCTGGCTCACCGCCGCGGAATCGCGCGATTTGCTCGCCCAACGCCAGATCTCCTCGCGTGAGCTGACCCAGTCCCACCTCGACCGGATCAGCGAACTCGACGGAGCGATCCACAGCTACATCGAAATCACCGGAGAAGTGGCGCTCGCGCAGGCCGATGCCGCGGACAGCCGCCTCGCGGCCGGAGACGCCGAGCCGCTGACGGGGATTCCGATCGCGCTCAAGGACGTGCTCGTCACCGTCGACGCGCCGACGACGGCCGCCTCGAAGATCCTGCGCGGCTATCGATCACCTTACGACGCGACGGTGGTGCGGCGGCTGCGCGAGGCTGGGTCGGTCTTCCTCGGCAAGGCCAATACCGACGAGTTCGCGATGGGCTCCTCCACCGAGTTCAGCGCCTGGGGTACGACTCGCAACCCGTGGGACCTCACCAGAGTGCCGGGTGGGTCGAGTGGCGGTCCGGCCGCGGCGGTCGCCGCCGACCTCGCGACGATCGCGCTTGGCTCGGATACCGGCGGCTCAATCCGGCAACCAGCCGGGTTCTGTGGCATCGTCGGGCTCAAGCCAACCTATGGCCGTGTGTCGCGCTACGGCTTGATCGCCTTCGCCTCCTCGCTGGACCAGATCGGCCCATTCACGCGGACCGTCGAGGACGCCGCCATCATGCTGGACGCGATTGCCGGGAAGGACCCGAGGGATGCGACCAGCGCCCCGGTCCCCCACCCCGGCGCGATGGCAGCGCTCGCCGGTGCGAACGACCTACGCGGCGTCCGGGTTGGCGTCGCCCGCGAGTACTCGGTCGACGGCATGGAGCAGGGCGTCAGCGCCGCGGTCGACGCCGCAATCGCTCAGATGGCGGCGCTCGGCGCCGAGATCGTCGAGGTCAGCCTGCCCCACACGGAGTACGCGCTGGCGACCTACTACATCACCGCCCCGTCCGAGGCCAGCGCGAACCTGGCCCGCTTCGATGGCGTACGGTTCGGCTTCCACGCCGAAGGCCGGACCCTGCGGGACACCTACGAGCGAACCCGGGGCGAGGGGTTTGGCCCGGAGGTCAAGCGTCGGATCGTTCTTGGGACCTACGCGCTCAGCAGCGGCTACTACGACGCCTACTATGTCAAAGCGCAGAAGGTCCGGACCCTGGTCAAGGCGGACTTCGATGCCGCCTTCGAGCAGGTGGACGTGATCGCCTGCCCGACGAGCCCGACGGTCGCCTTCGGCGTTGGCGTCCGGACCGACGACCCATACCAGATGTACCTGGCCGATGTCTTCACCATTCCGGCCAACATGGCCGGCATCCCGGGTGTCTCGCTCCCCTGTGGGTTCAGCGATGGCCTGCCAGTCAGTCTCCAACTACTGGGCCGGGCCTTCGACGAGGCGAATCTGCTTCGGATCGCGCATACCTACGAGCGAACCGTCGAATGGTCCAACCGTCGGCCGGCGTTCAGGAACCTGCCCGAGGCCGATCACGAGGGACGGCGTTCGTCGCTCGACGGTCTTGGTCCATGGCGAGAGCCGCTCGCCGTTCGGTAGCGAAGACTTCCGGTCCTTGCGGAGCGGAGGGTCAGATAGGAGTCGTCGTTGCTCGTGTCGCGCCGGTTGACAGGCGCCACGGGGAGCCACTATCCTTCCCGACGCTCCGGCGACGGAGTGTGGGCCGGTAGCTCAACGGCAGAGCATCTGACTCTTAATCAGCTGGTTGGAGGTTCGAATCCTCCCCGGCTCACCCACTGAAAACGGCTCTACAAAGCCCAGAACGAGGCCGGCGGGAACTATCCTGCCGGCCTCGTTCGTCATTGACAACCAGCAATACGACCGTCCCCGGTGAATAGATCCTGGACGACCACTACCGCCCGTTCGACGCTCGGCCCGACCAACAGCATTCACGGTGATCCACGAACAGGCAATGTCGCAACATGGAAGAAGCCATGAGTCTTCCTCGCTTCTATGCTTGCGAGGCATCGGAAACCTGAGCAAACAAAGGAAGGATGGACGATGTCCACCCAAGAGACCCCGCGGAGCGTCGACACCCCGTGCGCCGAGCCGATAGCGGACACGGAACGACAGACCGCGCGAGGCAAGGTGCTCTGGCACTTCACGATGTCGCTGGATGGGTTCGTGGCGGGGCCGAACCACGCGATGGACTGGATGACGGGGTTCACGTCCCGCCCCGGCGTGTTGGAGGAGTACGTCGAGACGACGGGCGCTGTGTTGGGAGGTCGAAACGGTTGGGATCAGTACCCGCACGCCGGCGCCGTTTACGGCGGCGCCTGGAATGGACCGATCTTCGTCCTGACGCACCATCCTGAAGACGCGCAGCCCGCCAACGATGTCACCTTCCTGAGCTGCGATGTGGCCGAGGCGGTCCGCATCGGGCTCGAGGCCGCCGCTGGAAAGAACCTCGAGGTTTTCTCACCCACGATCGGCCGCCAGCTTCTCGACTGCGGACTGATCGATGAGATCGATCTACACGTCGCGCCGGTCCTGCTCGGCGATGGGATCCGGCTGTACGACAATCCCGGGAGCACTCCCGTTCGACTCGAGCTGCTCAACGGGGCCAGCCCGTTGGTCGCGGTGAACCTGCGGTACCACCCGATCGCGACCAGGTAGGGCAGATGCACATGTCCGCTACGCTTCGGCCCGTGGCGGACATCCTCCATAACCACCACGGGTCATCCCAAAGTCGCGTCGGTCGACGAAGCGGGTAGGATCTACCGAGCCATTGGAGAAGTTCTCGCACTGTCTACGAATCAGCTGGTTAGAGGTTCGAATCTTCCCCGATTCACCCCTGGGAAGCCTCCGCGATGGCGGGGCCCTTCTTCTCTCATGGTCCGCGTTGCCGCGAGATGAGTGGCCAGTCATTCAACCGGATTCGATCATCTTGAATCGGGCATCGGTTCAAACCAGGCCTTGTCGCCCGGCGGTCGGCTTCGGCCGATATTCCATCAAGAGAGCGTCGGGATATGTCGTGTACTTTGCCAGGCATCGTTGAACCGCGATGGTTGAGCGCCGGCAACGTCCACTGTGTCAGCCGTCCGATCCGGCATCGTGCCCTAGGTCGCCGTGCCTCCATTGTCCCGCAAGAAGCCCAGGATGAGATCTGCGATCGCCTGAGGATCGTCGCGGCACGCCATGTGTCCAACTCCGTCCACCCGCCGGAAGCTTCCGTTCGGCATCGCCGCCGCCGCTCGCCGTAGCGCCCGCCCCGACGTCGACAGATCCTTGCTTCCGTAAACGATCAGGGTCGGGACCGTCAACTCACCGACCTGCGGGAGATAGTCGATCCGCGTCTTCGACCGCTCGTACGACTCGACGAGGTAGTCGTCCAGGATCGTGCTGCCGTAACGGACAGCTCGTCGAACCTGTTGCCAGCCGAGCTGGACGGACTCCTCGAATCCGATCGTCTTCTTCCTTTGCGTCCGGGCGACCAGGAGCGACAGGCGGACGAGGCCAGGGAACCGCGCCATGAGTCTCGTCGCCAGACGCGCCAGGCCGGGAATCCTGACCACCAGGCTCATCACGCCCAGCACCAGCTTCCGATCGTCATAGCCGACGGGACCGATCGCAATCATGCGCCTGACCTGCTCGGGGTGATCGAGCGCGAACCGCGTCGCGATTCCGCCACCCTGCGACGACCCGACGAGATGGAAGCGCTCCAGCCCCCAGTACGTCACCATGCGGCTCAGCACATCGCCGAGCACCGCCTCGCTGGTGCCGTCCGCCGCCGGCCAGCTGTAGCCGTGCTCGGGCCAGTCGAACGCGTAGATCCGGAACTTGCCCGAGAGCCGGGGAATGACCTCACCCCAGGCGAGCTCCGCGCTGTCCAGCACGGCTCCATGCAGCAGGACCAGCGGCGGGCCCGACGATCCGACCCGGTAGTACCGGATCCGACCAGATGGGAGGTCGACATCGTACGACGTTACACCAGCGAACGAATCCACGAGGGTCCTTGCTTTCGAAGTTGAGTCATGACCATCGGCACCCGATGAAAGGCGTTCCGGCTGGAGCGTCGAGCCGCATCACCCGGCGCTCAGACCGGATCGGTGCCGGTCGGACGGCAAGGGCCGTGCGTAGCGGACGCCATGAAGATCGGATACCCCTGCTCCAACCTTAGCGTCGGCTGCTCGGCCTCCCGGACCTTCCGGCTGGCATCCTTCTCGCCCGAACGATTGACGGAAACGGTCAACGCCAGTCTCGACTGCCTGGAGACGATCCTCCGATGGAACGCCGAGCACGGCTTCGACTACTTCCGGATCTCGTCCGACACCATCCCGTTCGGGTCCCATCCGATCATGACCGTCGACTGGCGGTCCGAGTTCGGTCCGCGATTCGCGAGGATCGGCGAGTTCGTTCGCGAGCACGGCATGCGGATCAACTGCCATCCCGGCCAGTACATCCTGCTCAATGCCCCCAGCGAGGAGATCGTCGCCCGCAGTATCGCCGAGCTGTCCTACACGGCTGACCTGTTCGACCTCATGGGACTTGACCCTACCCACAAGATGCAGATTCACACCGGCGGCGTCTATGGCGACAAACCCGCCGCGATCGCTCGCTTCGTCGAACGATACAGGCTCCTCCCGGAACCGATCCGGCGGCGGCTCGTGATCGAGAATGACGAGCGACAATACTCGCTGGCCGACAACCTGTCGATCCACCGCGAGACGGGTATCCCGCTCCTGTTCGACGTCTTCCATCACTCCCTCAACAACGACGGCGAGTCGGTCGCGGACGCACTCGACCTGTTCATGCCGACCTGGGACGGCCACGGTCGGCCATCGATGGACTACTCATCCCAGAACCCGGACAAGCAGGCGGGTGCTCATACGCTCTCGATCGATCTGGACGACTTCGGCCGGTTCGCCGACGTGTTGGGTGATCGTGACGTGGACCTCATGCTGGAGATCAAGGACAAGGAAGCCAGCGCGCTGGCCGTCCAGGGTTGGCTGACCAGGCGAACGTCCGCCCAACTGACCAGCTCACGGGGTTGATGCGACAGATCGCCTCGCCCACATGGCCGGCCGTCCGGCCGGACACCGGCTCCAGCTCGACGCTGTTGACGCTAGTCCAGACCGAAGGTACGGTATTCGGTATCAGCGGTTCACCACGCGGCACGCTCACGTGCCCGGGGTGAGGCAAGAGGGAATCCGGTTCGAGACCGGAACTGCCCCGCAGCGGTGAGTGGGAACGACCGTCGCCAAGAGCACTGGCCCATGAGGCCGGGAAGCGGCGACCAGTAGGAACGGTCTGACGCTGGAGCGCGTCCTGGCCCCGCCCATGAGTCCGAAGACCTGCCGCTGTGCCCCGCCATGATGGCGGTGGCGATGACCGGGGTCCTCGAGGGAGGGATCGCTGGGCCGCGCTCGTTGCCGTCACGATCCCCTCGTGCCCGCGCGTGCCGCATCCCCGCCCCACCCCTCCCTTGCGAGATCCCATGTCGTTCGCGGGAACGGCGGTCGGAACGGCAGCGTTGGCTGGGGTCGCTTTGCCCCCAGCCTGGGCGTCGCCATACCCTCCTTGCCGTGGACGTGAATCGGTCACACTCCTCCAGCACGACGCGGGAGTGTGGCAGAGGGACTCCACATGTCGGCACCAGCGTCATCCCCTCCTCTGGATCCTGTCCCGGATCCGCCTGCCTTCCCAATCCGGTTCCACCGGCAGCCCCATGGCGAACCGGGCTCGGTCGTCCATCAGCTCGACCTCGCGACCGAAGCGGCCCTTGCCGCGGTCCCGATCGGTGAGCCAGCCACCCGGCTGGCCGCCCGCCGGGCGCTGGAATCCAGCATCGGTCGCCAGCTCTCCGATCTCGGGCTCGCCGATCTGGCCAGACGGTATCGGGCGCGGAGGCGGCGGCGCGACACAGCCTTGACCGGACCGGCTCCGGACTGATCGATCCGCCTTCTTGAACCCCGTACGGTCGACGCGACGAGGAGAACGACCATGGTGCTTGCGACGATCCCCGGCTACCCCCGGATTGGCGGCCGCCGCGAACTCAAGCGGGCTCTGGAAGGCTATTGGCGCGGCCAGCGATCGGCGGCCGAACTGGAAGAGACGGCGGCCGGCATCCGTGCCGGGAACTGGCGCCGACAGGTCGACGCCGGACTCGATCTGATTCCAGTCAACGACTTCTCGCTCTACGACCAGATGCTCGACATGTCGATCGTGCTTGGCGCGATCCCGGAGCGTTTCGGCTGGGACGGTGGTCCGGTCGACCTCGACCTGCGCTTCGCGATGGCTCGCGGCCGGACGGACGACGACAGCGTACCGGCTCTGGAACTGACCAAGTGGTTCGACACCAACTACCACTACCTCGTCCCCGAGCTGGCGCCCGACCAGACGTTCCGGCTCGCCGACGACAAGCCACTCCGGGAATTGCGGGAAGCACAGGCGCTGGGCTTTGGGGATCGAACCCGCGTCGCCCTGATTGGCCCGTTGACGTACCTTCTGCTGGCCAAGAGCACGACCGAGGGAGCCTCGTGCCTGCCGCTGATGGACGCCCTGATCCCGGTCTATCAGGCGCTCGTCGCGCAGCTGGCGGCTGCGGGCGCCAGGTGGATCTCGTTCGACGAGCCGATCACGGTCACCGACCTTGGGCCTGCGGAACTCGATGCGTTGCGCCGAGCGTACTCGGCGATCGCCGCCACTCGCGGCGACGCCCGTCTGCTGGTCCAAACCTACTTTGGCTCTCCGGGTGCCAGCTACGAGACCCTCGTGAATCTGCCCGTCGATGGCGTCGGTCTCGATCTGGTCCGGAGCCCCGAGACGCTCCAGCTCATCGAGCGTCATGGGTTCCCGGCCGACAGGCTGCTGCTGGCCGGGGTGGTCGACGGGCGAAACGTCTGGGCGAACGACCTGTCGAAGTCGATGTTGACGCTCGACCGCCTGGCGACGGTCATTCCCGGCGACCAGCTGGCGGTCTCGTCCTCCTGTTCGCTGCTCCACGTCCCGATCGATGCGGCCGGCGAGGACGGGATCGACCAAGAGATCAGGGACTGGCTGGCGTTCGCCACGCAGAAGCTGGACGAGATCGCGATCCTCAAGCGCGGGCTCGACGAGGGCCGATCGGCGATCGCCGGCGATCTCGCTGGCCGTGACCGGCTAATAGCCGCCACGCGCTCCTCGACTCACCGTACCCGGCGGAGCGTCCGCCAGCGCATCGCGAACCTGCCGGACGCCGCCGATCGACGAGGTGCCCGCTACGTCGACCGTGCCGTCGCCCAGCAGACGCGGCTCAGGCTCCCGAGCTTCCCGACCACGACCATCGGCTCGTTTCCGCAGACTGGCGACATCCGGACCCACCGGCAGGAGTTCGACCGGGGAACGCTGTCGCGGGACGCCTACGAGGGCTTCCTCGAAGACCAGGTGCGCGAGGTGATCCGCCATCAGGAGGAGATCGGTCTGGATGTTCTGGTGCATGGCGAACCGGAGCGCAACGACATGGTCCAGTACTTCGGGGAGCAGCTCGACGGGTTCGCCTTCACGCACAACGGCTGGGTCCAGAGCTACGGATCGCGCTGCGTCCGGCCGCCAATCATCTTCGGCGACGTCGAGCGGGAAGCGCCGATGACCGTCCGCTGGGCCTCCTTCGCCCAGTCGCTGACCGACCGACCGGTCAAGGGCATGCTGACCGGCCCCGTTACGATCCTGAACTGGTCGTTCGTCCGCGATGACCAGCCGCGCTCGGAGACCTGCCTGCAGATCGCGCTGGCGATCCAGGACGAGGTCCGCGACCTGGAGGCGGCCGGCATCGCCGCCATCCAGATCGATGAGCCGGCCCTCCGGGAGGGGCTGCCACTTCGGCGAGCCGAGTGGCAGAGCTACCTGGATTGGGCGACCCGCTGCTTCCGGATCACCGCCGCGATCGCCCGACCCGATACCCAGATCCACACCCACATGTGCTACGCCGAGTTCAACGACATCATCGACGCGATCGAGGCACTCGACGCCGACGTCCTGTCGATTGAGCACGCCCGCTCCGGCGAGGAACTGCTCGAGGTCTTCCGCGCTCACGGCTACGACAAGGGTATCGGCCCCGGAGTTTACGACGTCCACAGCCCGGCGATCCCCGGCACGCGGACGATCGAGGACCACCTCCGTCAGATCCGGGCGGTGCTGCCAGCCGAGCGGATCTGGGTCAACCCGGACTGCGGGCTCAAGACCCGGGGCGACGCCGAGGTCTGGCCCTCTCTGGCTAACATGGTCGCGGCCGCGCGCGAGCTGCGGGTCGAAGCGCCAGAGCCTGTCGCGTTCGGCTGACCGCGGCCACCCTCGCATCCCCACCGTCCATGGCCGGTTGGTGGTGTTCATCGGCAGTCGCCGCGCCGCGACCCTCCCCCATTCCGCTCGACCACGACGACGGCCGCGGGGCACTCACCTCGTGGCCGTCCTTTTGGAAGATCTGGTCGGTGGCCAGCCGGTGAGTCCTGGGCCAATCAACCGACGGTGAAACGATAGGACCCCGAACCGATCGTCACGACCGTCGAGCCGTCGCCCTCCCGCACAGCGATGACCCCATTGGTCTCGGAAATCGAAATCTCGCTACCGCTCTCTCGGACGGTCGCGCCTTCCGAGTTCGGGATGACGATCTCGGCGGTCGAATTGGCCGGGATCTCGACGGCCAGGTGCAGTCCGCCGGCGGTCCGTTCCCAGTGGGAGGCGATCGAACCGCGAATGCCGTGGTACGTCGCCCTCACCCAGTCCAGCCGGTGATCCGGGATGGGCGCGATCCGGACCCGCGCGAAGCCTGGGACGGCCGGGTCGTTGTCGATCCCGGCGACGGTGCGGTACAGCCACTCGCCCACCGAGCCCAGGGAGTAGTGGTTGAACGAGTTCATGCCGACGTCCTGAAACCCGTCCGCTTCGGTCCAGCCATCCCACCGCTCCCAGATCGTCGTCGCGCCCTGCCGGATCGGGTACAGCCAGCTCGGGAACCGGTCCTGAAACAGCAGGTCGAAGGCGATGTCCGGGCGCCCGGCGGCGGTCAGGACCGGACACAGGTAGGCCACACTCACGAATCCGGTCGTGAGCCGATTGCCGCGAGCCCGGATGTTGGCCACGAGGTGCTCGACGGCCCTCGTCGCCAGGTCCTCCGGCAGCAGCCCGAAGTGGAGCGGCAGCAGGTAGGCAGTCTGGGTATCACCGATGATCCGGCCATCGTCCGCGACGTAGGCCGCGACGAAGGCATCGGCGAGCCACCGGAACAGGCGGTCGTAGCGGTCAGCCTCGATGTGCCGGCCGGTTGCCCGGGCCATGGCCCCCATCAGTGACGCGTCGTAGGCCCAGAAGGCCGTGCCAATGAGTTCCTTCGAGGTCTCGGCGTCGATCGACAGCCAGTCGCCGTAGTCGTTGCCACGGTCGTCCACCCAGAGCCCATCCGGATTGCGCCGTTCCAGGTATGCGAGGTAGCGACTCATCGCCGGCCAGCTCTCGTCGATCACCCGGGTGTCGCCGTAGACCTGCCAGAGCGTCCACGGCACGATGACGCCGCAGTCGGCCCAGGCGGGCGCCGAGGCGTTGAGCGTCCCGAGGCGCGGCGCGACGTCCGGGAAGGCGCCGTCGTCCCGCTGCGCGTCGAGCACGTCGACCATCCACTTCCGGAAGAACGCCGCGACATCCATGTTGGTGGTCGCCGTCCGGACGAAGACCTGGGCGTCGCCCAGCCAGCCGAGGCGCTCGTCGCGCTGCGGGCAGTCGGTCGGGATGCTGAGGAAATTGTCCCGCTGGCCCCAGACGATGTTCCGGGCCAGCTGGTTGACGTCCTCGCTGGAGCAAACGAACGTCCCGGCCGTCGTTGTGGCCGAGCCGACGAAGCGGCCAGACACGGTTGCGGTCGCGATCACGTTTGGGTCGCCGCTGATCTCGATGTACTGGAAACCGTGGAAGGTGAAGCGCGGCTCCCAGACCTCCGGGCCAGTTCCGGCAAGGACGTAGGTGTCGGTTGCCCGCGCCCGGCGCAGGTTCTCGACGTAGAGCCGGCCATCGTCGGTGAGCCGCTCCCCGAACCGCAGCCTCACGACGGCACCGGCGGGACCGTGGACCTCCAGACGGGCCCAACCCGTCAGGTTCTGGCCAAGGTCGTGGATGACCGTCCCCTCGTCGATGGTGGTCATGGCGATCGATGGAAGCAGTTCCAGCGCCCGAACCGGCTCCGCGAGGTCACCGACGAGTGGCGTCGCGTTCAGTCCGGACAGCCGGACCGGCTGCCAACCGCTGTCGTCGAACCCGGCCCGGTCCCAGCCGGTTCGCGCTCGTCGGGCGTCGTGGTACTCCCCCATGAGCAGGTCACCGTAGCGGACCGGTCCATCGCTGCCTCGCCAAGAGCCGTCGGTGACAACGATCTCACGCGAGCCATCCTCGTGATCGATCTCCAACTGGACGAGCAGCTGCGGCTCGGTGCCGTAGTGGCGCGCGCGCTCACCCCAGCCGACGTACCCGGCGAACCAGCCGGGCGCTAGCGTCGCACCAACGACGTTCTCGCCCGGAGTGATAGTCGCGGTGACGTCGAACACCTGGTACGCCTGCCGGCGGCTATAGTCGGTCCAGCCCGGCGCCAGGGCGCGGTCTCCGACCAACGTTCCGTTGATCCGGGGCTCGTAGACGCCGCGCGCGGTCGCGTAGAGACGCGCTCGACGGACCGGTCGATCGACGCTGAACGATCGCCGCAGGAGCGGGGCCGGCGTCAGGGCGTCCAGCCCCTCGTTGACGCCTCCCGGCAACGGGGCGTTCGGTGGGAGTGGCAGAGACGCCCAGCGAGCCGACCAATCCTCGGCCCGCAGCAGGCCCGTCTCCCAGCGGGCGATCTCGCTCCAGTCGGACGGTTCACCGTCGCCGTCCCAGGACCGAACCCGCCACCACGCGGTCGTCCTGGACGCCAGCCTTAGGCCGCCATACGGGATCTGCGCGGTCTCGCTGGAACTCACTACCCCCGAATCCCACAGATCGGCGGCGTCCGCCACCAAGCCCTCGGGCGCTGAGGCGACCTGGATCCGCCAGGCGGTCTGGCGCTGGTTCCGCCGATCCGAAGCCAGTTCCCAGGACAGGAGCGGCGGATCGGATTGAATGCCGAGCGGATCGACGAGGTAGTCGCAGCGAAGGCGCGTCACGGCCAGCCGGCCAGACATAGGTCACTCCCGCGTAACGGCTGGCGCCATCGTCCAGCCCATTGACGCGGCATTATCGAGAGCGGCGGCGACAGGAGCAACTGAACACGATCGAGGCAAGCACCGTTGGCTGGACCGCCGGTGCCGTCATCACGGCGGATTCCCTGTTGGGAAGCGACCCCCGGCACCTCAGAGCTGGGATCCTCCGGGCTGGTCAGCGACGGACCTCACTGGCTGGTATGACTTCGCCCTGCTGCCAGCGTTCCATCAGCCCGATGATGTCGTGATCACGTTGGATCGCGGCCGCCCCGATCACCCGGTCGCGGTCGAGGTAGTACGCGATGAAGGCCGGCTCGTCAGACTCGATCTCGCCGTCGATCACGATCTCGGCGTCAGCCGACGCCTGGCCAGTGACGTCGACGCGGACACCGAACTGATTGGTCCAGAAGAACGGGACATCGTTCGCCAGGCGCGGCAAGCCAAGCATCTGGTCCGCGGCGGCCCAGCCGTGCTGCTCGGCGACCCGCCAGTGCTCGACCCGGCGACCATTGGTCGATACAGCGGCGATGTCGCCGGCGACCCAGACGCCTTCTGCCACCCGAAGATCGGCTCCAACCGCGATGCCACCGTCGTCGGTCGGTTCGACGCCTAGCAACAGCTCGGTCCGTGGCGTGACTCCGATGCCATAGACGACGAGGTCAGCGAGAATCTCCCGGCCGTCCGCCAGCCGCACACCGCTAACGGCGTCCTCCCCGACGAACGTCGCGACCGCTCCGGTCACGGTCTCCACGCCCTTGGACCGGTGCAAGCGAGACAGGACCGACGCGACCCGCTCGCCAAGGACCTTCGACAGAGGCTTCCCGGTCTGGCTGACGACCGTCACGTTCGCCCCGCGCTGGGTCAGGCTGGCCGCCACCTCCAGCCCGATGAACCCGTCGCCAACGACGACCGCCCGTGTTCCGTCGCCCGCGGCGGCGATGATCCGCTCGGCGTCTCGGACTTCGCGCAGGGTGAACACGTTGGCCAGACCGGCGCCGGGAACGTCGAGGCGCTTCGGTTCGGAGCCGGTCGCGATCAGTAGGCCGTCCGCGACCAGTGGCTCCCGGCCATCGGCGAACCCGACCGTCCGCGTCGAGACGTCCACCGACTCGACGACCGCCGTCAGACGCTCGATCGCATGGTCGACGTAGAAGGACGCCGACCTCAACGGCAGCTGCTCCTCCGTCTGCTGCCCGGCCAGGAACGGCTTGCTCAGCTTGGTCCGGTCGTACGGGACCCGATCCTCGGCCGAGATCAGCACCAGCCGCCCGCGGAACCCCTGGAGCCTGAGGCGCTGTGCGGCGTACCCTCCGGCCGCGCCAGCCCCGACGATGACGAAGGTTCGCTCGTCTTCGACGTTGGCCAATGCAACGGCGAACGGCGTCACGCGATCCGGCGCATCGTCCGGCACGGACACCAGAACGTTGCCGTCGACGATCCGGGTCGGGAAGGACGGCAGGCTGTCGAGCGCCGGCGGTTGCCGGACATCCCCGTTACT
>JAABUS010006466.1_pt1 | contig 14227 bp, 13 predicted proteins | sample 5560161 | NCBI WGS metagenome assembly JAABUS01 (sample SAMN10711885, study PRJNA513376) | rock metagenome | isolation source: Antarctica rocks | place: Antarctica: Victoria Land, Trio Nunatak nord | collected 2016-01-04 | reverse complement strand
AGCGCATGGCCAAGGTAGCCAAGGCGCTCGGTGACCCGATCCGCCTCCAGCTGATCGACGTACTGCGAAAGCACGCCGGCAAGGTGTGCGTGTGCGAGCTGACCCCGCTGTTCGACGTGGGCCAGCCGACCGTGTCGCACCACCTCAAGAAGCTGCGGGACGCCGGCCTGGTCGGCTCCGAGCGCCAGGGCCTGTGGGCCTACTACTACGTCCATCCCGAAGCGCTGGAGGAGCTGACCGCATGGCTGGGTCCATGGTCGCCCGAGCCGCCTCTCCTACACTGAAGACGTGGGCGAAGCCGTCTCCGAGCTGGGTCGCAAGACCGTCGCCGTCGCGATTGTCCTGGCCGCCGCCTGGCTGGCGCTGAAGTTCGTGATCGGCGCGGTCACCGCCGTCGCCTGGCTCGGCGTGGCGATCCTCGCCCTGGTCGCCGTGGTCTGGGCCGTGCGGGCCCTCTGAGCGGGGACTGAGCAGCGTGGAAGCGCTCGTGATCGTCTTCTTCTTCGGTCTCTCGGCGGCGGTGATCGGCAAGATCAAGGGCTCGTCGTTCTTTCTCTGGCTGCTGATCGGCTTCTGCCTCCCGGGCCTGGGGATCATCGCCGCGATCGTCTACCGCAACGACCGCGACGAGCGTCGGCGGGAGTGCCCCGAGTGCGGCAAGGTCGTGAAGCTGCACGACCAGGTGTGCTCTCGCTGCGGGGCCGACCTGTTCTTCCCCGAGACCGAGCCCGTCCCGCACGGCTCGTCGAGCCAGGGCACCCAGGAACGACTCTTCGAGACCTGAAAAGCCCCCCGGAGGCGGGAAAGCGCTGGTAGGATCGGGTGTCGTGCCCGAAGGGGCACGCTAACCCGAAAGGAGCAGCATGCGAGCAGTCGACGCCATCATGGAGTGCCTCAAGGCCGAAGGCGTCGAGCACGTATTCGGGATCCCGGGCGGGGCCAACCTGCCCACCTACGACGCGCTGGTGGACGCGGGCATCCGCCACGTCCAGTGCCGTCACGAGCAGGGCGCCGGCCACGCCGCCGAGGGCTACGCCAAGGCCACCGGCCGCGTGGGCGTGGCGCTGGCCACCTCGGGGCCGGGGGCGACCAACCTGGTCACCGCGATCGCCGACGCGATGATGGACAGCGTGCCCACGGTGTTCATCACCGGTCAGGTGCGCACCGAGCTGCTGGGCACCGACGGCTTCCAGGAGGCGGACATCTCGGGCATCACGATGCCGATCGTCAAGCACTCGATCATGATCCAGGACCCGCGGGACATCCCGATGGCGATCCACGAGGCGTTCCACATCGCCCGCACGGGGCGGCCCGGTCCCGTCCTGGTGGACGTGCCCCAGGACCTCTCGCGCGCCGACATCACCTACGAGCCCGTCGACTCGGTCGACCTGCCCGGCTACCAGCCCACCACCGAGGGCAACACCAAGCAGGTCCGGCTGGCCGCCAAGGCGCTGGCCAACGCCCGCCGCCCGGTGTTCTACGTGGGGGGTGGCGTGATCAACGCCGGCGCCTCCAAGGAGCTCGTCGAGCTGAGTACCAGCGATTCCTTCCCGGTGACCTGCACGCTGATGGGGCTGGGCGCGTTTCCCGCCCCGCACGACCAGTGGCTGGGCATGTTGGGGATGCACGGCACGCGCGCGGCGAACTATGCGATGGACGAGGCCGACCTGATCGTGTGCGTCGGCGCCCGCTTCGACGACCGGATCACCGGCAAGCTGTCGGAGTTCGCGCCGCGGGCCAAGTTCATCCACATCGACGTCGATCCGGCCGAGATCTCCAAGAACATCCCGGCCCACATACCGATCGTCGGTGACGCCAAGAACATCCTGCCCAGGCTCAACGCCGAGTACCGGGCGCTGGGCGCCGACTCCTCGCGCCTCGACGGCTGGTGGGAGCGCATCCGCGGCTGGCGGGAGAAGCATCCGCTGGGCTACGAGCCGGGCGAGGACGGCGAGATCAAGCCCCAGCGCATGATCGAGGCGCTCTATGAGGCGACCAACGGCCAGGCCGTCGTCACCTCCGACGTCGGCCAGCACCAGATGTGGTGCGCGCAGTACTTCCACTTCGACGCGCCGCGCAACTGGATCAACTCGGGCGGCCTGGGCACGATGGGCTTCGGGCTGCCGAGCGCGATGGGTGCGAAGGTGGCCCGGCCCGCAGAGCACGTGGTCTGCGTCGCCGGCGACGGCTCGATCATCATGAACATCCAGGAGATGGCCACCTGCGTGACCGAGGAGATCGCGGTCAAGGTATTCATCATGAACAACGGCTACCTGGGCATGGTCCGCCAGTGGCAGGAGCTGTTCTGGGACCGCCGCTACAGCGCCGTGGAGATGGGGGCGAGCCCCGATTGGGTCAAGCTGGCCGAGGCCTTCGGCGCCAAGGGCATGCTGATCGAGAAGGAGGGAGACCTGATCGCGGGCATCAGGGAATGCCTGGACCACGACGGCCCGGTGGTCTGCGACATCCGCGTGACCGCCGAGGAGAACTGCTACCCGATGATCCCGGCCGGGTCCGCGGCCCGGGACATGGTGGGCTGAGGCATGGGAGAGCCCGGGACGAAGGAGATTCTCAGCCTCGACGACCTGCAGGCCAACGCGGGCTTTCGCACGGGCCGCCGGCACGTGCTGTCGATCCTGGCCGAGAACAAGCCGGGCGTTCTGGCCCGGATCGCGGGGCTGTTCGCGCGCCGGGGGTTCAACATCGACTCGCTGGCCGTAGGCCCCACCGAAGATCCGACGATCGCCCGCTTCACGCTCACCGTGGATGGCGCCAACCACCCGATCGACCAGGTGACCAAGCAGCTGCACAAGCTGGTTAACGTGATCAAGATCCGCGACCTCGAGCCCTCCGAGGCCGTCTCACGTGAGCTCGCGCTGTTCAAGATCTCCGCCGACGGCGATTCGCGCAGCCAGATCATGGAGTACGCCGACATCTTCCGCGGCCGCGTCGTGGATGTCTCCAAGCGCTCGGTGACGGTGGAGGTCTCCGGCTCGGACGACAAGATCGAGGCCTTCGAGCACATGTGCCGGCCGTTCGGGCTGATCGAGATGGTCAGGACCGGCGAGATCACCGTGTCGCGTGGCCGCGGAGCCACTTAGCGCCCGCGGCTCGCTCGCCCTGGACGAGCCCGCGCTGGCTCGCCTAAAGGACAGGGTCCAGGAGGCCGAGCGGCTGGCGCTGCGCCTGGGCCTGTCGGCCTTCGCCTCGGTGACCGTCCCGGTGAGCGCCGCGATTGACCCTTCGGCCACGGTGATGGCCGGTCGCCTCGGGGTCGAGCGGTTCTTCTGCATGGAGCAGCCCGGACGCGACGGCTATGCCGTGTGCGGGGTGGGGGAGGCGGTTGCGGTCAGCGGGTCGGGGGCCGATCGCTTCGCCGACGCGGCCGCCGGCTGCCGGCGGGTGGCGGCCCGGGTCCTGGCCGACGATCCCGCCGAGGACCCCGGTCGCCCGTCGGGGGCCGGCGCGGTGTTCTGTGGCGGCTTTGCCTTCGACGCCAACGGGGGCGCCACGCCCGAGTGGTCGGGCTTCGAGCCGGCGCAGATGGTGCTGCCGGAGCTGTCGATGGCCCGCGGGGGCTCCGAGGCGCGTCTCACGCTGACGGTGGCCGTGGAGGCGATCGAAGGGGGCGCCGACGATGCCCTCTCTCGGGCCCGGAAGCGCCTGGAGGGGATGCGGCCCGCCTCCATGCCGTTGCTGGACCCAAGCCCCGTCTCAAAGCCCAGGGTCTCGGGCGCGGCCTCGCCCTCGCACTACGAAGAGGCGGTCCGCCGCGCGGTGAGCCGCATCGCCGCCAAAGAGATGCAGAAGGTGGTCCTGGCCCGGGAGGTGCGGGTGCAGACGGGCCACGAGATCGACCCCGGCCCCGTGCTCGACGCCCTGCGCGCCGGCTTTCCCGACTGCTACTGCTACTGCGTCGGGGGACCGGGGGGCACGCTGGTCGGCGCGAGTCCCGAGCTCCTGGTCCGCCGTGACGGGGCCCGCGCCCAGACCGTCGCGCTGGCCGGCACCACCCGCCGCAGCGCCGACCCGGCGGTGGACGACCATCTGGGCGAGCAGCTGCGCCAGAGCGACAAGAACCACGGCGAGCACTCGATCGTGGCCCAGAGCATCGAGCGCAAGCTCGATCCCGTGAGCGTCTGGGTGGCGGTCGCCGAGCGCCCGGCGCTGATCAAGGTGCTCAACGTCCAGCACCTCGCCACCCCGATCCGGGCCCAGCTCTCCCGCCCGGTTCCCGTGGTCGAGCTCGCCGGGCGCCTGCACCCGACACCCGCCGTGGGCGCCGAGCCCCGTTCTGCCGAGGCGATGATCCCGGCCCTGGAGGGCCTCGACCGCGGCTGGTACGCGGGAGCGGTGGGGTGGACCGACCTCTCCGAGGACGGTGAGCTCTGCGTGGCCCTGCGCTGCGCGCTGCTGCGCGGGCACGTCGCCCACCTCTACGCGGGCTGCGGGATAGTCGCCGACTCGGTCCCCGCCGACGAGCTGGCCGAGTCGGAGTTCAAGCTCCAGGCGCTGTTGCCGCTGCTGGCCTAGCCGATCCCCCAGGTCGTCACGGCGCTGATGGCCGCACGCGCTCGTAGAGCTCGCGGTGCAGCCGCACGCTGTCGGCGCGGTCGGTGCGCACCTCGACCAATCCCGGCGTCGAGGCGGCGCGCGCCACCTCGTCCGGCGTCGACGCGAACCGGTGATCCATGTCGGCCAGAGCGGCCAGCTTTGCCAGATCGATACCGGTCGGAGTCGCCACGTGGTGCTCGTAGAGCACCGGGTCGGCGTGATCTGGCAGCGGCAGGAAGTCGAAGATCCCGCCACCGCCGTTGTTGATGCACACCACCGTCAGCTGCACTCCGGCGCGGCGCGCGGCCAGCAGGCCGCCGACGTCATGCAGCAGGGCCACCTCCCCGATCAGCAGCCACGTCGGTGCGCGCGTCACCAGGCAGGCGCCGGCGGCCGAGGCCACCACCCCGTCGATCCCGTTGGCGCCCCGATTGGACAGAAACCGGATCTGCTTGGACGTCCGGGGGAAGAAGGCCTCGACCTCGCGCACGGGCATCGAAGAGCTGCTCCATACGATCGCGCCCTCGGGGAGCGTTCGGACCAGCGCCGCGTAGGCCTTGGGCTCGAAGGGGTCCGGGGCCTGCGCGAGGGCGTCCGGCACCAGCCCGTCGGCCTCCAGCCAGGAGGCAAGCCACTCCGGGTCGGGGCGCTCGGGGCGCATCTCCAGGCCGGTGGCGATCGCCGCGCACGCACGGGCCGGGGAGGCGGACAGGAGCATCCCCGCCCGACGGGTGGGATCGTGCCAGGCGCCGTGGGGGTCGATCACGGCCTGCTCGGATCGGGCCATCCAGGCGCGCAGCGGCTTGGAGGTGGGGGCGTCGCCCACGCGCAGCACCAGCTCGGGCGCGTGAGCGGCGGCGAACTCCTCAGAACGCAGCAGCACGTCGTAGTGGGCCACCACGTGGCCGAGGTCGTGCGATCCGCAGCGCACCCCGGACGCGGGCTCGGCCAGCACCGGCCAGCCGGACTGCTCGGCCAGGCGCGCGACCGGCTCGGCGACGTCGTCGGTGGTCGGGCCACACACGATCACGCCCCGGTGCACCTCGGCCATCCGCGCCGCCAGGCGCTGCACCTCGTCGCCGTCGGGCGCCTGGGAGTGCCGGCGGACCCCGGTCCAGGGGGCCCCGTCGGGGCGGCCCTGCCAATCCCCGGCCGCCAGCTCCTCGGCCACCGGCGCCAGCGGCTCGCGCAGAGGCATGTTCACGTGCACGGGGCCGGGCCGCCCGCCCGCGGCCGTCCACCAGGCCCGGCACGCGGTGGCACGTACGTGGGCGTTCCACTCCGGGCCCGGCTCGGAGTTGCCCAGCTCCACGAACCACTTCGCGGCCGAGCCGTAGAGCTTGATCTGGTCGATGGCCTGACCGGCGCCCACGTCGCGCAACTCGGGCGGGCGGTCCGCGGTCAGCACGATCAGCGGCACCCGCGCCTCCCACGCCTCCACCACGGCCGGCATCAGGTTGGCCGCCGCGCTGCCCGACGTGCAGGTGACCGCCACCGGCCGCCCGCCGGCCTTGGCCATCCCCAGGGCCATGAAGCCCGCCGCGCGCTCGTCGATCGCCGACACGGACTCCAGCCGCTCATCGCCCGCGAGCGTCAGCACGAGCGGGGCGTTGCGCGATCCCGGGCAGGTCACCGCGTGGGTCAGGCCGCACCGGACGAACTCGTCGACCATGGCCTGGACCGGCGCGTAGGTGCGGTTGATGGGCATCATGTGGTCTATGGCCGCGCCCGCGACCGATCCGGCCCTGGTGTTTCTGCCGGGCTTCTTGCAGCCGGCCGGCGCCTGGCAGGCGGTGGCCGAGCTGCTAGGCGAACGCTATCCGAGGGTGCTGCTCGATCACCGCGAGCACACCTTCGAGACCCGCTTGGCCGAGATCGCCGAGGCGGGCCGCGGGGCCGTGCTGTGCGGCTACTCGCTGGGCGGGCGCCTGGCCCTGCACGCCGCCCTGCGCGACCCCGCCGCCTACGCCGGCCTGGTGACCGTCGGGGCGTCCGGGGGAATCGAGATTCCCGAGGCTCGCGCCGAGCGTGCGCGGACGGACGAGAAGCTGGCCGCCTGGATGGAGACCCAGCCGATCGACTCGATCGTCGACGTATGGGAGCGCCAGCCGCTGTTCGCCGACCAGTCGGACGCGCTGATCGAGGCCCAACGGCCCGGGCGCCTGGCCCAGGATCCCCGATCGCTGGCGCTGGTCCTGCGTACGGCGGGGCAGGGCGCGCTCGATCCCGTGTGGGAGCGCCTTCACACGCTCAATCTGCCGGTCATGGCGATGGCGGGCGCCCGCGACGAGCGCTACTCGGCTGCCGCGCACCGTATCGCGCGCTCGGTGCCGCGGGGCCGCGTGGAGATCGCAGAGCACGCCGGCCACGCTCCCCAGCTGCAGCAGCCCGGCGTGGTGGCCGCGCTGCTAGAGGACTTCCTCGACCAGAACCTCGCGCAGGGCGGCCTCTGAGACCTCGACGCCCAGGCCCGGGCCCTGGGGCACGGCCATCAAGCCCCGGGAAGGGGCCGCAAGCGCACGGGCCAGCTCGGCGTCGAACAGCTCCAGCGTGGCCAGGCCACAGGCCAGGCTCAGGCTCTCCGAAGAAGCGAGCTGCAGCGCGGCGGCGATCCCCCACGGCCCGTCCAGCGTGCTCGACAGCCACGCCGCCATGCCGTGGTCGCGGGCGGACCGCAGGGCGTCGCGGGCCGGCCCGAAGCCGCCGCTGCCCGACAGCTTGACGTTCACCGCGTCGCAGGCCCCGACCCTCGCGGCGGCCACCACGTCCTCGACGCCGGTGATCGACTCGTCGGCGGCCACGGGCACCCCGACGCGGAGGCGCACGGCGGCTATCTCCTCCAGCGTCGCGCACGGCTGCTCGACCAGCTCGAGGTCCAGGGGCGCGAGGTCGTCGATGGCCGCCACGGCCTCCTCGACCGGCCAGGCGGCGTTGGCGTCGACCCGCAGCGCCGGCCACGGCCCCACGGCTTCGCGCACGGCGCCCACGCGCTCGACGTCGTCGGCCAGGCCGACCTTCACCTTGAAGCACGAGTAGCCGGCCCTCAGGCCCTCGGCGGCGGCCGCCGCCACCTCCTCCGGTGGTCCCGCGGGAAGGGTCATGTTGACCGGGATCTGATCGTTGAAGGGATCGCCCAGCGGTCGCCCCAGGCGCCGGCGCTGGAGGTCCAGCTCGGCCAGCTCCCAGGCGGCACGGGCCTGGGGCGGGGCCCCGCGGGGCGGTGGGCCCATCCGCAGGCTGTCGATCACGGCTCCGATGCTCACGCCGTCATAGGCCTCGAGCGGGGCGGCCTCCCCAAAGCCGGTCGTGCCGTCGTCGTCCTCGAGGCGGATCACCACCAGCTCGCGCTCGGCCAGCACGCCCTGCGAGGTCACGAAGGGCTCCCGCAGCGGTATGGCCAGGTGCAGGACCGAACGCTGCTTCACGACAGCAGCACGCCCGCAGTGAGCAGCGCGGAGAACACGGCCAGCAGCCGGCCGGTGTCGGCCAGGGCGCCGTTGAGCGCCGGGCCGTCGGTGCGGGTGGCCACGATCGCGCGCAGCTTCACGGCAAGGGGGAGCGAGAGCAGGCACAGCAGGGTCCACCAGCTCAGCCCACCGGCGAGCGGGATGACGACACAGGCGAGAAACGAGCCGACCAGCATCGCGTCGAACAGGCGCCGGGCGCCACCGCGGCCCAGCTTGACGGCCAGCGTGCGCTTTCCGGCGCGGCGATCGGTGTCGATGTCGCGGACGTTGTTGACCACCAGGATCGCCGCGGCCAGCAGCCCGACCGGAACCGACAGGGCGAACGCCTCCCAGGGCAGGTCCTCGGTCTGCACGTAGAACGAGCCGACCACCGCCACCACCCCGAAGAACACGAACACGAACACCTCGCCCAGGCCGGCGTAGCCGTAGGGGCGCGGGCCGCCCGTGTAGAGCACGCCGGCCAGGATCGAGGCGGCGCCAACGACAAGCATCTCCGGTCCGGCGATCACGGTGAGGACGACCCCCGCGACCGTGGCCACGCCGAAGGCGATGTAGGTGCCAACGAGCACGCGACGCGGTGGCATCAGCCCCCCGGCGGTCACGCGCACCGGACCCAGCCGGTCCTCGGTGTCGGCCCCGCGGCGGGCGTCGGAGTAGTCGTTGGAGAGGTTGGTGCCGACCTGCAGGAACACGCTGCCAACGAGCGCGGCGAGAAAGGCCACCGGGCCGAAGGCGTCCACGGAGATGGCCAGCGCGGTGCCCACCAGCACCGGCGCGACCGCAGCCGGGAGCGTGCGTGGCCTGGCGGCCACCATCCACAGGCGGAAGGGCCCTCGATCGCGGGCATCGCCCGCTCCCGGGAAAGATCTTCGATCGCGGGCACCGCCCGCTCCCGCTGGGGGCTTCAAGGCCGCTTGGGAAACTTGGCGAAGTCCGGGGCTCGCTTCTCGCGGTATGCGTTGCGGCCCTCCTGGGCCTCTTCGCTGGCGTAGAAGAGGAGGTTGGCGTCGTGGGCCAGCTGCTGGATGCCCGCGAAGCCGTCCTCGGTGGCGTTGAAGCTGGCCTTGAGCAGCCGCAGCGAGAAGGGCGAGAGCTCGAGCATCCGCCGGCACCAGGCCACGGTCTCACGCTCCAGGTCCTCCAGCGGCACGACCGTGTTCACAAGGCCCATCTCGCGGGCCTCCTCGGCGCCGTACTGACGGCAGAGGAACCAGATCTCCTTGGCCTTCTTGGGCCCCACCAGGCTGGCCAGCAGACCGGCGCCGAAGCCGCCGTCGAACGACCCCACGCGCGGCCCGGTCTGGCCGAAGCGTGCGTTGTCGGCGGCGATCGTCAGGTCGCAGACCACGTGCAGCACGTGCCCGCCGCCGATCGCGTAGCCCGCGACCATGGCCACCACCGGCTTGGGCAGCCGGCGCATCTGGACGTGGAGGTCGGTCACGTGGAAGCGACCGACCTCGTCGCCCTCGCGCATGTAGCCGGTGTCGCCGCGGACGCGCTGGTCGCCCCCGGAGCAGAAGGCCAGCGGCCCCTCGCCGGTGAGGACGACCACGCCCACCGCGGTGTCGTCACGAGCCCGCTCGAGGGCATGGGAGACGTCGATCAGGGTCTGGGGCCGGAAGGCGTTGCGCACCTCGGGGCGGTCGATGGTCACCTTGGCGATCCCCTCGGCCGTCTCGTAGCGGATGTCCTCGTAGTCGCCGGCGGCCTGCCAGTCGGCACCGGGCGCGATCGTGCGGCCCCCCTGCTCGGCGGTCCAGGAGGAGGGGGCGGCGGCGTCCATCGCGGCCCTACGATAGATGTCCTGGACGAGTGGCTCTCATCGGCGGCGGGGATGTGGCCCGACCATCCCGCGGTCGAGGCGGACGCCGGCATCCTCACCTACGCGGAGCTCGACGCCGAGGCCACCACCGCGGCCCGGCGCCTGGTCGCGCTCGGAGTGGCGCCCGGCGATCGGGTGGCCACGACGCTCACGCCCGGCCTCGAGTTCGCGGCCCTCCTGCACGCGCTGCCGCGGATAGGCGCGGCGCTCGTGCCGCTGAACACGAGGCTGCCGGCGGACGGCCAGCGCCGCCAGCGGGACCTGGCCGGCGCCCGGCTGGTGATCGAGTCGCCGCTGGTCGACGGCTTCGAGGCGGATGTCCCCGCCGCCCGGGATATGGACCCCGACGCCGTGCACACGGTGCTGTTCACATCGGGCACGTCGGGCGAGCCCAAGCCGGTCGAGCTCACGGTGGGCAACCACGAGGCCGCGGCCGCGGCCTCGGCCGCTGTTCTGGACCTCGGTCCCGGCGACCGCTGGCTGGCCCCGCTGCCGCTCTTTCACGTCGGCGGCCTGGCGATCCTCATCCGCACCGCGCGGGCCGGGGCCACGGCGGTGCTGGCCAAGCGCTTCGAGTCGGGATCGGTCCGCGACGGCCTCGAGGCGGGCGAGTACACCCTGGCGTCGGTGGTGGCCACGCAGGTCCGGCGCCTGCGCGACGCCGGGCTCGAGCACGCGCCAGGCCTGCGCGCGCTGGTGCTGGGCGGAGGCCCCGTGCCGCCCGACCTGCTCGATTGGGCCCGCGACCGCCGGATCCCGGTCCGCAGCACCTACGGCATGACCGAGACCACGTCCCAGGTCGCGGTCACCGAGCCCTGGGGGGAGGCGGCCGCGCCGCTTCCCGGCGTCGAGCTGGTAATCGCCCCGAACGGTGAGATCTTGGTGCGTGGGCCGATGATGGCGCCGGGCGCCTTGCGACGAGACGGCTGGCTGCACACCGGCGACGTGGGGAGAATCGGCCGCGACGGCCGGCTGAGGGTGCAGGGCCGGCTCACCGACCTGATCATCAGCGGCGGCGAGAACGTGGCTCCGGCCTCCGTGGAGGCCACGCTGATCGCCCACCCGGCCGTGGTGGACGCGGGCGTGGCCGGGGTGCCCGACGAGCAGTGGGGGGAAGCGGTGACCGCCTACATCGTGGAGCGGCGTCCGGTCTCGGACTACGAGCTGCTCGCCTTCTGCCGCGAGCGGCTGGCGGGCTACGAGGTCCCCAAGGCGATCGTGCGCGTCCAGGCCCTGCCGCGCAACGCCGCGGGCAAGCTGCTGCGAAGCCAGCTTCAAGCCTGAACGACGACTCGTTCGTCCGTACGACGTATGAATCGTCATTCACCGGTTGCGGCGGTTCCAGAGGTCCGTCTTCTCAGTAGGCTGGCGCCCGTGATCTACGACTCCGACGCGGACCTCTCCCAGCTCGACGGCAAGACCGTGGCCATCCTCGGCTACGGCTCCCAGGGCCACGCCCACGCCCTGAACCTCAAGGACTCCGGCGTCGACGTCGTCGTCGGCCTGCGCGAGGGCTCGGGCTCGGTGGCCAAGGCCGAGGACCACGGGCTCCAGGTCGCCTCCATCGCCGATGCCGCCAGCCGCGGCGACGTGGTCATGATCCTGCTGCCCGACGAGAAGCAGGGCCAGATCTGGACCGACGAGATCTCCGACGGCATCGCAGAGGGCAACCTGCTGATGTTCGCCCACGGCTTCGCGATCCACTACGGGGAGGTCGAGCCGGGCCCCGGCGTGGACGTGGGCATGGCCGCCCCCAAGGGTCCGGGCCACCTGGTGCGCCGCCAGTACGAGGCGCAGGAGGGGATCCCGGGGCTCGTGGCCGTGCACGCCGACGAGAGCGGCAACGCACGTGACCTGGTGCTGGCCTACGCGAAGGGGATCGGCTGCACCCGGGCGGGCGTGATCGAGACCACCTTCAAGGACGAGACCGAGACCGACCTGTTCGGCGAGCAGGCGGTCCTCTGCGGGGGCGTGTCCGAGCTCGTCCAGGCCGGCTTCGACACGCTGGTCGAGGCGGGCTATGACCCCAAGATGGCCTACTTCGAGTGCATGCACGAGCTCAAGCTGATCGTCGACCTGATGTACGAGAAGGGCCTCGCCGGGATGCGCTACTCGATCTCCAACACCGCGGAGTACGGCGACTACACGCGCGGCAAGCGCGTGATCACCGACGACACCCGAGCCCACATGAAGGAGATCCTCACCGAGATCCAGAATGGTGACTTTGCCCGTGAGTGGATCGCCGAGAACCGCGCCGGCCAGGAGAGCTTCCTGCGCATGCGCGAGCAGCAGGCCGGCACCGAGATCGAGCGCGAGGGCAAGGATCTACGTGCGAAGATGGACTGGATCGACACGGAGTTCTGAGGAAGCCCCGTGAGCTCCGGAGGGTTCCTGCCACCCGAGCCCGGCGGGCAGGGACCGGATCTGACCGCGACCCCGCGAGCGGCGGAGCCGCCGCCGGCGCAGGCGTGGCCGCAGCCCGGCTGGGGCCCCGCGCCGGCGGAGCCCGACAACGGCCCCGCGGTGATCGGCTTTGCCTTCTCGATCTCGAGCATCGGGCTGCTGGTGCTGAGCGTCTCGTTCTCCACGGTCGTGTCGCTGGGGCTGGGGATCGCGGGCATCGTCATGTCCCGCAAGGGCCGGCGGCTCATAGGCGAGGGCCACACCGCCAAGCACAAGGACCTGGCAGCAGCGGGCTTCTGGGTCGGGATCGTCTCCACCGTGCTGTCCGCTCTGGCCACGCTGTTCTGGATCGCCCTGGCGATCTACATAGCCGTTGACGAGAGTGCCCGTCAGGGCTTCGAGGACGGCCTCGAGAAGAGCCATGGGGATCCGGGACTCCTGCGCCTCGCAGCCCTGTCGGTGCGCCTGCTCGGAGCCGTCCTGTCGTGAACCGGGCGGTCGCGGCGCTGGCCGCGCTCGTCACGGCGGGGACGCTCCTGGCGCTGCCGGCCGGTGCGCAGGCCCGGCGCCCCACCGCCCCGGTGGTCGTGGTCGTCCTCGACGAGCTGCCGCTGGTCTCACTGCTCGACAGGCGGGGACGGATCGATCCGGTCCGGTACCCCAACCTGGCCGCCCTGGCGCGCAACGTCACCTGGTATGCCAACGCCACGACTCCCTCCGACGCCAGCAAGCTGGCCATTCCGTCGATTCTCGACGGGCGCACGCCGAAGGTCGGTCGCCCCGCCACCTACCGGGGGCACCCGCGCAACCTCTTCACGATGCTGCACGCCCGCGGCTATCGCCTGAAGGTGGGGGAGGAGGCCACCAGCCTCTGCCCCTACCGTGGCTGCCGGCGGCGGCACAACGCCCATTACTTCCTGTCGCGCGACCGCCGCGGCCGCTTCGAGCGCTTCATCGACTCGATCGGCAACTCCGAGCGGCCGACCCTGTACTACAAGCACGCGCTGCTGCCCCACGTGCCGTGGGTCTTCACCCCATCGCTGCGGCGCTACGACCGCAGCGTGCTGGGGCCGATCCCTGGCCTGACCTCCAGCGACCGCAGCGTGTTCGACAGTACCCTGGTCCGCCAGTCCTGGCAGCGCCACCTGCTGCAGGTGGGAGCGGCGGACACGCTGGTGGGACGGCTGATCGCGCGGATGAAGCAGACCGGGATCTACGATCGCGCAGCGCTCGTGGTCATGTCCGACCACGGCGTCTCCTTCCGGGCCCGGGCCACCGACCGCCGCACGATCGTGCCCGGCAACGCCTTCGACATCGCCCCCATCCCGCTGTTCGTCAAGGCGCCCGGCCAGCGCCGGGGGCGGCTGAGTCGCTCGATGGTCCGCACCTACGACGTTCTGCCCACGGTCGCCCGCCAGATCGGGTTGCGGCTTCCGCGCGGTCTCAGCGGCCGGGCGGCGACCAGCGCCAAGGTGCGCCGCCGCGGCCGCGTGAGCGTGCTCTCGCGTGCACCCATCCACCGGCTGACGTTCTCCCGGGGCGGACTTGCGGGCGGGCGCAAGCGGGCCCTGCGACGAAAGCTGGGACTGTTCGGCTCGGGCGGGCGCAGCCTGCTCGACTTCGGCCCCAACCGCCGGCTGCGGGCGCGGCCGGTGTCCTCCTTCAAGGTGATCGGGCGCGGGCGCCTGCGCGCCTCGCTCAACGAGGCCCGCGCGTACGGGCGGGTACGCATGAGCTCCGACTTCGTGCCCGTCCACGTGACGGGGCGGATATCGGGCGGGCGTCGCGGCGCCCGGCGCAACGTCGCCGTGGCGGTCAACGGCCGGATCTGGGGCGTCTCGCGGTCGGTCCACGTCCGCGGCGACCGGGCCGAGTACTACTCCGTGCTCGTGTCCGAGGACATCCTCGTCGAAGGGCGGAACAAAATCGAGGTGTTCAGCGTTCACCGCAAGCGCGGCAAGTACCGGCTGCGACGGCTGCG
>JAABUS010006464.1_pt1 | contig 14233 bp, 11 predicted proteins | sample 5560161 | NCBI WGS metagenome assembly JAABUS01 (sample SAMN10711885, study PRJNA513376) | rock metagenome | isolation source: Antarctica rocks | place: Antarctica: Victoria Land, Trio Nunatak nord | collected 2016-01-04 | reverse complement strand
GGTGGCCGTGGGTCTGCTGGTCATCATCTTCGGCGGCTTCCGGTCGGGCTTCGCGACGGCGACCGAGATCTCGGCGTTCGCCGCGGTCTACGCGCTGCTGGCCGGAGGGCTGGCGTTCCGGGAGCTCGGCCCGCGCGCCGCGGCGCGGTGCTTCGTGCAGGCGGCGACGCGCTCCGGATTGGTGCTGTTCATCGTCGCGGCGGCGCAGGCGGTGGCGTTCACCCTGACCATCCAGCAGATCCCGCACGCGCTGGCCGAGGCGATGGTGGCACTTTCCCGCGGCCACGGCACCTGGCTGTTCATGCTGCTCAGCATCGGCATCCTGATCGCCATGGGATCGGTGCTGGAGGGGGCGGCGGCGCTCATCATCTTCGGGCCGCTGCTGGTGCCGGTTGCGGGGCAGCTCGGCATCGCGCCGCTGCATTACGGGGTGGTGCTGGTGGTCGCCATGGGCATCGGCCTGTTCGCGCCGCCGCTTGGCCTCGGGCTGTACGGTGCCTGCCTGATCGGCGGCGTGCCGGTCGAGGCGACGGTGCGGCCCATGCTGGCCTATCTGTCCCTGCTGCTCGCCTGCCTGCTGGTGATCGCCTTCGTGCCCGCGCTCGCTTTGTGGCTGCCGCACGCGATGGGGTACTAAGGTGCGGTTCCGACGGGACGGAGCCGGGCTCAGCTTGGCGTCATCTCCGCCCGTCTCGAAAACCGCAGGGTTTTCGCACCAAAAACTCTGTCGCCACGGTCTGCTTGCGCAGGCGTGACGTAATGCTGGATCCGTCATAGGCGGGTGACGTTGTTTGCGTCTCATCAGAGGCGTGCGCCATGGTCCCTTCCGCTTGCAAGCTTTTCGCCGGGATCGACGATCCGCGCGTTGTCGGCCGAAGCACCCATAGCTTGGCGGAGATCCTCTTCGCGGCGCTTTGCGCCACCCTGTGCGGGTTTGGGTGCTGCGACGGCTACGCGCAGTTCGCCAGAGCAAAGGTCGATTTCCTGCGCCGCTATCTGCCGTATCAAGACGGCACGCCGTCCCATGACACGTTTGGACGGCTGTTCCGGCTCATCAGGCCGGAGCAGTTCGAGGCGGTGCTCGCCGATCTCGCCCGGCGTGTCACCCCTGGGTCTACGGGCCACGTTGCCATCGACGGCAAGGCCGTGCGGGGCAGCGCGGACGCCCGGCACGGCGTTCCAGCCCTCCATCTTCTGCACGCGTTTGCCACTGATGTCGGCCTGTGCGTGGGTCAAGTCGCCGTGGATGGCAAGTCCAACGAGATCACCGCCCTTCCCGAACTGCTGGGGCTGCTGGACCTACGCGGACGGGATGTGACGATGGACGCGCTGCACACGCAGCGCGACAGCGCCACGCTGCTGCACGAGGCCGGAGCACGCTACGTCATGGCCCTGAAGGGCAACCAGGCGACGCTGCTCGACGACGTGAGAACGTTTCTTGGTGACCCGCTCGTGCCCGTCCTGGAGCACGAGGAAACCGACGCCGGGCACGGGCGGGTGGAAACGCGTGCGGCGCGCGTCTCCACCGACGTCACCTGGCTGTCCCACCATTGCTGGCCTGGCCTTGCAGCCATCGGCCGCGTGGACCGCACCCGCATCTGCAAACGGACCGGCGCGACAACGACGGAACAACAGCTTTACCTGCTCGGACATGCTTATACGCCCGAGCGCCTGCTTGCCCTGTCGCGCGGCCACTGGGCTGTTGAGAACAACCTGCACTGGGTTCTCGACGTGACCATGAGCGAGGATGCGTCGCTCGTGCGGCGCGGCCACGGTCCGCGCAACCGCGCCACGCTCAAGCGCGTGGCGCTCAACGCCGTCCGCATCGTCACGGGCAAGAATTCCATGCGCCACACCATGCGCGATGCAGTGCTGGACGTGCGCGTTCTCGCCAATATCCTCGACCACATGCCCGTCGCTTGATGCGAAATCCCTGCGAAAACCGCCCTGAGCATTGATCTGCGCCGGCGAGCCGGGCATCCTGGCCGCAAAGCACAAGATGCCAGGGAAGATCGTCCATGAAGAAGCTCCTGCTCGCCGGCGTCGTCGCCGCCTCCACGCTGTTCGGCGCCGCGCCGCGCCCGGCGCAAGCGCAAGAGCCGACCATCCCGATCATCGTCAAGGACACCACCAGCTTCTATTGGCAGATCGTGCTGGCCGGTGCCCGCAAGGCCGGGCAGGACCTGCACGTGAGGGTGCCGGAACTCGGCGCGCAGAGCGAGAGCGACATCAGCGGCCAGATCTCGATCCTGGAGAACGCGGTCGCGGGCCAGCCCGCCGCCGTCGTGATCTCGCCGACGCAGTTCGCGGCCCTCGGCAAGCCCATCGACGCCGCCGCCAAGTCGGTCAAGGTCATCGGCATCGACAGCGGCGCGGACAGCAAGGCGTTCACCTCCTTCCTGACGACCGACAACGTGGCGGGCGGCCGGGCGGCGGCTGACGCGCTGGCCCAGGGCGTCGGCGCCAAGAACGGCGGCAAGGCCTCGGGGGAGGTGGCGCTGATCACCTCCTTGCCCGGCGTCGGCTCGCTCGATCAGCGCGCCCAGGGCTTCAAGGAGCAGTTGGCGAAGTATCCCGGCCTCAAGCTCGTGGCCGACAAGGTCGCGGACGGGCAGGCGACCACGGCGCTCAACATCATGACCGACCTGCTCACCGCCAACGCGGACCTCAAGGGCGTGTTCACCTCGAACCTCATCATGGCGCAGGGCGCCGGGCAGGCCATCGGCGAGAACAAGCTCGGGGGCAAGATCGCGCTGATCGGCTTCGACAATGACGACAAGCTGGTGAAGTTCCTGAACGACGGGGTGATCTACGCCCTGATCGTCCAGGACCCGTACCGCATGGGTTACGACGGCATCAAGACCGCGCTCGCGGCCAGCAAGGGCGAGAAGGTGCCGGCCTTCGTGGATACCGGGGTGAACACGATCACCAAGGAGAACATGGCCAGCGCACGCAGCCAGGAGCTGCTGGCCCCCAAGGTGAATTGAGCGTGGCAACGCCAAGGCCAGGCTAGGGGCCATGCCGCCGCTGCTGGAACTCCGCGGCCTCGACAAGCGGTTCACCGGCACGCACGCCTTGCGGGCCGTGGACCTGGCCTTCGAAGCGGGCGAAATCCACGCCATCGTCGGCGAGAACGGGGCCGGCAAATCGACGCTGATCAAGCTGCTGACCGGCGTGCATCTCAAGTCCGGCGGCGAGATCCTATGGGAAGGCCGCCCCGTCGCGTTCGCCGGGCCGCAGGACGCCATGGCGCTCGGCATCAACGCGGTGCACCAGGAGGTCGTGCTGTGCCGGCACCTGACGGTCGCGGCCAACCTGTTCCTGGGCCACGAGCACTCAAGCTGGGGCGTCATGCGCAAGGCCCGCATGGAGCGGGAAGCGCAGCGCGTGCTGGACGGAATCGGCTTCGCGATCCCGGCGGGCATCGTGCTGTCCACCCTGACCATCGGCCAGCAGCAGCTCGTCGCGACCGCCCGCGCGGCGATGCGCGGCACCCGGTTCCTGATTTTCGACGAGCCGACCGCCTACCTGACCCGGCAGGAAGCGGCGCAGCTTTTCACCCTGATCCGCCGCCTCAAGGCGGATGGCGTGACCCTGGCCTACATCAGCCACCGGCTGGAAGAAGTGTTCGAGCTGGCCGACCGCGTCTCCATCCTGCGCGACGGCGCGCTGGTCAGCACGGAGCGCGTGGCGGACACCGACGAGGCGCGGCTGATCCGCGGCATGATCGCCCGCTCCATCGAGCAGATCTACCACAAGGACCCGGTGCCGCCCGGCCCGGAGCTGGTCGCGACCGAGAACCTGTCCGGCCCGGGCTTCGAGGACATTTCTATCCATGTGCGCCGGGGCGAGATCGTCGGGCTGTATGGCCTGATCGGCGCCGGGCGCAGCGAGTTCGCCCACGTGCTGTTCGGCCGTCATCCGCACACCGCCGGATGCGTGCGCTGGGAGGGCCGGCCCGTTGCGGTCCACTCGCCGCGGGAGGCCATCGCGCTCGGCATGGCGCTGGTGCCGGAAAGCCGGCGGGACCAGGGCTTGTGCCTGAACCTTGGCGTCTCGACCAACCTCAACCTCTCGATCTACGACCGGCTGACCCGGCGGCTCACCATCGACGCGCGGGCGGAGGCGCGGGCGGCCGATGCGCAGATCGGCGGCTTGCGCATCCGGACCGCCAGCCGCGCGACGCTGGCGCAGTCGCTCTCGGGCGGCAACCAGCAGAAGGTCGTGGTCGGCAAGTGGCTGGCGCACGGCGCCCAGCTTTTCATCTTCGACGAGCCGACCGTGGGCGTCGATGTCGGCACCAAGGTCGAGATTTACCGCCTGTTCAGCACCCTGCTGCAGCAGGGCGCCGGGATCATCCTGATCTCTTCCTACCTGCCGGAAGTGTACGAGCTGGCCGACCGGCTGCACGTGTTCCGCCGCGGCCGCCTCGTCGCGAGCTACGGCCATCGGGAGGCCGAGACCGAGGCCATCCTCACCCAAGCCATTGGCGCCTGACCGGGAGACGGAATCTTGAGCGATATTACCGCCGACCAGGCCCGCCTCGACGCCGCCCGGCGGTCGCAGTCGCGCATCAACATCCTGCTCAGCCTGACCCTGCTGGGCCTGCTGCTGCTGCTTTGGGCGGTGCTCGCGGTCAGCACCCGCAACTTCCTGACCCCGATCAACGTCACCAACCTGATGCGGCAGGCCTACCTGGTGGCGATCCTGGCGGTCGGGCAGACCTTCGTCATCATCACCGCCGGCATCGACTTGTCCGTCGGCGCCGTCATCGGCTTCTGCAGCGTCATCCTGGCCTTGCTGCTCAAGGCGCAGGTGGCGATTCCCATTGCGGTGCTGCTCACGCTGCTGATGGGGGGGGCCATCGGCGCGTTCCACGGCTTCGGCATCGTGCGGCTCGGCCTGCCGCCGTTCATCATGACGCTGGCGACGCTGACCGCGCTGCGCGGCGCCGGGTTCCTGATCACCAACGGCAACACGATCTCCGGCCTGCCGGAAGCGTTCACCGCGTTTGCGCCGTCGAGCTTCCTGGGCGTGCCGAGCCTGTTCTGGATGGTGGTCGTGGTCGCGGTGCCGTCCTACGTGTTCCTGCACCACAGCCGCTGGGGCCGCTACTTGTTCGCCATCGGCAGCAACCCGGAGGCGGCGCGGCTGTCCGGCATCAACGTGCCGCGGATGATCTACGTCGCCTACATCCTGTCGGCGTTCCTGGCGGCGGTGGCGGCGGTGTTGACCACGTCGCGCCTGTCCATCGGCACGCAGAACACCGGGCAGGGCCTCGAACTGCAGGCCATCGCCGCGACGGTGATCGGCGGCACCAGCCTGTTCGGCGCGGTAGGCAGCGTGTATGGGCCGCTGCTCGGCAGCTTCCTGCTGACCACCATCGCCAACGGGGCGAACCTCTTGAACGTCAACCCGTTTTGGCAGCTCATCATCACCGGCGGGCTGATCATCCTGATCGTGTACTTCGACCAGCTCCGCCGGCGGCGCTAGATCGTGTAGTCGAAGCTGGCATAGGACAACTCGCGCAGGATCTCATCCGCGCTGCGGGACGGGTCGCCCACCGACGCCCTTCGGACGATGCGGGCCGGCACGCCGGCGACGGTTGCCCCTGGCGGCACGGGGGTCAAGACGACCGAGCCGGCCGCAATCCGCGCCTGCTCGCCAATCTCGATATTGCCTAGGATCTTGGCCCCGGCGCCGATCATCACGCCGCGCCCGATCTTCGGGTGGCGGTCGCCGGAGTCCTTCCCCGTCCCGCCCAGCGTGATGTCCTGCAGCAGCGAGACGTCGTCCTCGATCACCGCGGTCTCGCCGACCACCAGCCCGGTGGCGTGATCGAGGAATATGCCCCGGCCGATGCGCGCTGCGGGATGGATGTCCGTCTGGAAGACCTCCGACGTGCGGCTTTGCAAGTACAGCGCGAAGTCCCGCTCGCCATTCCCCCACAGCCAATGCGTCAGCCGATGCGCCTGCAATGCGTGGAAGCCCTTGAAGTAGAGGAAAGGCTCGATCAGCCGCTCGCAGGCCGGGTCGCGGTCGAACACGGCGTTGATGTCGGCCTTGAGGCCCAGGCTGATCTCGGGCGTGGCGCTGGCGGCGCGATGGAACGCCTGCAGGATCAATGGCTGCGAGATCACGTCGTTTTTCAGCCGCCCGGCAATGCGGTGGAACATCGCGGCTTCGAAGCTCGGCTGATTGAGGATCGAGTCCAGAAACAGGGGCGCCAGCATGGGCGAGCGTGCATAGGCCTGCTCAGCCTCCAGCCGCAGTTGGCGCCATAGTGCGTCCGAAAAGGCCACGTCGTTTTCTGGCGCGACGAGCGTCAGGTGGCTCAGCCTCGAGTGCAATACCATGAAGTTTGTCGCCCCAAATGTCCGACCGTCGCGTCCGGCAGGCAAAATCAAACGCTGCGATATCGTTTCCTGCCACGACAGTTGACGGTCAGCACACGGGCCAACAAGGGGCCTGACGCCGAAAACTTCTGGGACGGCCGTCCGTGGCCGTCTTGACCCGGCGCCATCTCTCAGCGCGCGTGATGCACCGGCCCCTGGCCGATCACCGGTGTCGGGATGCCCTCCAGCCGTGCTTTGAGCTGCAGCGCCAGAAAAAGCGAGTAGTGCCGCGACTGGTGCAGGTTGCCGCCGTGGAACCATAGGCCGGGCTGCGCGGTCGGCTTCCACAGGTTGCGCAGCTCGCCCTCCCAAGGGCCGGGGTCCTTCGTGGTGCCGGACCCCAGGCCCCAGCACTTGCCGACCCGGTCCGCCACCTCCTGCGACACGAGCTTCGCCACCCAGCCGTTCATCGAGCCGTAGCCGGTGGCATAGACGATCAGGTCCGCCGGCAGCTCGCTGCCGTCGCTGAGCCGGACCGCGTGCTCGGTGATCTCCGCCACATCGACGCCGCTCCGCAGCTTGATCCGCCCATCGGCCACCATCTCCGACGCGCCCACGTCGATGTAGTAGCCGGAGCCGCGGCGCAGGTACTTCATGAACAGGCCGGAGCCGTCGTCGCCCCAGTCCAGCATGAACCCGGCGTGTTCCAGCGCCGCGTAGAACGGCGCGTCCTGCTCGGCGATGCGCTGGTACGCCGGGATCTGGAACTCGTGCATGATTCGGTACGGGATGGAGGCGAACACCATGTCCGCCTTGTCCGTCGTCATGCCGGACGCCACGGCCTCTTCCGAGTACAGGCTGCCCAGCCCATGCTGCATGAGGCTGTCGGACTTCACGATGTGGGTGGAGGACCGCTGCACCATCGTGACGTCGGCGCCGTTCTCCCAAAGATCGGCGCAGATGTCGTGCGCCGAGTTGTTGGAGCCGATCACCACGCACCGCTTGCTGGCCCACTCGGCGCCGCCGGGGTGGCGGCTGCTATGGTGCTGCGTGCCTTGGAACCGCTCCATGCCGGGGTAGTCCGGCAGGTTCGGCACGCCGGACACGCCGGTCGCCATGACCAGGTGCTTCGGGCGCAGCGTGACCGGCTGGCCGCCGCGGACGACCTCGACCACCCATTCTCCGGCGGCCTCGTCGTAGTGCGCACCCCTGGCCTCGGTGCGCGTCCAGTAGTTCAGCTCCATGACTTTTGTGTACATCTCAAGCCAGTCGCCGATCTTGTCCTTGGGCGAGAACACCGGCCAATGGTCGGGGAACGGCAGATAGGGCAGGTGGTCGTACCACACCGGGTCATGCAGGCAGAGCGACTTGTAGCGGTTGCGCCAGGCGTCGCCGGGCCGGTCGTTCTTGTCGATGATGATGGCCGGAACGCCGAGCCGCCGCAGCCGCGCACCCAGGCCGATGCCGCCCTGCCCGCCGCCAACCACGAGGACGTAGGGCTGCGTCGCATAGCCCAGCTCGGCCTCCTCCTTCGCCCGGCGCTCCGCCCAGCTTTGGCGGCCCAGCGTGCTGCCGTGCTCGGCACCCATCTCCCGGGTGGCGCCGCGCCGCTCCTCATGGCCTTTCAGCTCGGTGATCGCGGTCAGCAGCGTCCAGCACTTGCCGTCCTTGAGGCGCAGGTGCCCGCTCCCACGGGCCGTCTCCGTTTCAAAGCCGATCCACGCCTCGATCACGCCGTCGGCGCCGCTCGCCTCCCCCTCGACGGCCCAATGGCTCGGCCGGGTGCGCGGCAGCGAGTCCCGCAGCATGGCGGCGATGGCGTCCCGCCCTTCGAAGGTCGCGATGTTCCAACTGAACGCCACGAGATCCCGCCAGAAGCAGGTCTCGGCGAATTGCCCGGCGACCTCCTTCGCGTCGCCCCGCGCGAGGGCGTCCGCGAACCCGGAAAGCCAGAGCGCCGCCTTCTGCGACGCCGATTGATCGAGCATGCCCACATTCCCCCATTCGCATTCTTGTTGATCGCAGGCTATCGAGGGCGCCGTTCACCCGTCAACGAAGGATCGCATCCTATGGCAGCAGTTTACCCTGACCTGGCCGGCAAAGCCGTGCTCGTCACCGGCGGCGCGTCCGGCATTGGGGAGGCTATCGTCCGCCGCTTCGCGGCCCAAGGTTCGCAGGTCGGCCTCCTCGACATCAAGGACGCGGAGGGCCGCGCCTTGGCCGAGGAGCTGGGGCCGACCGTCCGCTACGCCCACGCCGACCTGACCAATATCGCGCAACTGCGCGGCGCCATTGGCACGCTGCGCGACGCGATGGGGCCGATCACCGTTTTGGTGAACAACGCGGCGCATGACGAGCGCCACCGCACGGAGGACGTGACGCCCGAATACTGGGACAACCGCGTCGCCGTGAACCTGCGCCACCAGTTCTTCGCCGCCCAAGCCGTGCTGCCCGACATGAAGGCGGCGGGCGGCGGCGCCATCGTCAACTTCGGCTCCGTGTCCTGGATGGTCGGGCAGGGCGGCATGGCGGCCTACACCGCCTGCAAGAGCGCCGTGCTCGGCCTCACTCGCTCGCTCGCCCGGGATTTCGGGCCGGACAACATCCGGGTCAACGCCATCGCCCCTGGCTGGATCATGACCCGGCGGCAAAAGGAGCTGTGGCTGACCCCGGAGGGGGAGCGGGAGCTGATGGACCGCCAATGCCTCAAGCGCCAGCTCGTGCCGGACGAGATCGCCCGCGTCACGCTGTTCCTGGCGTCGGAGGAGGCCTCGGCCTGCACCAACCAGCATTACGTGGTGGACGGCGGCTGGGTGTGATGCTGGATGGGATGGGGGCCTTCCCATCCGCGGCGGCCTGTTGCTAACGTGCATCGTAGGGGCGGCTCAGACCCCGGGGAACGTTCGCGGAGTGTCGCTTATGAATCGTCGTCAATTCAACACGGGCCTGGCTGGGACCGGCCTTGCCGCGGCCGCCCTCGCCGCCGGGGTGCCCCCGGCAGCGGCGCAGCAGAAGAAGCTGCTCGCCTTCGTCGTCAACGTGTCGGCGGATTTCTGGACCATCGCGCGCCGGGGCATCGAGAAGGCGAACAAGGAGCATCCCGAGTATGAGATGGAGATGATCATCCCCGCCCAGGCCAGCGCCGCCGACCAGCGCCGCATCCTGGACGAGCTGATCGCGCGGCAGGCCGCGGGCATCGCCATCTCCGCCATCAACCCGGCCAGCTCCACCGACGCGCTGAACCGCGCGGCGTCGCAGGCGTTGCTGTTCACCACGGACAGCGACGCGCCGGCCAGCAACCGGGTGGTGTATATCGGCACGGACAACGTCGATGCCGGGCGGGTGGCGGGCGCGCAGATGAAGAAGGCGCTGCCCAAGGGCGGCAAGGCCATGCTGTTCGTCGGCACCATGGACGCGGACAATGCCCGCGAACGGGTGCAGGGCATCCGCGAGACCCTGAAGGACGGCGGCAACATCGAGATCATCGACATCCGCACCGACGACAGCGACTTCGCCCGCGCCAAGCGCAACGCGGAGGACACGCTGTCCCGCTATGCCGACCTCGGCCTGATGGTGGGGCTGTGGGCCTACAACACGCCGCAGATCTACCAGGCGGTGAAGCAGGCCGGGCGCGAGAAGACCGTGCAGGTCGTGGGCTTTGACGAGGATGCGCTGACGCTGCGCGGCGTGGCCGACGGGACCATCCATTCCACGGTGGTGCAGCAGCCGTTCGAGTTCGGCTACCAGTCTATGGTCGGCATGGTCCGCTATCTCGGCGGCGACAAGTCGTGGATCCCCGCCAGCAAGCAGATCATCGTGCCGACCCGCGTGATCGACAGCAGCAACGTGGCGGAGTTCCAGGGTTTTATGAAGCAGATCCTGCGCCCGAGCTGATTGGGTGCCCGCCTCGCTTCTCGATCTCCCCCCGCTCCTGGAACTCGACGGCATCAGCAAGAGCTACCCGGGCGTCAAGGCGCTGGACGGCGTGTCGCTCCGGCTCGGCCGGGGCGAGGTGCTCGGGCTGATCGGCGAGAACGGCGCCGGCAAGAGCACGCTGATGCGCGTCTTGGGTGGCGTCGTACGTCCGGACGCCGGGCGCATCGGCCTGGGCGGGCGCGGCCGTACGCATCTGACGGTGGCGGAGGCGCAGGCCGAGGGGGTCGCCTTCGTGCACCAGGAGCTGTCGATGTTCGACAACCTGGACGCCGCCGCCAACGTGCTGATCGGGCGGGAAAGCCTGCGGGCCGGGCCGCTGCGCCTGGTGGACCGCCGGGCCTGCCGGGCGCGCGTGGCGCCGCTCTTGGAGCGGCTGGGCGCGGATTTTGGGCCGGACGCCCCGGTGGCCCGGCTGTCCATCGCACAGCGGCAGTTGGTCGAGATCGCCCGGGCGCTCTCGGTGGACGCCCGCATCATCATCCTGGACGAGCCGACCAGCAGCCTCACGCTGTCCGAGACCGACCGGCTGCTGGCCATTGTCGCCGCCCTTCGGGACGCGGGCACGGGGGTCATCTACATCACGCACCGGCTGAGCGAAGTGGTTTCCTGCGCCGACCGGGTACTGTGCCTGCGCGACGGGCAGGTGGCCGGGGAGCTGCCGCGGGAGGGCATCGAGCACGCCGCCATGACCCGGCTGATGATCGGGCGCGACCTGCAGGCCCTGTACAGCCCACCGTCAGCGCCGCCGGGCGCCGGCGGGCTGCAGGTGCAGGAGCTGGTCACGACGGCGTTCCCGGACCGCAGCGCCAGCCTGCACGCGCGGCCCGGCGAGATCCTGGGCCTCGCCGGGCTGGTCGGCTCCGGCCGCACCTCGCTGGCCCGCGCGGTGTTCGGCATCGAGCCCGCGCTGCGCGGCAGCATCCGCCTGGACGGCAAGCCCGTGCGGATCGGCTCGCCGCGGGACGCTATCGCGCGGGGTCTGTACTTGGTGCCGGAGGACCGCAAGCTCTCCGGCCTCGTGCTCGACATGTCCATTGCGCAGAACGTGACGCTGCCGGCGCTTGACGCGCACGCGCGGATGGGGCTGATCAGCCCGGCCTCCGAAACGCGGGCCGGGGAGGCGCAGCGGGCGGCGCTGCGGATCAAGGCGCCCCATGCCTCGGTGCACGCCGTCACGCTGTCGGGCGGCAACCAGCAGAAGGTCGTGCTGGGGCGCTGGCTGTCGCTCTCGCCCCGCGCCATCGTGTTCGACGAGCCGACCCGGGGCGTCGATGTCGGCGCCAAGGGGGAGATCTACGCGCTGATGCGCGGCCTGGCAGACCGCGGCGTGGCAGTCCTGATGATCAGCAGCGACATGGAGGAAGTGATCGGCGTGAGCGACCGGGTGGCGGTGATGCACGAGGGCCGGGTGGCCGGCACCCTCGGGCGCGGCGAATTGAGCGAGGCCGCCGTGCTGCGCCTGGCCATCGGCGCGCAGGCTTAGGCATGGGAAAGAAGGAGCTTGGCCTGTTCGTGCTCGTGCTGGTGATCGGCGCGATCACGACGGCGCTCAACCCGCGGTTCCTGTCGGCGGTGAACCTGCTGAACATGGCGAACCTGATCGGGCTGTTCGGCGTGTTCAGCATCGGGCAAGGCCTGGTCATCATCACCGGCGGCATCGACCTTTCGGTCGGCTCGGTGTTCGCGCTGCTGGGCGTCGTGTTCATCGACCTGCTGGCGAACCACGACGTGGCATGGCCGCTGGCGCTGCTGTTCGTGCTGATGGGCGGGCTGCTGACCGGGGCGGTGCACGGCTTGCTGGTGACGCGCGCCAAGCTGCAGCCGTTCGTCGTCACCCTCTGCGGCCTGCTGATCTACCGGGGTGCGGCGCGCTACTACACCGGCGACGCGACCATCGGCTTCGGCTACGCGGAGGGGCTGGACAGCCTGACCTGGCTCGCCTCCGGGCGCAGCTTCGGGGTGCCGAACCCGTTCCTGATACTCGTAGTCGTGGCGGCGGTGATGGCGGTGGTGCTGCACCGCTCGGTGTTCGGGCGGTACTTGTTCGCCGTGGGGCGGAACGAGGAGGCGGCGCGCTATTCCGGCATCCGCACCGGGCTGGTGGTGGCCGGGGCGTATATCGTGAGCGGGGGCTTGGCCGGGCTTTCGACGGTGCTGCTGGTGTTCTACACCAACTCGGTGTCCCCCTCGGCGTTCGGCAGCTTCTACGAGCTGTATGCCATCGCCGCCGCGGTGCTGGGCGGCTGCTCGCTGCGCGGAGGCGAGGGCAGCATCCTGGGCATCGTGCTCGGCACTGTGCTGCTGCAGATATTGCAGAACCTGGTCAACATCCTGGGCATCCCGTCGTCGCTGAACTTTGCGGTGATGGGCGGGGTGATCCTGCTCGGCGCGCTGGCGGACCAGCAGCTTGCGCGCCGGGCGAAGCTGGGCGTGGTGGCGCGGGCCTGACCGGACGCCGCCCGGTCCAATTGTTCATTGCATGTCCCTGCCTCAGCAGGGCAAGCTCATTCGGCAAACGCGGCGGCAGCATGATCGCCCGGGCACTTGGGAAGGACGACGCCATGGACGACCACGCGATCCCACCGACGAACCGACGCGCCCTGCTCGCGGCCATGGCCGCCGGCGCCGGTGCATCCATGCTGGGCGGGATAGGGCCGGCGCTTGCGGCCGAGATGGGCCGGTCGGAGAAGCCGTTGAAGGCCGCGTTTTCCAACGCCGGGCTGCAGGCGACCTGGTGCGCCCAGGGCAAGGCCGCGGCCGAGTACTGGGGCAAGATCTTCAACGTCGATGTCACCTGGTTCGACGGCGAGCTGAACGCGACCCGGCAGCGCGGCGCCATCGACAACATGGCGTCGCAGCAATGGGACTTCGTCGCCATCCAGGCTTTCGGCATCGGCACCCTGGCCGCCCCGGTGCGCAAGATGATCGACGCGGGCGTGCCGGTGATCGACATGGACACCCTGATCGCGCCGCTCGACCAGGTGAACGTCCATTCGTTCCTTGCCCCGGACAACGAGTTTATGGGCGCGTCCGTCACCCAGGCGCTGATGGAGGCCATCGGGGGCGAGGGCACGGTCATCATGACGCAGGGCGCGCTCGGCCACACCGGGGCGCAGGGCCGCGCCCGCGGGTTCGAGATGGTGATGAAGCGCTTCCCCAAGGTCGAGGTGCTCGACACCACGCCGGGCGACTGGGACGTGACCAAGGTGGCGCGCATCTGGGACACCCATCTGACCAAGTATTCCAAGATCAGCGCGGCCTACTTCCACAACGACGACATGGCGCTGGCCGCCTACAACGTCATGAAGTCGCGCGGGCGCACCGACATCAAGATCGGCGGCTGCGACGCCATGCCGCCCGCCTTGGCCGCGGTCGCCGACGGGCGGATGCTGGCGACGGTGCGCAACCCGTCCTGCCGCATCCACGGGGGCGCGATCATGGCGGGCGTGGCGGCGGCCGTGATGGGCGAGAAGACCGGGGAGACGGGCATTCCCAAATCCGTCATCACCGATGGGCCGGTCGTCACCAAGGCGAACGCGCCGGGCATGGCGTGGATGGAAAAGCACTTCCTGATCTGAGCGCCCCGATCTGAGCGCGACCTTGGTCGACGGACCCCTGCTGGAGCTTTCCGGCATCGCCAAGCGGTTTGCCGGCGTGGCGGCGCTGAGCGGCGTGGATTTCACCCTCCGCGCCGGCGAGGTGCATGGCCTCGTCGGCGAGAACGGCGCCGGCAAGAGCACGCTGATGAAGATCATCGCGGGCGTCCATGCGGAGTACGAGGGCGAGATGCGGCTGGACGGGCGCGTAGTCCGCTTCCGCAACGCCCGCGACGCGCGGGACGCCGGCATCGGCATGGTGCATCAGGAGCTTTCCACCGTGCCCGAGCTGTCGGTCGCGGAGAACGTGCTGCTGGGCGCGCAGCCGACGCGCCTGGGCGTCGTGTCCTGGCGGCGCATGCGGGC
>JAABUS010006463.1_pt1 | contig 14239 bp, 8 predicted proteins | sample 5560161 | NCBI WGS metagenome assembly JAABUS01 (sample SAMN10711885, study PRJNA513376) | rock metagenome | isolation source: Antarctica rocks | place: Antarctica: Victoria Land, Trio Nunatak nord | collected 2016-01-04 | reverse complement strand
CCTATTTATTAAATTTATTAATAGGATACTATCCGGACTTTTAATTTACTAAATTTATATTAATAAAGCGGTGAGCCCGTATTCTACCGAAAAAGGCGGAAAAGGCGCTTAGATTTATTTAGTTTATATACTAGCCCTAGAGATCGATTTAATACCTACTTTCGTTTAACGTATCTAAATACGTATTTAGTACCTCGATTTATTTTAAATAAATAAAAATAAATAGGAATAAATTAGTCTAAATAATACCGGTAAATAATTAGATATATATAATTATAAGTGAATTATATAGTCTATAATACCGCGCTAGCTTAAAGAGTATTACGCGTTTATATAATTTTCGTGAATTAATATAATTTAAAATTTAAATTAAATTAGCGTAGTTATAGCGCTTTATATAGTCTTAGCGAGCTACCCGGCGCTAGTAGAAAATCACGTATTTAAAATCTTAAATCCGAAGTTACTATTTTTAGGTTTTTTATTAAAAAAAATTTTTTTTTTTTTTTTTTATTTAAATATTATCTTTTCGTTATTTTTCCGCTTAAAGCCGGTAAAATACGTATTTAATACCTCGACTCTTCTTATACGGTCTCCCGCTTTATTAATATATTAATAGGATATTACTAGTCTTATCCGTAATTTAGAGCTATTAGTAGGACGTTATTAACTCTATCCGCGCGGTCGATAACTAGAGTTTTAATAGGAGTTTTTGAAATTTATTAATAATATTTTATTTTTATTTTCTAATAATTTATTTAAGAAAGTATATTACTCTTTTTCTTTATTCTCGCCTAATTATCTAGGATCGACGATTTTATCGAATACTATATAAGTTAAAACGATTATCTTTTTATTATTTTATAAACGGAATTTATTTATACCGGCGTATTTAACGAAATAATATTTAATACTTTTATTATCGAGTTTCTTCTTATTAGGATCTTTATTATAGTAGTATATAATATAACCGAATATATAAAGATATCCTATAAAGGGGCTATTATTTATTAATATTTTATATAAAATTATAATACTTAGACTTTTAGTCGGGCTATAATTATAATAATATATAACTATCTTAATAACTTTACTTTATAGGGTTTTCGGAAGTTTAGAGTTAAATAAAATACTTTTTATATATTTAAATAACGTGCGGATATATCGTTCTAATACTTTATTCTAATTAGGGTTATATATAATAATAAGAATCTAGTTAACTCTATATTTAACGAATAACGCCTATATCTTTTTACTTATATTTTTATTAGTGTTATTACTTTTAAAGTACTAAATAAGCCTCCTAGTATTTTTAATATACTCGAAATAAAAGCCTATTATATTAACTATATCTAACTTCTTCGTAAATAAATAAATAGTTAATTCGTTAATAGTATTATCGAGTAGAATAAATATATAATACTTACCCTCTAGTATATATATAATTTAATTATTGTTAGTGATATCGGTATATATTAACTCGCCTTAATCGGTGGCTCTTTTTATCTAGTCGGATCGCCTAAATATATAAACGACGACACAGTATTAATACCCTATAATATATAGTTTATACTTTTTAGTAGGTAGTTCTAGGGCCTAAAGTAATATAACTTTTTAAATATTTATTCCTTCTAATAAATATACTAGCCTTTTAATATTATTTATATTTAAATAATAAAGCCTCCTATATTATTAAATCTATAATCCGGATTTAACTAAAGGACTAGTAATTATAAAGAGTAGAAAAAGAGGATTCGCTTTAGTTTTAAATATATTTAGGGATTTTCTTAAATTAAGCGAGTATCTAATCCCGATACGAGTTCTAAATAAATAAAACTCCCTCTATTTATTTAGGATATTTATTCTTTTATTAACTATTTAAAATCTATAGTTATTCCGCTCTAATATTCCTAGCGATAAGAGATTATATTTTATATTAAGAACGTAGTATATATTAACGAGATCTAGTTCCTTATAATTACCGTTAATAAACGAGTTAAGAATAATAGTATTAACGTTATAAATCCTATACTAGGATTTATCTTTAATTATTACGAATTTATATCGCTTCTCCTTATATATAGCCTTATCGAATAGGGAGAAGTCGTATATAATATAAATATCTATAACCGAGTTTATCTAGAAAGTATTATTCTTATTATCGTTTAATATTTTAACTTTATTTATATAGTTAGAAATAAATACTTTTTTAACCTTTTTAACTCTAGTAGGTTTTTTACCTAAACCGTTAATACGGTTCTTAACTAGGAGGTATTATTTATTTTTATATACCTCTTAACCTTCGGGCCTTTTATCTTTATAAAGATAGTAATAATTTTCCGTAAAATAATACCCTCTATAGCCCTCGTAATTCTTTCTTTCTTTATACGGCTTACTATTAGATTTATTTTTTCAATAATCTCTACTATTTTTACTCTTCCTATAGTTAGGATTTACGGAGTTATTCCTAAATCCTAATCTATAGTTAGAAATATCACGATTTCTACTCTTATTATTTCTATATTTATTTTACTTTCTTAGTATTAAAGTTTTTAAATTCTATCGACGATTATTATATTCTAGGAGTTTATTAAATATATTGTTTAAAATAAATATCGTCTTATCTCTTTTAATTAGACTCTATATATTAACGATATTTATATATAATTTAGGGTTAATTTTTACCCTAAAGTATAACGCTAGTATTTAATTAGGTAATAAGGTTCCTATATTAATAAACCTCTTTTAATATATCTTTATATAGTTCCTATAATCTAGTAAGGACTTGAAATTATCCTAGTCTTTACGAGTAATTTAGTATATATATAAATCGATAATTTATATATTAAAATACTCGAATAGTTAGTATAGGATATTTATCGTTTTAATACTATTCGTAATACTAGTAATATAAGTCTTTAGGTTCGGTTCTAGGTTAAATAAAATATAACTATATACTATTTTATAATTATTCTCTTATTCGTTTAGTTCTTTTTAATATTCTTTTTTAATTACCCTATACTCTTTTTTCTCTTCCGGTGTAATAAATATAACTTTATATAATCTTCCTTCGATGTCTCGGTAGGTAGTTATTCTAGTTAGCGGATCTAAAGCGATAAAATATTAGTATCTATCTTTATTAATAATATACCCCTAGACTTTTTCAGCCCCTAGAATAGTAATAATATCGATTTTCTATAACTCCTAGTTACTCTTATCTTTTAATTTAGAGATCTTTATATTACCGTTACCTCCTATTATACCTAAGAGTAATATAAATAAAGAGTAATTAATATTAGGGATTTTAAGGATTTTACTCTTAAAGTAACGGTATAAGAAATATAAAATATTATTATTTCTTTAACGGCTCTCTAGCTCGCCCTAGGAATATATTAAATAAATTATATAATAAGTATATTATATACCGGGCTCATAACCCGTTAATAATATTTATAAATATAATTCTTTTATATATTAATATAGTTTATTAAGGAGTAATATTTATAGTAATTATTAATTATATATTATTTTAAAGGGTTTACTCTAGCCCTAAATTAAAACCTATTTAATAAACTAGGTTAAACGGGAATAGTAGTTATAATCTAATACTTCTTTCTTGATTCTAGGAGTAGTAGAATATACTTTATTAATAGTAGACGATAGTAAATAAAATAATAATATATAAATATAAAAAGAAGAAAACTAAAAATAATAGTCTAAAAGAGAAGAAGAGACGTTGAGATAGAATGAAATACTTATTAAGTCTAGTATATAACTAGGCGATAAACCCCTTAACGCGTAGTATAGATATAGATGAATTACTTTTTCCGGTAAAGTGTCGCTCGCCGCTCTTTACTTCCTACTAATCCTCTCCTTGACTTTTAACTACTTTATTATAATAATTTTTAAATACTCTTTCCCCGTTAATATAGATAGTTATTAAGTGTTAAGATACTCTATAAAAATAACCTAAATCGATAATATCATTATAGAGATATAACGAGTTAAAATAGAAGAGGCAAGCTTTTAATTTCAAATATATATTGTAATTAAGATGCAATGCCATCTTAAAAATTCTGACAAGGTGGCCAAGTTGGTTACGTTTTAGGTTAAGGCAACCTTTGACGTTGATTCCTAATGGGGAAACCCGCGCGAGTTCGAATCTCGTCCTTGTCAATTATGTTTAACTGCACATTTTTTTTATTTTTCAGTCTTCAACAAATGCTAGATGCCTCACCAGAAAAGTGGGGGAAGAAATCATATTATCCATTCGTCTTCCACAGCAGAGGGGTAAACTGTGGATCCCCCCATTGGCCGATAGTCACGTGATTTAGGCTTGGCAAGATTCCTAGCTTCAAAATACTCTTGCAATTTCACTGCCATTATCCTTGGTGAGAGTCTAGTAATGGTTTAAGGAACTGATTTGTATATGCATTGATTGAACCAGCCAATTAGATCGTTTGTTTGCTCGTTCACCTCCTTGTGCCTGTTTACTAGTACTCAATTCAACTCCCTGCCGCGGTCTTCCTGCTACTCACAGCAATCCCAGCGTGTAACCTCTATACTAGGAAGGATCCACAGTGTTTGTGTTTGTCGAAATATGGCGGCCTGTTGATATACAAAATTCGAAGTTGTTAATCATAACCGGCGTTGTGTGAAGCTACTTCACAAGGCAGTAGGCCCAGGGGGTTTTGTGCTGTTCGGAGAGGTCTGCAAATGTGGTTGCAAGTCAGGCGGCCAAGATTAATAGTACTATATCGGGGTGCTAGGAATATTGCGATAGCTAGACGAGATAAGTTAAACACGAAACCATAAGGGCTTCGAGTTCGAGATCTATACAGAAGTCCACCTGCAAAGTGCTCAAGGTGCTCAGGGGTGCTCAGCCCCTTAGCACCGTGAGCACCGTGAGCAGCATGGTACTCCCGGTAGGCGTACTCGCGGGTACGCTTACCCCTTATGAGAGCTCTTGGCTCGTAACACGTTGATATGAATGCTTCAATATTCTAAATATTTACTTAAGACAGAAATTTACATATGAAACCAACTTCTTGCAAAAAATCTGTTGAAAATAAATCCCCGACTTTAAAGCTGTCGACTAAAAATGTCAAATCGATATAGAGGGGGGAATCTTGAGACTTGAGCATTCTACCACTGTCGCGTTGAAGAAGGCAGTAATTACTGGTGTTGGAGATGGGTAGCCGGTAGATCAACTGTCATGTCATCAACCTTGTTGTGGAAATTAACTTGCGAACTACAAAGAATGTGTGATTTACATGCCTAGCATGTCAAAATCATCCTTTGCCGACTGAGTCCCCACCAATTTGCTTAGGAATCTTATGACTTAAAATAGGTAGACTCGACTAAAAATGTATTAAATCCTTTTCCGACCCAATGAACTCCGAAGGTTGCTACCTTGTTGAATCGAGCAAGCCTCGCCTATCTTGACAGTTGCAACTTTCCCTCCCGATGTCTTGGATTCCCCTTACTTTCTGGCTCGCACCAAAGGAGTTCTGCTTTTACGTTGTCCTTCAAGGTTCCCCATCTTAGGCCAAAAGTTGATACTCTTTTCATGTAGATAGATGGGATTGACGCATCCACAGGGACAAATCGTGATGCGCTTGATCTACCGTTCACTGGACATGTTAAACACTTCGGGCGACGTTCAACGTAATTCGACGGTGTCCCCAAGACCCATCTAGGAGACATATCCACATAGGTGGTGCGACCATCTCTCAGCTTTGCATTTTCCTTACAGTGGATGCACCAACATGTAACCGTCCAGTGGAAGCTCTCCTTTACGGTCCTAAGATTGGACCAAGTCTTGCCAGCTTTCATTTGGCTTCGGTGTAATGGAGCCTACCAGATCCTTTCGTCTGCCATACGCAAACGGAATGTCCGTGTTCTTTGGAACTGCAACCCTCAGTTTCCCTCGACAGACGGTTGAATTGCATCTTCTATCGCGGGCAACATAGTGGTCAGGTCGATTCACCGACCATCGTACTTGAGTATCTGTAGCTAGCGTCTCCTGACATTGGTTGCAAGCAGCCTCGACTGCATTATTAGGCTTGACATCACAGTAAACTAAGTCATCCAAAGTAGAATGGGGAAGACGTTCGAGGGCGTTGGCATATTGCTTCAATATGGCCAAGATCATGTCTGATAAAGAGAGATTCCCGATCAGAGAGACCTTAGCAGTAGCACCAAGTTGATTGTACAACATCCTTAAGTCTACCGTGTGGCACGCTGGGGCACCCTTGAAAAAGGCTTGCTTTTGTTTACCGAGCCATTGTTGAATGACAGCAGGAAAGTCGGCTGGGCTCTCCCAATTGTGCGAGCCCACATAATTGTTTATTTGAGCAGGAGCCTGAGCCACAAGAACCCTAGACTTTGTGATGCTACTAGGAGCCCCGTCGCTGAAGTGTACATCCCATCTTCCGGCCGGCTTTTGTGGAGTTGAAAGCTCGGCGACTGTCGAGTCGTAGGTAGCGAGCGGAATGGACCCCTTGAAGTCACTGTTACCTGAGGCCAGTGTCTCTGACTGGTTGTTAGAGATTTCGATATCGATATATTTTCTTTTGACTTGGTCAATGGCATTCATCATCCCAATCAAAGCTTTTCAAAAGCCATAAGATTTTCTCTATTGTCTCTCGAAGATGACGCTTTTACGGCGCTGGGCATCTATCGAAGCTCTGGAGGTTGATTCGCGGAGAAGGGGTGACGACGAGGTCAGGACTCCTTTGCTGAACAACAGATTAGAGAGACCATTGCGATCACGGCTGCCTTCGGTTGCAGAGATCAACGCTTATGATGTTGAACAAAGACAACATTCGGAGCGCTTATTGCGATTACGAACACCCTCTTCACTCGAAGCAAACAGTGAGGAAGTTGGAGAGCAGAGACGCCTTGGTACTGAAACTTGGCACACATTACCTTCGCCATCGGAAGCCACATCTGCTCCGTCGACTGTGCAAAAGACATTACGGGAAACACCACACCATATATTCAACCACAGACAAAAGCTATGGATGGTGTATATTGTGTCATTCGCAGGCCTGTTTTCGCCCCTGTCATCGAACATTTATTTCCCAGCGCTTGGGAATATTGCAAGGGTCTGTCGTTATCTAAGCCTTCCTCTCCCAACGAAGGACTGCCATGCTAATTCATTCATTGTTGAAATGGGTATAGACTTTCCATGTTCCCGACACACAAGTGGCTCTTACCATCACAATCTACATGATCTTCCAAGGACTCGCCCCCTCGTTCTGGGGATCATGGGCTGACACGGTTGGTCGCCGACCTGTCTTCATTTGCACATTCATCGTCTACCTAGTCTCAAATATCGGTCTCGCACTATCGCCCAATCTGTCTGTGCTAATGGCTCTCCGCGCATTGCAAGCGATCGGCAGCTCTGCAACGATTTCAATAGGTGAGAATCCGCGCTAGGGCCAGATAAGAAAGTGTAGCTGATAACACCCAGGGGGCCGGCGTGATCGCCGACATTACAACGTCCGCCGAGCGAGGTGGTCGAATTGGTGCATTTGGTGGAAGTAAGGCCCCTACCCAAGCCGTCCACCAATCTCCCACGCCCTCATGCTAAGCCTTGTAGTGCGTATGCTCGGCCAAGCTATCGGCCGTGCCTTCGGCGGTATCCTAACCCAATATCTCGGCTTCCGATCAATCTTCTACTTCCTCTTCATCTTAGGCTCTTTAGCCCTTACTACCATCATTGTCGTGTTACCGAAGACTCTTCGTAATCTCGCTGGGAATGGTACCATCTGTCTACATGGATGGCATCGACCGCTCTAATATAGCATCATTGGACTACCTAGGCCGGTCTTAGAATCAACTGCGAAGGCTGTCAGCCTCAAGCCATCGTTGAAGGGAATGATCCTCTCTCCGATCCGCATGTTATGCGAAAAGGATATCTTAGTCACTTTGCTCTTCGGCAGTGTCGTCTACACAGTGTGGAGTATGGTCACAGCAAGCACAACGAATTTATTCCAGGCGCGTTATGGGCTGAGTAATATTTTCGTCGGTTTCGCTTTTCTACCCAATGGTTTATATCTCGCTCTCTCAATGCCTGATGCTCGATGCTTCGAGCTAATCAATTGGAATAGGCCTTGGATGCGTCACGGGTTCTTATCTTACAGGAATGCTCCTAGACCATGACTGGCACGTGCACGAATCTCGGTATCATCAACAGCACAACTTTCCAGCAGACCAAAAAATAGACATCAAATCGAGTCGATGAGACCTTCGAGACTTCCCAATCGAACATGCCCGCTTGCGCAGTCTTTGGTGGCACGTTGGCATTTTCTGCGTCACAACAGCCGCCTATGGGTTCTCCCTCTCAACTTCCCTTGCCGTTCCATTAATACTGCAATTTCTCAGTAAGTGCGGCCCATACCACAAGACCTCACGAAGATTCTGCTGACTTTCACGCAAGTCGCATACACCGCCACCGCAGTCTTCAACTCCAATTCCGTCCTTATGATTGATCTCTACCCCGGCCGGTCCGCGTCCGCGACCGCCGTGAACAACCTTGTCCGCTGCTCCGTCGGCGCTACGGGAGTCGCTGTTGTTGACATTATCTTGTCGAAAGTTGGGCCAAGAGTGACATTCGGATGCCTAGCTGCTTTGACCGTGGCGACTGCCCCGCTTATACTGCTAGAATGGCTGTGGGGACAGAAATGGCGAACTGCAAGAGAGGCGCGGGAAGAGATGAAAGGAGCTGGTAATGGCAGTCGTGGATGAAACTTTCATGAACTTTGAGAGCTAGATCTTGGTGCTGGCTGCCTTGATGTGCTCGTCTGCTGCCCGCAATTACGAATCGCCCAATCAATCGAAGCGTTCAATCCATAGACCATAGATTATGAATTATAGACCAATCTCATTATAATGAAGCGTAGGAAATTTCGCACTAGGCAGAGACGAGATGCTTGACAGTAGAAGAAGACATTTTGATCCAGTTCCCATAATAGCTATCTCCTTTCTTGTCTGGCAGGACCAGAAGGTCGATCCAAGCCTTGAATATAGACTTGGCGGTCCGTAACGGACCGGGGAGGGATTCCGGAAGGCTAAAATCACCGAGCCACTGCCGGAGGCAACTATCGAATCTTTCTGAAAGTTACCTCAGGCACTAAAGGTAACAAGTGAGTACGCCGCCTAAAACGGCGTCGAGACCATCTCGAATCGGGCGCCTTCTCACCTGCACACAAAGTCTGCGCGTCTGCCAAAAGCTTCTGCCCGTCCGTGGCAATAGAAAGCAATCGTCCTCGCCTATCTACACCTCATCCATTTCTCCCCAAAGACCATTCACGATGACGTCAGAAGCAACGCCACGCATCAACGCCAAATACCTCGATTCCTTCACCAACCAAACCGTCCGCATACTCGGTAAGGTGGTTTCTTTGCGCGGCGAAACCGCCACCGTTGATGCGAATGGGACTATCAATGTGCATCTGAATCGCGTATGTGTTGCTGTGCGTGGAGGTCAAGAGACGCTGGCTAATGGGACAGCAGGATGCCCATCTAAGTCTGAACAATGCAGTCGAGATCGTGGGGAAGGTGCAGCAGGATTTAAGCGTGAAGGTGTTTCAGGCTACGGATTTTGGGAGTAATATTGGTAGGGGATATTTCTGAGCGCCTCGTTGAGACAGCCCAAGGGATACGTGCTGACTCATGGTGGTAATTCAGACTTCAACGCTGTGGAGGCAGTGGTGGATGCTACACATCGGTATAAAGAGATCTTCTACGAGAGCAATGATTAAGTCACGACCGGGTTTCCCGCCGTTGTTGGAAGTTGTTGATGAAGGCATGAATGGAGAGAAGATAGACTATGTGGTTCGGACAAAGAGAGCATGGCAGAGGCAGAGGCAGCGGCATTGATGTCAGCATACTGGAGCCTTGGTTTGCGAGATCGTGGTGAAGGACAACGACCATTCCTGAAATGCATTGTCGAAGGTAATATGTATACAATTGGCTTGTAGCTAAGCCATAATGCCTATCATTGTAGTCATTGGGTATCCTGTTCCCATCTCTGTATCTAGCTAATGCATGCGACTCTCTTTTCGTTGGTTTGGCCACCATTCACGCAATCATATATGTGTGGTATGTACAAGGTTAACACGGTCATCATGCGTTATACCGATTTCAATGGACCAATCAAGCCATAGCCTGCATATCGATAGTAGGCGTTCCGTTCTCATCAACAGTCAATCCAGGCGTCTTTGGCGTTTTGCCGTCCACCACCTCGTCAATCGGAGTCGTACCAGAACCAGGCAGCTGGTCATCGCCCCACAGATTTCCAGTCCCATATTCGACCGGATCCTCATAGACGCCAAACCAAGCCGGAGGACTGCTGGGCATTGGTACATCAGTACTCAGTAGATCCTGCGAATCGAATTGAGAAAAGTCGAAGTCAATAGACCGCATATGACGGCCAGGTGTGTTATGCAAGGAAGGCAAGGACGGGAAGTCGAAATTCTGGGATCCAGGACTGCCACTGTTCGCATCAGAGAGCAGCTGGTTGAGATGCGCCGTGAAAGGGGTTAGCTCGCTAAGCGGTTGAGTGCCTTTCGTGGGAGTACGCTTCGGAGTCACTGGTGGGCGGAGGAGAGCTTTGGCTGCAGAAGAGAAGAAGTCGCCTGTTGTTGGAGGAAGTCGTCCTGGTGATCTCTTGGGCGTCTTGAAACTCATTGCCCGGCCTGAGCTCGTAAGGGTGGGAGTTGCTGCGCGGGCGTTATGGGCATTGATATAGGCGTCTTCCTCGAAAAATTGATCCAAGTCGTCGTCTTCATTTGCTGGTGGGCAGTTCTCTTTGTTAGCCTGATCAGCATCAGCATCAGCATCAGCATCGGGAATGCTGCTGGAAGCCTGCTGCTGAGAGTCTTGAGCATCGGAGCCGGCAATTGAATTACGCGTCGACCTAGCTTTCTGCGATTGAGAGGGTGAAGGAAAAAGTATACGTCTTGTTGGGTGAGGCGTAAGATCTTCAACCTCAATAGGGATATGCTCAGAGCCTACAAACTTGTGTGGGGACGACTTGATAGCCCGCTCTAACGCAGCCAGCGCTGAAGCATCATTCAGAGTCCAAGAATTCTTTTGAGATGAAGTGGTATGCACGCTGGACGACCTTCGATGCTGCATGGACGGCAGCTGTGGTTCGGCCTCTAAAACTTCAGTCTGTCCACCGTCGACTGGAGTTGAGGCATCCGAGTGCAAAGTTGTGCCGTTTGCCGCAGGCTCTGATATCGAATTACTCTTCTGCCTTGCGCCGCTGTTCCCATCTCGTCTGCGCTTCCCATCACCACCATTTGGAGGCCTCTCCCAGACTTCCTTTGGTCTCATGCATCTCCGAGTGTGCAGGAACAATCCACAGGGATTACATAACAGGACTTCTGTGAATCCCACGTCATTTCTCAAGGTCGATTTCTTAATGATTCGGTAAAGGCATATATTTCCTTTGGGGTCGGTCTGCAACGTCTGCCAAGCAATGACACCGCCTTCCTCTTCGGAAATCACAACATGCTCTGGCGTTCCAGTATGAATCTTGACCCAAGCTTTCCTCCATGTTGGTGTCTCAATGGCTCCACAGTTCTCGCAGAACGGTGGCATTTCGCCGGCGGCAACGGATGATGCCAGCTTACTCTGGATAGCCTGTCTCCGTCGTGCACCAGAACCCATACCGCCGTCACTCCCTTTCCTGTTTCTCGATACTGGCCGTTCTATCGAATTAATTACGGGCGGCAGGAGAGTGAAATCAGAAGCCGGATGCGGTGCTTGATTTCCCGACCAGGTTTGTGATCGATTAAGGGCAGACGGGCGTATAGGATCACTTGCAGGCACTGGTGGAGGGACTATGCTTCCGGACGAGGCTGTTCGACTCAGGAGTCGAGCGTTTCGCGCAATTTGCCTGGTCTGAGCCGCAGCTTTTGCATCTAAGTCCTCGGGAACAGCGGGCTGCTCAAACCCAATTCCAGAATCTGAATTTTGAGGCGCTGAGGCCTGCCTGACTGGAGCAATTGGTAGATTAGGACGTCTGCTATAGTGAGACGCAATCTCAATATCTTCATTACTTATGGGTCTCATTTCATCGTCTTCGAATAGGTCATCTAGTGAACTATCCATGAAACCAGAATCATCAAATTGTCGACGGAAAGTTGGCAGGTTTGGACTTGAAGGGGCGGTCGAGGCACCCCGGTAAACAGGTGGAGAAGAAGCAATATCAACAGGTGAACTCTCAGCTTGGCTTGCCTCTGGAGAAGTCATGTCGGATCCTGCCGGTTTTACAGAGGCATATGGGGATGCGTAAGATTTTGGCTCCGAGACAAATGCCTCACGCCTCAGACTGCTCTTGTGTATGGGTAGTTGTGGCCTATGTGTCCGATTTGAAGGATCGGCTATTGGCGTAGGCTCCCGTGGTGGTCCCTCGAGTGCGTTGGCTAGGTGGTTTCCAGGGCGCGTGGCTGTCGGCTGATGGATCCGCACGGACGCTGCTGTGCTTGCTGCAACTCTCAACGATTCGGGCTGCTTCCCAAAGTCCATCCTGCCTGACCACTCTGTCTGCGTGACTTTCGCTCTCTTCTGGTTGGGTCCTTCTTCGAAACCCTCATTATTGCTTGTGTAGCCGGTCTCGCCTGATGGCTGTATGTTTTCAAATTTCTTAGGTCGACCACCACGACCACGTGGTGCGTTCTTATCTCTCGGAGGCCTGCCCCTTCGCTTTGGCGCCGCTGCAGTCGAAATATTAGATGCAGCGCTTGACGGTCGGGGAAGTTGAGAGCTGCTTTCTGAACATGGCTGAGTGCTATTCTGTGGGGGTGCCGGAGCCGAGTAGCTGTTGTGTTGTGGTAAGCTGGGGGGCGGGTAATTGCTGTTTTGGGATAGATTTGGAGTTGAATGAGTGTTGTTTTGGGTTGGAGAACGCTTTGATCCCGTATTTCTCGTTGAGAACCCATCCCCACTCATTAACCGTTGAACATGCTCAATCCCAAATCCGTTCGTCTGGCCACCCCCTACCGCTGGGGATTGGCTTCTACTTTGTGTGGCCAATTGGAAGAAGTTGGGATTCGCCTGAATGAAGTTCGTCCACGCTTGAGGATCGAATGTAACCGGCATTATCTGACTTATATCCCGATACTTCTTCATGCTCTCAAGATATTCACTCTGTAGGGATGTTGGCACAGGAACCAGACGAAGTTTCACTTCCAGGGTCTCCTGTGAGCTGCTTGAAAAAAGCCCCAAGATGTTCTTGCAGACACGACCAGTGACGATTGTCCGTGATTGGTGAGCGGGAGCTGATGGTGTCGAAGACGAGGATGCGAGTACCCATGATAGCATTCCTTGCCCCACAAGTGGCGTCTCATATTCGGAGTAATCGTATGCGTAGACGGTATAGTCCTGGCCAAGTTTGGCCACCAATTCTGGGCTAGCAGCCACGATTGCTTGTACACAGGTCTTCAAGTCAATCACACCAATCTGTATGTTCTCCTCGAGATATGCAGTCCGTATGTTGAGAGGTTCAGGCCATCTTGCTAGACAATTGGTCTTGTTTTCATTGTCGAAAGAATAGAGTACTTTCACTATATAGCCATAGGGTCAGCATGTTTTGACTCTATGGATCCACTGACTGATCAGACTCACGCCTCATCGGGCGCACTAAAACATCTTCAGTAGATTGAGGTGGCCCTGTCGATTGTGGTTGAGGCGCGGGGGAAGACGCGCTTGGTCTGAGTTGACGATAATCCGGCATCATGAAAGCTGTGAACGTTGCATGCCGAGACTATCGATGCTGGAGCTGCATGGTCATCATAGTGACCCTTACATATAGTTCGTAAGTCTAGGAAGAGCCCGATGGTGGAAGTAGTCTAGGATATCCAAGTTGGCGGACGCGGTTAGGCGTATTGAGGACGAGTTGGAAGAGTGAAGGAGAGAAGGTGGAGGAACATTAGGCATAACAAGATACTTATACCCTTCGCCCAGACGATACGAGTGTTCAATGGGGATCTGACCCTCTTGAGGTTGTAAATATAAGATCTGAAAGATACAAAATGGTGTCTCAAGTACGCGTGAAGTGCTTGCCTCAGTCCCTCAGACGTGGTGTCACACCAAGCCCCTTCGGGTTGGTTAATGCTTAGTTATAGAACGAGCATTACCACGTCTGAGCGCAGAATCCGTACTTTCGCCAGATTTTCCTTATTTCGATTTTCTAACCTCCTAAATTTTCGAACGTCGAGGTTTA
>JAABUS010006461.1_pt1 | contig 14241 bp, 14 predicted proteins | sample 5560161 | NCBI WGS metagenome assembly JAABUS01 (sample SAMN10711885, study PRJNA513376) | rock metagenome | isolation source: Antarctica rocks | place: Antarctica: Victoria Land, Trio Nunatak nord | collected 2016-01-04 | reverse complement strand
TCTGACTCGCCGGTGGCGATCACCACACGCCTGCTTCTGCGAGCAGCAACTCCAAGCTGAGCCCGTCACCGCCCTGTTCGATCATCCTGTCGACCGCGTCCTCAAGACGTGTCAGGAGCTCTGCCGCGGTCCAGGGCGCCGGGGTGGCCGGGAAGACACCGCCCTGGATCCCGTCGAGCTGGATGAGCAGGCTGTCGTATCGGCTCGGGTCGTCGATGTCCGTCATGTCGGCGAGTGCGCCCAGGGAGGACCGGGCGTCGGCGTACGCCTGCCAGTAGTCGTTGCTCATCGGGAAGGTCACCGCAACACCCTGCCGTTGCCCACACCGCGACTCGATCGGAACCGGGCAATGTGTGGACGACCCGCGCCGACCCATGCCCCGTAGGTGCCTCACAGGTTCGGAATCGTTGAACGTCGTTGACTATCGCCGTCGCCGAGAATCTCGCTGAAAAACGTCTACCCGCACTCACGATCCGAGTCCCAAGACGTCGGCACGCATGCTACGAAAGTCGTAGATGGGTCGCCCGTGGACGGGCGGCCCACGATCCATTTTTGGGCCGATTGTTGGTTGTGGTTGAGCATGCATGGTGGCGTCAAGGTCTACCGAGGAGCGGCTTCCGCGGCGCGTGCGTACGTCGAGGCCGACCGCTCCCGTGCCGACGACTACTACCTGGGCGAGGGCACCGGGGTGGCCCGGCGCTTCGGTGCCTCACCGCATGGCGGTGTCGAGGACATCTGCGAGCTGGACGGTGACTCCTACGAGCGCTGGGTCGCCGGCTGCGATCCAACCACCGGTTCACCCCGAGGCCGGCTGCGGCACGACCCGAACGCCGTGCGGTTCGTCGAGATCACGGTGAACGGACCGAAGACCTGGTCCTTGGCCGCCTCCCTGCACCCCGAGATCGCCGCCGCGTACGACGTGGCGCAGGACCGCGCGGCAGAGCAGATTATCGGCTGGGTCGCCGAGCACGCCACCACCCGGGTGGGACCACGCGGGCGGCAGGTCCAGGTCCCGGTCGAGCGGATCGAGGCCGTCACCGTCCGCCACTACACCTCGCGTGCCGGCGACCCGCACCGGCACCTGCACCTCCAGATCAACGCGCGCATCTTCGCCGAGGGCAAGTGGCGTGGCCTGCACACGGTCGGCTTCCGCGACAGCATCGAAGCCCTGAACGGAATCGGGCATGCGGCGATGATGACCGACCCCGAGTTCCGTGCCGCCCTCGCCGCCGCAGGGTTCACCCTCAACCCGGAGTCCGGCGAGATCCGCGAGCTGGCGCCGTACGCCGGCCGGTTCAGCGCGAGGACAGCGCAAATAGGTCGCAACATCGACCGCTACGAAGCCGAGTGGCGAGCCGATCATCCCGGCCAGGAACCCGGGCCGAAGCTTTGTCAGGCTTGGGACCGTCGGGCCTGGAAGGAAGCCCGGCCCGACAAGGTCGTCCCGGTGGACGGCGCCGAGCTGGTGCAGCGGTGGAACGACGAACTGCGCTCGCTCCGCTACCGCGACCCAACGCCGCAGCCGGGTCTTCCGCTCGTGGTTGATGCGCCGCGACCGGGATCGCTCGGCCGCAGTGCAGCGGTCGAGACCGTCCTGACTCGGCTCGGTGCCCGCCGGTCGGCATGGAACCACGCTGACGTTCGCGGTGAGGCGGAGAAGTGGATCGCCGCCACCGGTCTTATCGCGCCAGCCCCCGTGCGCATCGAGATGGCGGAGGACATCACGGCGCGCGTCATCGAGGTGTGCGTGCCACTGCTGGAAGGCGCCAGCGTGCCCGAGCACATCCGTGCCTGGACCTCGGCCGACGTGCTCGCGGTCGAGGCTGACATCGTCCGGCTGATCGGTCGCGCCACGAGCCCTAGCCAGCCGACGACGCTCAGGAAGGGCGAAGGCAAAGGGCTTGACGTGGCGCAGCGCGACGCGGTAGCCGCCCTTGCCGGCAACGCCGAGGTGCTGGTGGTGGAAGGCGCGGCCGGAGCGGGCAAGACCACGACGCTTACAGCCACTGCGCAGCTCCTCGCCGCACAAGGCCGTCGGCTCTGCGTGGTCACCCCCACCCTCAAAGCTGCCCAGGTCGCTGGGCGTGAACTCGGAGCATCCGCGACATCGGCGGCATGGCTGGTTCATCAGCACGGGTTCCGGTGGGACGACGACGGCCGCTGGACCCGTTGCAGCGCTCGTCCGGCACCCGAGGCCGTGCTCACCCGCGGTGACCTTCTGCTGATCGACGAGGCCGGGATGCTCGACCAAGACACTGCCCGGGCGCTGCTGACCATCGCAGATGAGACCGGCGCGCGAGTCGCGCTGGTCGGGGACCGCCATCAGTTGCCCGCCGTCGGTCGTGGCGGCGTCCTCGACCTCGCGGTCCGGTGGGCCGGCCCCGGCGCCATCACCAGCCTCGATGTGGTGCATCGGTTCAGCGATCCCGAATACGCCGCGATCAGCCTCGCGATGCGCGCCGGCACCAGCCTTCGCGCCGCCCGCTGTGAGGCACTCAGTGAGCGCGTCAGCCTCACGGGAGCTGATCGTTATCAGGTCTTTGCCGGGAGTGTGCCGCTCGGTGAGGCATCCGGTGAGCGTGTCGGTGAGGTGTTCGACGCACTGTGGGCCCGTGACCAGATCCGCATCTACGCCAGTGAGGCCGAACGCAACCAGGCCCTCGCCCGACTCGCCACCGACGCTCTCCTCGCCGGCACCGATGGGGTGCTACTGATGGCTGACACTCGCGAGCAGACCACTGCGTTGAACGGAGCCATCCGCGACCGCCTCGTCGCTGCCGGCCATGTCGACGACACTCGTGTCACCGTGACGCACGCCGGCGAGCGACTTGGGATCGGTGACCGGGTCGCGACGAGACGCAACGACCGCGACCTCGGCGTCGCCAACCGCGACACCTGGACCATCTCGACCATCGGTGACGACGGCTCCCTCGCGCTTCAGGGCAGGCGTGGTGCCCGGGTCGTTCCGGCGGCGTACGCACGGCACGAGGTCGAACTCGCCTATGCCACCACCGTCTACGGCGCCCAGGGCGGGACCACCTGCGAGGGACACGTCGCTCTCGGGGAGCACACGACCGCCTCGTCGGCGTACGTCGGAATGACCCGCGGCCGCGAGACCAACCTCGCCCATCTCGTGGCCACGAACATCGACGATGCCCGTCGCCAGTGGGACGAGGTCTTCTCCCGCGACCGAGCCGACCTGGGGCCGGCCCATGCCGCCCGACGTGCCGCCTCGGATGTCGAACGCTACGCGTCCCATCGACCCCTCGACGTTGCCCTGGCAGAGTTGCGGGCCGCCTGGACGAAGGAGGACCAGCTACGAGGCGCGGTCCGTCGCGCGACCCAGCGGCGAAACATGGTTGCCTACTACGGTCCCGAGACCGCCGAGCGCGTGGCGGAGATCGACGCCGAGATCGCCGAGTATCGCGGGCTGCTCGAACCGCCAGCGATCAGGTGCGCGTTCGGCTCCACGAGCCCGCGATCCGGAGCCTCCCACCCGGCCGTATCGAACAAGAGCACGGCGCCTGGGCACAGAACCGCGACGACGCCGCCATGGCCGCCCGTGCTGAGCGCCGAGCCCGCCAGGAATCCCGCCGCCGCGAGCTCGAACCCTCCTACCGACAGCCCCCGGGCCCCGGACAGGGGATCGGCATATGAACGTCCAAGATGCCGATCCCGACGCAAGGCGCCGAGCGACCAAGAGGGGGTAGGTTCCGCGCACCGGCCCTGACCTGCGCAAACACGGTTCGACGCGCGACCTACCCCCATGCTCCCCCCTAACAGGGGGTAGGAAGTCGGTGAGGCCGCCCGCTCACCCTGTCGTCGTGGAACTTCTGCAACTTTCGGACGGGCGCACGGCTGAACTGCGCAAACACTCTCCGGACAGGCGGCGTCCCTCCCAGGACGGGCGGAGGACGGGCGGCCTCGGGACGGGCGTTTTTTCGTGCGCACCGTGAGGACAGTTGGCCACGCAGACCCTTCTCCCGGCCTATGGGAGAAACCACGACCACACACCAGGGAGACGACGATGAGCCACACCCCACCGAACCGGACCGACGCCAACGACGAGTTGCTCACCATCGCCGAGGTCGCCGAGATGCTGCGGGTGCCCGTCGGCACCCTGCGCTACTGGCGCCACCTCGGCGCGGGGCCGCACAGCTTCAAGGTCGGCCGGTGGGTCCGCTACCGCCGCGGCGACGTGCGGGCCTGGATCAACGCCAAGCGTCGGGGCGCCACCGCGAGCTGAGCCGCGACCGAGCCGTGCGGAGGGAGGTGAGCCAATGTCCGAGCCGGCGCCGTACCGACCGCTGCTGACGGTCGACGAGGCAGCGGCTTACCTCAACGTGCCCGCACGCTGGGTGGCCGACGCCGTGCGTCAGCGGAAGGTCCGGTGCACCCGGATCGGCAAGCACGTCCGGTTCCGCATCGAGCATCTGGAGGAACTCGTCGCCGCCAGCGAACAGCCTGTGACCACCCCTGCACAGCCGCTCGCCCTCGTTCCTCACCCTCGACGACGAGGCGGGCGCTCTCGGCTCTGACTCGGTGTGCCAGTTCGTGCCCGATCCGAGCAACCAGCCCTTCCACATCAGCCCGTGTGCGAGCGTCACTTCAGCCCAGATAGGCGCATCGCCCGAGGCGCCCAATCCGTTCTCGGGATGCTCAGACTCGGTTCGCCGATACCGAAAACGGTCACGACAGCAGCAGCCCTCTAGATTTTTGACAGCCCGGTGCCGTCAGGCATCGAACAATCGATAAGTCAGGGCAGTCGAACGCCGCCAGCCGAGCAAGCACCAGAGGACGGGAGGGCTATCCGAGCCGGGCGCCACAATGGCCATGAGGGGGCGCGACTGTCGGGCCGCCGGCTCTCGGCGAACCGCCCTCATCGTCTTGCGGTCGGTTCGGCTCGGCTTGGCGCTGCCGCCCGGATGCGTGTGCCAGTCCCCCAGGTAGGTGATGGTCCGGCCGGAGGCCGCGTAGATTCGCGCGAGGTACTCGGTGTGCCAGTCCTGGTCGGGACGGAACCACGTCCGACCCCGTTGAGCGGCCGGCCCGGGCCCGGATGCGCAGTCGACGACAGCGTCGTTGTCCTGCCAGTACCCCAGCAACATCCCCCCGGTCTCCGAGCCGGGGTATCGTGCCGCCTCCGTCGCGACCAGCGCAAATGCGGAGGCGGCGATCCACACGGTCACCGGTGGTTCCGGCAGTCCGGGTGACGCTCCAAGGCGTGGCGCTGCCATACCGGAAGCGTCGGGACACCCGAAGCGTCGCGGAACTGGACGGTCATGGCGTCTGCCGGCATCGGTCCATAGCCGTTTTGGCCGGTGAGGTAGCTGGCAGCCGCCCGGGCGGTCTGCGCGGCGATGGCGGCCAGGTCGAAGCCCGCCCCGGTGTAGGTCGGGTCGCCGCAGCCAGGGGGCTGCACGCCGTCATCGGGCCGCGCCGGGAGCCGGGGAATCGTGGTGGCGAGGTGGTGCTGCCAGCACATCCAGCACACCTCGGCGTCCGGGCGTTGCAAGGCGATGAAACCGGACCAGACCCCTGGTAGGGCTTCCGTCCGTAGGTAGGCGACGCCGTGGCGGCGGGCGACATCGGACAGGTAGTGCTGGACGCTCAGATCGGCTGTGGCGTCAACGACAATGTCCGCCTCGGCCACCATGGCGGCCACGTCTGTGTCCTCGGCAGACTGCCCCTGGGTGCGAGGAGCCAGGTCCGTCGTCAGTCGGGGCCGCCCGACCATGTGGCCGACCCCGTGGAACTCGGTGTAGGGCTGAGTGGCGTATGCGGCGTTGATCGCGACCTGCACCTTCGGATAGCCGGATGCCGCGAACGCGCCCGGGTTCCGGACCGCGGCAACCGCGCTAGCGATGTCTCCGTCGATCATCATGAGGCGGTCCGGCGCCATGCAGGCGAGCAGGTTGGCCAGTTGGCCACCGAGTCCACCCAGCCCGACCTGCAGGATCTTGACGTCGGCCATCTTGCGGAGCCGGGGTTCCCGCATGAACAGGTCGAGGTGGCCGGCGCGTTCGACGCGGATCACACGGGCGTGGCGCCAAGGCTTGTTCCTTCTCTCCCGGCCACGCACCAGCACCACCCAACCCTGACCGAGCTGGCGGTGCGCCGTCTCTTCGGGGAACCCGATCAGGATGAACTGGAACGCTCTGGCCACCGTCACCGAGGGCGTCCCCGGGACGCCCTGGCAGAAGCGGTTAAGGCTTGGGTCGACTTCCGCAGCGGCCGCCCACCACGCCTCCACGTCCGTCCCCCGCGGCGGCTCGGACAACTGCACCCAGGGAATGCAAACCGCGCCGAGTCCCTGCTCGGCCGATCCCGGAGCACGGACGGGCCCGCTCAACGTTGACTTGGCGTCGTCCAAGAGCTCCATGACGTGACCGCGCAGCGGTTCAGAGGAGGTGTACAGCAACTGCGCCCATCCGGAGGTGACGCCGTGACGTTCGAGCACACCGTCGACGATGACGTGCTCGGCCGGGTTCCCCGGAGACAGGTAGCAGCTGAACGGTTCCGCCTGCGCCACCTCGAGAGCCGTCACGTCGGCAGGCGCGACGCCTGGTGCGTTGAGCGCCGCTACCTTGCCGAGCTGCTCAGTCAGGAGCCAAGCGAGGGTGTCGCTGGGGACCCAGACTCCGCGACCGGCCTCCAACAAGCAGTACTCACCGGTGGCCGGGCTGAAGTGGTTGGCGTAGCCGACGTCAGGTCCCTGGACGAACGGCTTGAAGTAGGGGAACTCGTCCGGATACGTGGCCACCATGGTTCGAGGCGCGCCCTCGAGATCAACAGTCACCTCGATCTCGATCACGCCACGCTGGTCGCGAGCAGCGTCGCTCAGGGCGAACGAGAGCCCGGCCGCCTCCAGAGCGCACAGCTCCTTGCTGAGACGGCCGGGATCGTCTTCGAACCAAGCCACCTACGCGACCGGACGGTGAGGAGGCTTGGGCGGGTCCTCCGGACCAGGAGTCGGCGGCTTCGGCGGGTGCTCCGGGTGCTCGGGGTGCTCCGGGTGGTCGGGGTGGTCGGGGTGCTCGGGGTGGTTGCTCGGCATCATTCATCTCCAAATCGGTCAACTAGTCGGAAGGTTCCGGCTCCTTCGTAGGCCGTGCTCGTCGGCCACACACTCCGTCAAGACGTCGCACCCCGGCCGGTTGTCCGCGGCCTGCGAACAACGGTGCATCTCCCCGACGGCGCGGGGTCGCACGAGTACCGTGCTGTCCGAATCCGGCTACTGCGGCTGACTCGAGGCCGCGCTCGGGAGAGGCGATCCGTGGCACACGGCAGGAAGCAGCACGCGTGGTACGTGCCGCCGACCTGGCCTGCGTCCAGTCCCTACCTCCCGGTTGTGGCCGAGCTGTACTGGGTGGACACGTTGCTGTACGGGAACGATCCGGCTCCCCGGCGACCAGCCGTCGTCCTGACCGTGCCGACGGTCGTCCACGCTCCGATCCAGATCGTCACCCGGACAACCGACCTGGAGACAGACGGTGTGCCCCACCCTCGACAACCAGGCCTGGGTCTCGACGAGGGCGTATTTTCCGACCTCAGGAACGTCGACAAGCATCACTGGCACGCTCCGCGCGTAACACCCATCGCCACCCTCGACCCTGAAACCATGGCCGAAGTCCTAAGGAGGTTCTTGTGAGCGCTCGCGATGAACTTCTCGGCGGCGAGCTCGGGCCGGTGGCGGCCACCGCCCTCTACCGGAGCGTCCGCATCACCGCGCTCGCACACAACTTCCCACCCCCGCCCGGAAACGACATGTGGGACGGCGACGCGGTGGAGGCCGTCGCTCACGACTTCCTCACTGGTTCGAAAGGACTGGCCAGACTCACCGAGATTGCGCTGCGAACCACCGACGACCGCTCGTTCGCCCGGCTCCTGGACGCCGCAGTGTTGAATCACCACCGAGACGTGGCGCGCAGTACAGACCTCGGGCGTCTCATCCGCCGCCTCAAAGAGGTCTTGAATGACAGCGATAGGTTCGCCCGGGCACCCCAAGGACAGGACTGGTGGCACCACGTGGACCAGCCAGCCGTCGCAAGCACGGTTCCACACACGGAGCTCGCCGCGAGCCTGCTCGACGTCAGGGTGGTTGTCCCTAAGTGGGACAGCGAGACACGGGAACGGCCGATCGCGGACCGTGATTCACTCGAGCGGCTACTGGGCACCGCACTCACCATCGCTCAGGGCGCGCTCACCGACGCGGACTTGGCCGAACTCGTAGCCGGACGCGTGGAAACTCGGCGCTCGCCCCTCACCATCGAGCTGGATCTCCTCGAGGGAATCTCTGAGCCGGCAGCGGCCCTTCCAGACCCCGGCAACGCCCAGATTCACACCCAGCACGCGACGGCGATATTCGACCAGCTCAGCGATGTCCAACGGATCATCCTCATGGTGGCCGACGACACCGTCCGCGAGATCGCGACCATCCTGGGAGTCGGCAAGACCAAGGCTGCGCAACAGCGTCGGCGCCTCTTCGACTTCCTCCAGGGACAGTTGGCCGACTCAGAAGACGCCGCGTCAATCCTGAGCGAACTATCGAACCTGTGCGCCGGTTGGTTCGAGCAGCGGACACGAACGTTGGGTGCGACGTCTAAGAAAGATCATGCAGATGGAGACGAGGGGTGAAAGGCATGACAGACCACCCAAGTACGGACGAGCTTCTCACGGCAGCCACCGGCGACGCCGTCCCAGAAACCGCGTCCCATCTCAAAGAGTGCCGCCACTGCCAAGTACTGGTCGCCCGGTTGCGTGACGCCGACGCCGCAAGCTGGGACGTTCCATCCGAAGCGCCGATGCGTTTGGTCCAGGCTTCGCCCACCATTGCGATGACGCAACCGAAGCACGCTACCAACGACACCCATCCCGTCACCGGTGACGTCTGGCGCACCGAAACTCCGGAGTCGCTGCTCGTGTGGGTGCGCAAGGTGGTCTCGAAAAAGACAATCGACGTCATTCCGCTCACTTTGGACGTCGACCTTGCCGACGACCGGACGCTGATAGTGCCAGCGTCCGAAACGCCATGGGGATGCGGCGCATCGGTGTTTGTGGATATGCGTACGCACGTCCACGTTGACGCGCTCAAAGGTAAGTTGGCGGCACTTGATCTGGCCGAAGACGTGCAACACGTCATCGACGAAGAGCCGCAACAGGCCACTCGTCCAACTGGGACGCCGATAGCGTCGATCGAAGACCAACGGTTGGAGTTTCGGGAAGTGCTGCGCCGCGAACTCGATAGGTTCGTTCCGAGCAGCTGGGGCCGAGAACGTCCCGACGGCGCATCCGACCCGGTAGCGGACGCCAATCTCGTCGTGCCCGAGAACCAGCTCAATTATCGAATCCCGGGTCTCACGTTCCTGGATATCTCTGAGCAGTCGGCCGCAACGACGGCTGGGACGATGACATCCTGCCGAAAAGTCGCCTGCCTCGATGCCGTCGTTCTCATCTGTCGCCTCGACAGCACGGAACCCCTACTACACCTTGACGTCATCGACGTCGCCAGAGCAAGTAGGGACCTTGTGGCCGGCGAACACGACGCCACGGCGGTGGCCGTGTTCCAACCGACCCCCGAACAGCCAACGGCGCTCTTCCGCCGGGCAGACATGCGACCCGCGATAGGGATACCGAGCGGTCAACCCGCCGACCCGGTCCCCTATCTATTTGACCTCCCCCTAATTGACGCTCTGTTCAAGCACTTCGACGGATATGACGTCGGAACCACCTGGTTCGGCCCAGAGCGACTCACGTCTCTCGCCGCCGTCGACGTCGCCAAGCGCGCGTCACGGCATGCGGCCGCATCTGCGACCGCGGTGGCAAAGTCGGGACGCGCCGCAATCCAGCCACCCAAGAAGGCGGCCTTTGGGCGCGCTCACGAGCATGTACCAGCGATCGAAGCGTTCGTCGAGGAAGTCGCGCGCGGGAACGTAGAACAGGCTCTGGCAGCGTTGAAAGGCGACGAGGCACCATGATCAAACAACTCATCCTTGAGAACTGGCGCAGTTATCGTCACGCGGACATTGCATTGCCGGCGGGCACCACGTTCATCGTGGCATCGAACGGCATCGGCAAGACCTCCTTGGTTGAGGCTGCGCGGTGGGCGCTCTTCGGCACCGCACCACCGTCAGATCCCGTTCGCGCCGGCAGTGACACCGCAGCCGTGACGGTCGAGCTGCTCCTGCCCGATGAATCCGTACTGGTTGCCACGCGAAGTCTGGGCAGAAGGAAGACCCGCTCACCCTCCACGTCCCTGACGATGAAGCGAGATGGTGAGGATATTGACGAAGCCACCTGGGAGGCGCTGTGCCAGGAGCTCTACGGTTGCGGCGCCACACTTCTCGAGCGGCTGACGATGCCACCGGTGGGTTTCGCAGAGCCGTCGGGGCTCGGGCTCCGTGAGCACCTCGGATCCCTCTTCGGTGTTGACGGACTTCGCGAAGCCGTGGACCGCCTGGCGGACGAAGGCAAGACGGTGGAGCGCGAGATCGCGGCGCTGAAAAAGACCAACAACGCGAAAGCAACGCAGCTCCAGGCGCTTCAAACCGCAATGGAAGCGGCGGCACAGAACGCGGAAACCGTGGTTGCTGACGTCGCCGCGGCCGAGGAACAGCTCAAGCGAGCTCGCCACCGCGATGAACACCTACAGCGGACACGACGGAACGAAGAACAGCTCACCCAGCTCCGGCGAGAAAGGGCGGATGCCTTGGCTGATGCCCTCGCAACCCTTGGCGACTCGGATGCCACAGACGATGTTTCGGGCGCTCTAGGTTCCCGTGTGCGGGACGCAACCGGGGCGCTGGAAAGGATCCGCGTCGAACGCGAACTGATCGCTCGGCGCCGTGAACAGATCAGCCACGACATGAACGACCTAGACGGTGCGGGCCCGGACTGTCCCACCTGTCGCAGACCCCTCGATGAGGCAACGCGCCGGCACGCCCACGAGATTTGGACCCGAGATATCGCTGAACTCGAGGTGCGTGCAGCCGCCCTTGATCACGCCGATGAGCCCGATGCCCGAGAGCGGCTCTCTCGGTTCCAGCAACTCCTGGCCGCATGGACATCGGTCGAGCAACGCTCGGTTGCCCTTGAGCAGGCCGCACCCCCTGCCGCCCCAGACCTGGGAGGTGCGGAGATTCCCGACGCTGACACCGCCCTTCAGCTGTATCGGACCGCGTCTGAGAGCGCGGCGCTGGCACGGGATGCTGCACGGAGGGCCGCGGATGCATACGAAGAGGCAGCTCAGGCCGACAGCAATCTGCGCGAGCTCGACCGTCTATTCACAAGCCAAGCCCGACTCTTGATGGCGAAGGAAACGACCAACGCCACTCTTAACGAGCTACTCACCAAGACGATTGAACCCCTGGCCTTAGAAATCGACGGCCGCTGGACGAGCCTTTTTCCCCGCCGAGGGAACATCACCACCCAGCCCGACGGAACGATCACACGCACCGTCGAGGGGCATCCACTGTCTTTCAACGCCTTTAGTACCGCAGAGAGCACGGCAGCGCTCATCATCATGCGCATCTTGGTCGCCAGCATGACAACACATATCGACTTCGCCTGGTTTGACGAGCCCCTTGAGCATCTCGATCCAAACGTGCGTCGGCACGTGGCGAACCTGCTGTCCCGAGCGACGGGCTCACGCGACGGGACCCTCCATCAGGTCGTTGTGACCACATATGAGGAAGAACTAGCTCGGAAACTGAAGGAACGCTTCGCCGACAACGTCGACCTTCTCGACGTTCGCCAAGAGAGCCTCGCTAGCTGGACGAGTACTCCGGGCTTCGTGCCTGATGAGGGCCCTGGGGATTGCCAAGCGTCTACGCGTTAGGTCATTCCGCGAGCGCCCCTGTTCCTCAAACGCGCGCTCGCCCGCGTGGCGCGCTATCGCTCCGGTGGACGCAATGCTCGTCGTGCGCTTCGAGCATGGAGACACGCTCCTGAGCGTTGAGCGGCTCCAACCAAGAGTGACGTTCTCGTCGAGTCGAGGCGGTTCGAAGGGTGCGCCTACCGGTTGCCCTCGATAAGTTACGCGCCCCGAGTCACGAACTCGGCGACCTGATGGGCGCGCTGCTCCAGGTCGCGGGCAAGCTCGCCCAGCGCCGCGCGATCGACCGGGCTGGCTGCCTCCAGGGCTGCCGCGCGGATGAACGAGGTGACCTTGACGCCGGCCTGCTCGGCACGCGCACGAAGTTCAGCGATCTCCTTGTCGGAGAACCGGACCGAGATCGTGACCGACCGCTTGACCGTGATCGGCACGTCCTCGCCGTCGTCGAACTCGGAGAGGTCGTGCGTCTCGTTGTAGTACGCGGCCAGCTCGGCCTCGGACCTCGACTCGCTCATGCTCATGCCTCCCAACCCGTTATCGGCCGCACACCCTTCGGCACCAGCGCCACGATGATCACGACCGCTTTGCCCCCGTCCGTCACTGACTCAATCCTTGCCCGGCCCGGGTTACGCCGATTGGTTCGCATCCGCGGGGCGTTCCATATCGCCTGCTCAATCTCTGCCGCGGTGAGCCTCCTGGTCGCGTGGTCGAGGTTGAACTCATCCCACTCGATCTGGTCGAAGATCATCGCCGCACCACCAGTGTGTTGCATGTGGGATATGAAAGCAACACGTCAGGCACCCGCCTTAGGTCGGATCGTGCCACCGGTCAGGGCGGTGTCGATGATCCCGGAGATAAGCTCGTCGCCTGCAGGCAGCAGGTGACCGTAGGTGTCTATCGTCGTGGTGATGGACTCGTGGCCAAGCCGGGCCTGGATGTGCGGCAGCGGCGCACCGCCGGCCACCAGCCAGGCCACGTGGGTGTGGCGCAGGTCGTGGAACCGGAAGGGTGCGATGTCCTCGGCTGCCAGCGCCTTCATCAGCTTGCGCCAGACGTGGGTGTAGAAGTCGCCATTGTGCAGGGGCAGGCCGGTGCGGCTGGTGAACACGAAGTCGTCGGAAGACTTGCCCTGGATCTGCTTACGCAGCACCTTGGCGACCGCCGGCGAGATCGTGATCGTGCGGCGAGACTTCGGGGTCTTCGGATTGCCGAGGTGGTGGTCACGCATCGTGTGCTTGAGCCCCAACTGCTTGGCCAGCCAACCCGGGGTATCGGTGGCGTCGTCCTCGCCGTTGCGCTTCCACGCCTTGTTGATCCGAATGGTGCGGTGGTCGAGATCGACGTCGCTGACCCACAGGGCGCTGACCTCGCCGAACCGAAGACCGGTGCCGACCGTCACGCTCAGCAGGTCTCCGTGGGCTCCCGCGAGCCGCACGGCGGTCTCCAGCTCCCGCTCGGTGAGGAACCGCAGCTCAGGTCGCGATTGCTTGACCCGGGACTGCTTGGGCGCCGTGCCGATCGCGGGGTTGGCGATGAGGTAGCCACGCTTCACGGCGTAGGCGAAGACCCCGTGGATCAGGCCGTGGTAGTTGGCCTTGGTCTTCAGCGACCGGTCCCAGTCGATCAGCCACTCCTTGATGTCGGACTCGTGGATCGACGTGACCGGTCGGGTGAAGACCAGCGAGCCGCGCACCCGGGTCCCGGCAAGCACCTGGAGCTGCCCGAGGTAGCGCTTGCGCTGACCCGGCGAGAGGTCAACGATCTGGCGGACGTACTCCTCACCGATGTCGACGAGCCGCGGCGGCGCCTTGAGCGGATCGGCCTCGCCGGGCGGGCGGACGAAGCCCTCGCCCTTGACCCAGCCGTCCGGCCACCGCTGGCCAGCGGCATCGACCATCTTCTTGAAGCCATCGGCGCGTGCGAGGTTCTGAGCATCGGTCCCGGCGCTGAACGTCTCCGACTGATAGGCACCGTCGCGTACGGCTCCGAGGCGCCATACCACGGTCGCGGAGACCCCGCCGTCGGAGCGCTTGCGCTTCGTTATCCAGGCCATGTCAACACCTTCCGGTAGGTGCTGGTGCTAACGCCGTGCTAACGCATGACCTCAGGCTACGCCCGGAAATGAACGAAGCCCCAGGTCAGACCTGGAGCTTTGCTGGTGCGCGAGGGGGGAGTTGAACCCCCACGCCCTTTCGGGCACACGGACCTGAACCGTGCGCGTCTGCCTATTCCGCCACCCGCGCGCATCGCCGCCGCCCGGACCAGCTCCGTCATCGATCTGATCCCGCCTCAGCGAAGGCAAAGGTTAGCATGCAGCCGCCGTGCCACCGACGCCGTCAAGTCCGGCATCAATGGCCGGTGACGGCGCCGTTCCGGCTACGATCGAGCGCGACAGGCATCGCGCGCTC
>JAABUS010006460.1_pt1 | contig 14241 bp, 15 predicted proteins | sample 5560161 | NCBI WGS metagenome assembly JAABUS01 (sample SAMN10711885, study PRJNA513376) | rock metagenome | isolation source: Antarctica rocks | place: Antarctica: Victoria Land, Trio Nunatak nord | collected 2016-01-04 | reverse complement strand
ACTTGCTTCGCGCACGAGTCTTACATAGGGTCTAAGGTTAGACGTGATTACTGAAGAGCCAAGGTCTACCTCGATTTGACCCAGTTGCACCAAAATCGCGGAAGAGCCGCTTTTTTTCGCTCTCCATGTTGAAGAACAACTTGTCGTAGTCGTCGCGCACCCGCGTGCCGCGCCCGATGATCTGCTTGAACTCGGTCATCGAACCGACGACGCGCGCCAGCACGATGTTCTTGCACGTGGGCGCGTCAATGCCGGTTGAGAGCAACTGCGACGTGGTAAGGATGACGGGCGTATCCGTTTCCAACTCTTGGTAGCGCGACAGGTGTCCGCGTCCGATGTCACCGTCGTTGGCTGTCACGCGACACACAAAATCAGGATACTTCTGCACAAGGTCGGCGTTCTGGTTGTTGAGCAGGCGGCGCATCTCATCGGCGTGTTCTTGGTCAACGCAGAAGACGATTGTCTTGTCATAGCGACCGTTCTTCTTCATGAACTCCGCCAGATGCCGCGCAATCGCTTCCGAACGCGCACGAAGGCTTACGGTGCGCTCAAAATCTTTCGTGTGGTACTCGGCGTCGGGGATCGCGCGGTTGTAACGATCAAGCTGCCCCTTATCCGGTCGCCAGCCGGTCGAGTCGTAAACGGTGACGATGCGATGGACGCGGTACGGGGCGAGAAAGCCGTCCTCTATGCCTTGCTTTAAACTGTACTGGTAAATCGGATTGCCGAAGTATTCGTAAGTGTCCCGGTTGTCTTCGCGTAGCGGCGTCGCGGTCATGCCAAGCTGGTACGCAGGCGCGAAGTATTCCAGAACCTCGCGCCAACTGCTTTCGTCGCGTGCGCTCCCGCGATGACACTCGTCAACGATGATGAAGTCGAAGAACTCTGGCGAATATTGCTTGTACAGACCGGGACGGCTCTCATCTTCGGCGAGCGCCTGATAGATGGCGAAGTACAGTTCGCGCCCTTTATTCGCCTCTCCGTTTTCGATCTTCCACCGGGCATCGCCGAATGGCGCAAAGATTTTGTCTTTCGGATCGTCAACGAGAATGTTTCGGTCCGCGAGGTAAAGAATCTTCGGTCGCCTATGCTCCCCCGTCCGATTCCAACGTGAGTTCCACAGCTTCCAGCAGATTTGAAAGGCGACGACCGTCTTGCCCGTACCCGTCGCCATCGTCAGCAGCGTCCGACGTTTGCCTTGCAGAACAGATTGCACCGCACGGTTGATAGCGATCTCTTGGTAGTAGCGCGGACTCTTGCCGGAGATGTGATTGAACGGAGTCAGCAACTGCTCGACTATTTCATCCGTGATGCCCTCAGCTTCTACCAGCCGCGACCAAAGCTCTTGCGGTTTGGGGAACGAATCAACCTCCGTCTCTCTGCCAGTTGTGTAGTCAAACTCAACGATGCTCTTGCCGTTAGTCGAGTAAGCGAACTTGAGTCCTAGAATCTCCGCGTACTCTTTCGCCTGCTGGATGCCGTCGCCTGGCGACTTGAAGGTGGGCTTTGCTTCGACGACGGCGATCATGAAGTCGCGCGTGTAGCGGAGCAAATAATCGGCACGCTTCTGCGGACGGCGCTTCGTTTTGTTGCCGGAGATGACGATGCGCCCGTCTGTAAAAGTCTTCTGTTCAGTGAAGGAATGCGGGTCTTCGTCCCACCCTGCTTCCATCAGTTTGGGCAAGACATATTTCCGGCAGGTGTCGGCTTCAGTAATCATGCGTCAACCTTGTTCATTCTTCTTCAGTGGCCTCTGTCTTTAGCGTATTCAATTCTTCTTCTAACTCTTCAATCGTCGGGAGACTCCCTTGCAGTTTTTCGGGAAGCGATTCGGTAAGCTGGAACGACGAGACGCCGATTGGTTTTTGTGTATCGCGCAGAGCGTATTCGGCGACGACCTTGTTCTTCGTCTTGCACAAAATGATGCCGATTGAAGGCTGATCTTGCTCGTGCCTCAGCAGATCGTCCACCGCTGACAAATAGAAGTTCATCTTGCCCGCGTACTCCGGCTTGAACTCCGTTACTTTTAGCTCGATCACGACGAAGGCGCGTAAGCGAAGATGATAGAACAGCAGATCAAGGTAGAAGTCCTGATCGCCAATCTCCATGTGGTACTGGCTACCGATAAAGGCGAAGCCAACACCCAACTCCAATAGAAATTCTCGCACATGCTCAACTAACCCGCGCTCCAAGTCGCGTTCGTGCGCCTCTTCCCCGAGCGTGAGGAAGTCGAAGTTATAGGGGTCTTTCAGAAGCTGCCGCGCGAGGTCTGACTGCGGCGCGGGCAGTGTGCGCTCGAAGTTGGTCGTCGCTTTGCCTTGCCGCCGATACAAATTAGTTTCGATTTGCATCTCCAGCACGGCACGACTCCAACCATGCTGAATCGTTTGCCAGATGTACCACTCGCGCTCTGACGGGTCTCTAACTTTGTCGAGCAGCTTACAGTTATGAAACCACGGAATTTGTGCAGCAACCTGCTGCACAAATTGTTCGTCCTTATAGGCTTCGGCAAACGCACGCATGTACTTCAGGTTGCGCGGCGAAAAACCTTTCATCTCTGGAAACGCGCGGCGCAGATCAGCCGCCAGCCGATCAACGACTTTCGCGCCCCAGCCCTGCTGCTGCTGACGCATCAAGATGTCCCGCCCGATGCTCCAATAGAGCAACACCAGTTCGCTGTTAATGGCGAGGGCGGCGCGCACCTGAGCCTGCCCGATCCGCGCCTTTAAGTCACGCAGCAATTCATCGTAACCTGCAATCACTTCGGTGCTTACAGCTTTTGCGAGGGCAGTTTTTTTGCCGCCGGTGCGTTTCGTTGCCATCGCTTTAGCTATCAGTCTCCGGTGAGGTCGTGTGCGGCATCAAGTTCATCTAGCAGCAAGCACGCTGATTCTTTCGTCATCTCGCGCACGCCGCGCAGGGTTTGACTGTCAAGTGCGCCCGGCACGACGAACTTTAAGCCTTTCTCTCGTTTGTCTGCCACAAAGCGCAATCTCGTTGTGATCATCACCGGCACACAAAGATCAAAGCGCATCGGTGTGGCTTCGCTGGCTAAGAGATGCTCGCGCGCTTCCCAAATTTCATCTTCCATCAATCCGAGCCAGCGCGCAGCGTTGCGTGCGTCGCAAAGCTCGCCGACGGTCATGCGCCCGCACACATACAGATGCCCGGAAAGGATTGTGACCGCATAAACTGCATCTCCAACTGCAACGCCGCGCGCTTCAAACAGATTGCCTGCCGTATGATCTAATAAATGCGGCACAATCGTTTGAACGTCCTGCACGGCTCGCCATGTTTGATTTGTCCAATAATGAGTGAAGTATCTCAAAGCTTGTAAATCTATAAACACCGCAACAAATGTTTTAGGGTTTTCTCTCGGCAAGTAACGCAGAAATCGTGGATAGCATTAACAGCGCGTCGTCGCGCGTCCACTCATCCGCGCCCGTGTGAGCGCCGAGGTGCGCAACCTGAAGCAGATGCCAGCGAATGTTATCGAGCCGTTCCCTCTTGGTTCGAGCTTCACGTTCAGCTAGAGATGGGGCTTTCCAGCCAGCGCCCATTTGCTCTTTCTCAATGTCACGCCATTTTTCCAATGCCAGGCGAACAGCAGTGACGCATCCCTTCCATCCGGTAGAGCCACCTTGTTCGACCGCATTCCTCGCGTCGATAAGAGCGCTCCAAACACCGTCCCAATCGGGTGAAGGTCTACCGGGTAGGGGGATTTCCACAAGGACGTTCTCGGCAGCACCGATGCTTTGAAGCATATGCACCCAAGCCTCTTTTGGATATGAGACAGTTAAGCTTCTAGAGTTGGAGACAATACTCTCCGGCTGAGTGCGTAAGCGCCTGCCTGTGTTTGGTTCGGTGACAAAGTAACAAAGCTCGCCATGAATACTAATCTCCAGTTTCGGGATACCCCCATCTCGCAGCCTTTCGTAGTAGGCCAACGATGCACTTGATTCGCGCCACGTCATGCTAACTTCCGTCTCACACATTCCGCCGGATTTGCCGTCGCTCTGCGCTCCTATGAACCATGAGTCCCAGATGGCTGTCCCGATCTCAGTCTTTGAATTTGCTGTTCCGGCGAATATCTCACCGCGTAGATTGCTAATCATGGGTACAGGATCGTTTTGCCCGACCAGCCTAAGCATCAGTTTCATCGGCAGCGATAGATTGAATCCATCTGCTGTCCGCTGGGCATTTAACCGGGTAGGGTTCTCATTTAGAATAACTTTTCCGATGAGCAAGCCACCGGAATCTCTCATATCAATCTCATTATTTGGCATAACTTTAATCTGTGCTTGCGATTAGTTAATACAAGATTATTCAGATAAACACTGACACGGCGTACTATCAAAAGTAATATCGTAATTTTCGCACTTATCGTTGCTGCTGATCTTAGCTTTGCCGGTCACGTCCGGCGCTGGGGCTGATGTTCTGAGACCGTTGATCCGGCTCACGAGCGAGATTTGAGATGGTACGTTGGCAGTTAGTTTGCACTGGACCTGATACTCGTGAGGCAAACTATAGTACCAAATAGACACCATGATCAACGTTACGAAAATCAATATCATGGCGATGTACGCACCCGCAATAGCCGTTGCATCAGTTCTTCTGAGTTTATCCAGCAGTTTCAATAAACGATTCATATTTTCCAAACTCCTTAAATAATTTAGAATAGTGCTGATCAGTCTTCTTCATAGTTAAGCGTGTTGACCGGATTTCTATCTAAGTTATCCCGCTCATAGTCGTAGCGCATCACGGTCTTCGGGTCTTTGTGCTTCGACATCATTTGCACTTCGCGGTAGGTGCGTCCCAAGTTCAGCGCGCGAGTAATCGCTGTTCGTCTTAAATCATGCGGCGTCACCGTGCCGCGAACTCCACCATAGTCTGCCCACTTTCGGACGATGCGAGCGATCATCTGCCGGGTCAATCCGCGATTGTGGCGTCCTGTGCGATGGTTCTGCGTCGGTTGAAAAACAAATTGATCTTCAAGACGATTCTCCGCCCATGCCGAACGTCGGTCATCGTCGAGCCGAAGATAATGATTGATTGCCGTTTTCACATCCGGCGGGAGAGGCCAAATTTCTTCTGCTCCGCCTTTTACTTTCAGCGTGAGCGTCCAGCGCTCTTCTTTCCAAACGATGTTCGAGAGTTTGATCTTCCCGACTTCGGAGACGCGCAACGAGAGATGCAACATGATTATGAGCATCGCATAATCGCGCGCTCCCTCCGGCGTCTTGCGATCCGGGCCGATGAGTAAGGCTTTGACTTCCCTGTTGGTGAGGGCGCGTCCCTTCAAGGCGTTAGGGATTTTTGGCGGTGGAACCAACTGCGCGTCCGCCGGATTGTGCGTCAACCACTCTGGCTCGACTTTTTGGATGTAAGCGTAGAAGGAACGAAGTGTGGACAGCTTGGCGGCGACGGTTTGATTCGCTTGCCCGTCGTGCAGAAGTTTGTCGCGCCACACTTGCACGTCTCTGGAAGAAACGTTTAAGAGATGCCGACCGAAGAAGCGATGAAATTCCAGGATGGTGCGCTGGTAGGAGTCGCGCGTGTTCTCGGAAGTCGAGCGATTGAGAAAAGCGAGGAGCTTGTCTTTGAGCGGGATTAGCGTGCGCGCCGCTACCGATTGAACGGGCAGCGGACTGATGATCTCGGGCTGGATGGCGTTTTCGCTCATCACTCTACGGTGCTGATCGACAGCGTGCGTTTCGGATAATCAATATCGAGATGGGCGTCGGCGAGCAATTGTGCGCCAAGCAGGAAATCATCTTTGACGATCACGACTACCGATCTGACTTCGCCGAGCCATTCGATTTGCGCCAGCGCAAGATCGGCGCTCGTCATTGCCCCGCCAACCATCTGCAAGTTATCCTCGTGGCCGAAAACGGGAAACTCAAGCTTATCAATGAGCGATTTCGGCAGCACGAGCGCGCCGGTAAAACCTGTATCTACCAAACACTCGGCTTCCCTGCCCGTGACAAATCGCACGGCCACTACGGGTTCGAGTTCTTCCGTGACCCTACCTTTAACGAGTGCCATAGCTGCCAAGCCGGTGAGTGATGTCGTGCCCGATCCGCTTCAGATAAAAGTGGCTCTCCGGCATCGCGTCGTGCGCTGCAACCAAAGCTTCGCTATCGGTGTTGCCGAGAAAGTAGCAGCCGGTTTCCGGCTCGACAGCGACAAATCGCCCACTGTGCTCCGGTTCAAGGCGAAGTTTCAGTTCTTTCTCATATACAACTCGACCACGCGCAATGACCGTATCTTGGAAGCGCGCGGCTTCTTCCATTGTGCTCATGACTTTTAGCGTCCTTTCTCCGAATTTCCCTGCGTTGAGCTTATTATATCATAGCGCCTTATTTCCAAAAGTATCATTATGGAAAATAGCATAGAGAAGTTTCACGCCCGGGAAATGTTCTAATATTTACAGTTTGCTTCGGCTTTGTTGCATGAATCAGTATTATCTGCTTTTTTCATTTCTTTGATTCATGCTGCGACCTTGTAACTATCCGGCATTCCTAAATGTGTCATTCGATTTCTTTTGAAACTTCAGATCGTCGATGCTTACATTTTGCCACACCTCGCTCTAAACCATCGGGATACCACCAGCCGGAGCCGCCGCAATCCGGGCAACGCTTTGCCTCTTCAGTTGGAACTGTCGTGTTGGTCGTTTCATCCGGCAATTCTCTTCCCTCCGCGTGAGCTTGTTTCTTATCCATTTTCCAGAGCCGTCGTCGAAGATGTTCTGCCAGGAATGATGGCACGGATGAAACTGTTGTTCGTGCTGCCGCGATTCTGAGTTCTGCAACTAGAACTTCAGCCAACTCGCGCCAACGACCCGATTCTGAGATTGAAATATCTTTTCCAGTTAGCTCTTTGTTGACTACTTTCAAGGTTGCATTCAACTCCGCCAGCGCAGCGTCATCATCAATCGTTCGTAGGTCTTTAAGAAAGGTCTTGTCTTGCCCGTAAGTGATTGATACAGCATCAGATAAGGTGGGGATAGAGTCTCTAGCTTCGAGAGGCTCTACTCCCTCTCGAAGCTGAGGGGAGCTAGAGGGGGTAGAGCCTCTAGAGGGGGTAGAGTGTGTAAGTGATACTCCTTCTAGCCCGACTTCCTCAGGTAGCATGACTTCATATTCGTTTCCACCGTGCGATCCGGGTACAATGAATTCCTTAATGAGCTGTGCGGAGCGAAGACGCACCAGATTTTTTCTCAGTGTCACTTCCGATCCGATGCCTGCGCCCTTCATTAGTTTTCCTTTAGCAATGCGCACCTTGCGTCGGGGTACAACTGCACCGCGCGTCTGCGAGTACAGGTAATCGTAAAGTTGTTTACTCTTACCGCCGTTTTCTCCAAATATTCCGGATGGCACTGCTTGTCGGACAATTGAATTAGCTACCTTAGTGAAATCGCGTTGCGGGGAAATCGAATTCGCCGTGCCCTCACCAAGTGTACGTTTGGGTGTAGAGGGACTAGAGGCTCTACCGGGTGTAGAGGGGGTAGACCCTGTATTAACATCAATATTACTCAGGCCGAGAAGTTCTTCGACCGGATGAGGCTGAGGAAGTTGCCGCAAATTGTCGAAGGTGCCCTGCGTCTTCTTTTTAGGTTCACGCGTTGGCACGACTAAAGGTTTGTCTTTTGCATCTGAAGCGGTCATCTAATAGCCTCTTTCTCCGGGACGACGCGAATGGAGGAATTCATTTTTAATCGGGCAAGCACTTCCTCAGTTAATTGGTCATAGTCCGTGCTGCCATGCGAATCCGGCGCATGCTCATAAATGCTTTTACGGTAAGCAGGGGCAGTTTGAAGTTTGACGTTTGTGCGAACGATTGTCTCGAAGACCTGGCCTGGAAACATCTCCTGCACTTTGTCGAGCGCTTCCCGGCAAATTCGATTGCGCGTGTCGAAATAAGTCATCAAATAGCCGAGAATAGAGAGCGTCGGATTTAGCCGCTTGGTTGCGTTGATCGTACTCGTCAAATCAATGACTCCCTCAAGTGGATAATACTGTGCAGCGATAGGAACGATGGCATAGTTACTCGCTAAAAGCGCCTGCGTGAGCGTCATGCCAAGCGATGGCGCACAATCTACGATCACAAAATCGTAACCTTGAAGGGAGTCAAGAGAATCCTTGAGACGATAGTGTTCTTCGATCTGAACGGTTCGGTCAAGCAGCGCGAGACGGATATGTGAGGGCGCGATGTCGAGTCCTTCGATATGTGTCTCGTAAATCGCATCGATCAGCGACGCGCGCTCCTGGTACCCAACGAGCACATCAGCCAGCGTGCGCGTAATAATGTCCGGATCGAGATAAGTCGATGTGGCGTTGCACTGGCTATCGAGGTCTACGAGCAGCGTTTTGAAACCTTTGATTGCCAAGCCTGCCGAAAGATTACAGGCCGTAGTCGTTTTGCCGACGCCGCCCTTTTGATTGGCAATCGCAATGGTTTTCATGCTGCCTCCTGTTTCGGTTCAAGCCGTGCTAGTTCAGCACGCCGTACCAGCTTTTTCCTTTTATCAAGCGGGTCGCGGTAGATTCTCAACAATCCTTCTTTTACCAGATTGGTCATTTTCTGGTGAGACACTCCGAGCAGCGCCTGAGCCTCTTGCAACGGGATCAAATCCTTCACAACATTTTCCATCCGTGCAAACTAACACGGGGAGCTTGCACAATCAAGAACTATGTTGACGTATATTGCTGCAATCAAACGGAAGGTTTAATGTAAAGGACTTTTCAGAGAAGGGATGTGCCGTTACTGCGCGCCGCCTTTGTCGGTTTCAGACTTTTGCCGCTTCTGTTCGATCTTCCTCTTTACGCTCCCTCTCCTGTTCGAGCTGCGCTTCGATCATGTTCGGGTCGTATTTAATGGCCGCTTCATAGGCTACAGGCGATTGTGCGATATGACCGCCTTCGCTTGGCGACTGAAAAAATTGTTTACCTCTCATACGCGGAAGCGTCGCGCTCCACATCGAGTTGATGCGCTATCCCGGCGGGAAACCCGCTACTGAGTCTTTGACCGCACGCGCTCGTCGAATACGCGCTGGCACGTCCGCAACTAGCAGCTACTTACGAGCAAGCTGACTTACTTGCGCAAGCCGCCGCACTCGTCACGCGAGTTCTCATCGTTTATGCGGAACAGGGCGGCAAAACAGAACAACTCGCGTCTCGCGTCGCGGATTGGCGCAAGCCTTTGTTCACGTTCGACCATCCCGCCAACGACAACCTTCTCAAACTAGGCGCACAACCTGTAGTGTCAATATCCGAACCCGCCATCTTTGATTAATCTGAATCTCGTGTAGCGCAAAAGCTCTTTCAGAGCGCGACCTCGTAATCTCTTGTCTGTTGTTCGAGCGTCAAGCACGGTTTTGAGTTTGGGAAGTCGGTGAAGGTCATGCGGCGGTAAATATGGCGCGTCGTTTCTACGTCTTTCATGCAGTAATCACGAATCAAACGGTGCTGCCCGCCGGTGTAAAGTTCGGCGATGCGCGAGCCGTTGCATTCATCCGATTTGGGCGACTCTAACCCCAGCACGCGCGCGAGCCGGTCGAGGCTGACGCAGTCGCGCAGATGCCACTTTTCCCATTCGCACATCGTGTCGTAAATCGGTTGATTACGATACCGCGCGAAGCTCAGTTCAATGCTGGGGCGCACGCCGCAGACGACTGAGCGTTTATAAATGAAGCGCAAATCGAAGTTGTAAATGTTGTGCCCGACGATGCGGTCGCAGCCTGTGCGAAAGCCGCGCATCATTTCCCAAAAATCGTGCAGCAACGCGGCTTCGTCCGCGTCGAAACATTGAAGCGCGCGATTCCAACCATGCACGCCTTTGAGAATGGGACGCCCGCTCGCCTCGTCAACGAAGCCGATGCAGAGCAGGCGATCCGTCTCGCCCTTGAGCGCCGCGCCATCTTTGTCGCCCGCGGCGCGCGTCTCATCGCGCTGGTTGTGAGGCGCGCTCGCGGGCGTGGCTGGTGGGGTGAGGTGCGTCGAGGTGAGGTTCGGCGATTTTTCATGCGCGAAGTCGTCGGTTGTGTGTGTCGGCATCTCAACGGGCAGCGTTTCGCAATCAATCGTAATGGTGCGATGGTTAATCGTTTCGGGAATTTACCTTTCAATCAATGATGGTTTTGTTCACTGTGCGGCGCGGCGCCGGCGTCGGCTGTTTCAGGAAGCGAACTTCATGCGCGGGCGCGTGCCAGCCGCGTCGCGCTCCCGTTTGCGCCGATTCGTATTCGACGATGACGAATGACGGAATGCGCGAATCTGTCGTGACGTTTGTGCGGGCGGGGAAGCGGCGGCGCAGATTAAGTAAGGCATCCGTCTTGACGCGATATGCGCGGCGGCGTGCGCTGCTGTCGCACGCGGTTTTGGCGAGCAAATTGGCGGTGCGCGCCTTTTCCATCAAACACCCGGCGTTCGCGGTCTCGACTCCTTCGAGAATCCGTTTGAATGTTTGCGTCCTGATTGCTGTTTGTTTCATTCGCTTTCTCTCCTCTGCGATAGTTATTAGGGGGAGAGGATGAAAAGCGGAAACGTGTTTGAAGAAAAACTATTCTTTTTTGGAAAATTTTTTCGTAGAATCTATTCTTCGGCTTTCGGGCAGGTGAAGAAATGCGCGCACTGCGGGCAGAGATGAGCGGACGGGTCTGGCCGAAACTCTCCCTTGATGATGCCGCTAATGGCATCGTCGTAATGTTTGAGGCGCGTCATGATAGTGCGCTCTTTCAAGTTCAGTTCGATAATCTCGTCGGTTGAGAGATAAAGAATCTCGATGCGTGTTTGCGCGTGCGGAAAATGTGTGGCGGCGATTGCGTGGTAAAGCGCGTAAAGGTCATCGTCGGGCGGTTTGGCGGGCGGTTTGCCTGTGCGCGTGTGGCGGAAGAGAAGCGTCGCGCCGGTAGTTTCTTCAATCAATTCCATGTAATCCGGCGCAACGCTAACAAAAGCGTGCGGGCGTTCAATCGTCCATGTTTGATGGAAAAGTTGCCCGCGTGCGCGTGAGAAATGGCGGACGGCGCGCTCAACCATCAGCGCGGCTTGGTCGCGGTAAATTGTTTCATAGACATGACCCGCGAGTCCTTTCTCACGCCACGATTCGGCGAGCCGTGCTTGCCCCTGTATCTGAAAAACGTCTGCGCTTGCTTCTGACAGACGCCCTGCGATGCACTCTGTTGTGAGCCATCCGAGCACCTCGTAAACGCAGATGTGAAAGCGTAGGTAAGCCGCTTCTTCGCTCTTGCCGCTTAAATAAAGTCGCTGCTCGTAAAAGTATTTGCGCGGGCATTTAAGATAGGTATTCAACTGTCGTTCGATGAAACGCGGCTTCGTGACGGACGGTTGCGGGACAGCGTTTGATTGAATTGGAACTGCGGCGTCCGGCGTTTCGACGCGCCACGTCGCTGCGCTGTTCGCAGAGCGTGGCAAATGAATTTCGATTCGTTCGAGAAACTCTGACGCTTTGCTGCTTGCCCCTCCGTAACGTTCGGCACGCGACAAACAGAGATGATCGCGCGCACGCGAAACGGCGACGAAGAACAAGCATTCTTCTTCCAGATGCGCGTCAATGTGCGCGTCCGGCTCATCGTCTTTTTCTTTCGTTCCGTGTGCCGCATCGCTCATAAAAGTTTCGATCATGCCGACGGGCGGCGGGCAATGTTCATGCTTGCGGCTGTTCGGAAAATGTCCTCTGCCGAGATGCGGTAGATAGACGCAAGCCCATTCCAAGCCTTTCGCGCCGTGTATGGTCGTTAAGCGCACCGCGTCCAAGTCTTCGGCAGAAGCGGGAACTTGACGCAGGTTTTTGTCTTCGGAAAAACTTTTCAAGCGGCGCACGTAACGCAGGATCGCGCGGCGTGCATCCCCGTCATTCGTCGCTTCGATGGCGCGCTCCTCTTCGTTGTATAGAAACTGCAAAAGCTGGTAGACGGCGAGACGGCGTTGCGCTCCGGCGACTGATTCATCAGCGAGTAAAGGTTGAAGATAGCGACTGTGGACGAACAGATAATGCGCGAGCAGTTTCCACGCAGAGGAGACGTGCGCAACGCGCTTGAGATGAAAAGCCAATCGCCCCGCTCCCGTCGCGCCCAGCGAAGCGTTTTCAACAGGCGCGTCCAACTCGAAGAATTCGCCGCCCGCGTCTTTTGCCGCTTGAAGCATCCGGCGGACTTCATCGAGCGGAATATCGTATTCGGGAAAGCGCGTGACGCGCGGCAACGTGCGTCCGCTTTTGCCGCTCACAAGCGCAACGAGCGCGAGCAGATCGCGGACTTCGCTGCGCTCGAAGATGTCGCCGAGATAGAGCGCGGGAACGCCTTCGGCTTCTAAGCCTCTGGCGAATTTAACAAGCTGCGAATGTTTGCGGCAGATGATGGCTTGGTGTCGAAAAGGCACGCCGCCGCGCGCACGCTGCTTTATCAATCGCGCCAATTCGCGCGCTTCCGCTTCCGCATCAGTCGCAATCTCAAAGCGCACCGCACTTTTTTCGTTCGTCGCGTGATTCGTGTCTTGCGCATCGCACACCGCTTCTTGACGGTGCGCGTGCCACGCGGCGAAGTCGGCGCGCGATGTCACTGTAACGGCATCATCGTCGCTGTTTTTCATTTGCGCACTGACGCTCATCTGCGCGGCGAGCGCGGAGACGAGTTTGAGGATCGGCGGCAGCGAACGATAGTTGATCTTTAAAGGTTGAATGCGCCCGTGCGGAAAATCTTTGAGGAAGTGGCGGACTTGCGCAGGCGCTGCGCCGCGCCAACGGTAGATCGCCTGTCGCGTGTCACCGACGACCCACAAACCTTCACCACGCTCTTTGACAAGACCGAGCAACACGCCGCACGCGCGGTTGACATCCTGATATTCATCAACAAGGACATGACGGTATTCAGCTTGAATCTCTTTTCGCACCGCTTCTTTTTCACGCAACAAACGAACTGTGCGAAAGATGAGATCGCCGAAGTCAAGCAAGCCTTCGCGCTCGAGATGATTTTGATAAAACTCATAAACACGCGCGACTTCGACGGCGCGTTCGGCTTTGCGAATCGCTTCCGCATCGCTCGCGGCTTGCGCCCGTTCGAGCATTTCACTTGCCAGACGGTGATACTTATCGGGCGACACGAGTTCATCTTTCGCGCGCGAAATGGCGGCGAGAATATGTGAAAGATGCGTCGTCGGTTCGTGTAAATTCTGATAGTGATCGAGGCGAAGCTGCGGCAGATGGCGTTCGAGAATAAAGAGCGCGTCAACGGGATCGAGCACGCGCGGGCGCGGAGCAAGTCCCGCTTCCTGCCAGTAGCGGCGCAAGATTTCCAAGCCGAAAGCGTGAAACGTACCCATCCAAATCTTGGACGCGATGTTCGCGTTGTTCTCTGCATAGGGCGCGAATCTACCGACGCGCTCGCGCATCTCTTCCGCCGCTTTATTCGAGAAAGTCAGCGCGAGAATCTCGCCGGGCGCGACGTTCTCATTAAGCAAGTGAAGGATGCGCCCGACGAGAGCGCGCGTCTTGCCCGTGCCGGGACCGGCGGCGATGAGGAGCGGCGTGTGACGGCTGTGCGCGGCGGCGCGCTGGCTGTCATCAAGCGTAAATGGAAGTTGCGTCTGCTGGTTTGTAGTTAGCGTCTGCTCGTCAATCGTTATCGCAGCATCTTTTGTCGTTGGCGAAACATCGTTCGTGGAAATGTTTTCGACATCGGGTTCGTGGCTTCGCTCAATATCCGGCGCAAGCAGCGCGTGAGCGAGCGCGTGCAGCGTGAAATCGAGTCCGACACCGGCGCGCGCGGCGATCTGCGCGGCATTCAGATTTTCGCCGATGAACCACTGGCGCAAAACGTCTGCGGGCAAAAGAAACTCGCGCGCAAAGACGTTGGCTTCCGTCTCGCGTCGCTGCTGCGGCCCGTAAGCCTCGATACGGTTGACGCCGTAGAGCGATTTATCTTCCGACGCGGCGAAGTCAACATCCGCTTTCGCGCACGACGAATTATCTTTGTGCAACCAGTGATGCGCGAACTCGTGCGCTTGATAATAGAGCGCGAGCCAGGGTTCTGTTTCGGCGTTGTAGTAGATGAAGCCGTCGTCTAAAGTCGCCTGCGCGCCGTAGAGTAGAGGGTCGCCAGAGGCGAGCGGCACGCGCAGAGAGTGAAAAAAAGCGGCTCTTCCGCGATTTTGGTGCAACTGGGTCAAATCGAGGTAGACCTTGGCTCTTCAGTAATCACGTCTAACCTTAGACCCTATGTAA
>JAABUS010006458.1_pt1 | contig 14243 bp, 8 predicted proteins | sample 5560161 | NCBI WGS metagenome assembly JAABUS01 (sample SAMN10711885, study PRJNA513376) | rock metagenome | isolation source: Antarctica rocks | place: Antarctica: Victoria Land, Trio Nunatak nord | collected 2016-01-04 | reverse complement strand
CAAGAGGCATGGTCCGCGTTCTACGTGGACGACCTGTGGCGCGCGGTCCGCGAGCTGCCGGTGCCCGAGCCACCCGCCCCGGTGCCGGTCCGCGCCGGGCGCCCCGCTGAAGCGATCTGGTCGATCGCGCTCAGCGCCCTCGGCGCCACCGTACTCTTTCTCTCGATGGGGATGGGGTTCCTCATGGCGCTGCCGCTCAGCGCCACGGGCTGGGCGTTGGGGCGCGGCGTCCGGCGGGACCCGGCCGTGAGCAAGGGGCGCTCGCTCGCCCTCGCCGGGGAGACCCTCGGAATCGTGGGAACGGTGTTTGCCTGCCTAGCGCTCACGGCGTGCGCAGCGTGGATCGCCGGCTAGCGCTACAGGAGGTCCGTCCACGGAGTCCGCAGAACGCGCCGTAGGCGGGAACGGTCAACCATGCCGGATGGCTCCCTATGCTGGATGCCATGAGCGACGGCGGGGTGATGGATCAAACCTCCGAAGACGCCGGGGGAGCCGGGTCCGCCGCCGAGTTGGTGTTTCCGCTCGCTTCCATCCTCGCGACGGCGCGCGACTACCTGGACATCGACGTCGTCTTCCTGACCCACCTCCACGATGGTGGCGAGGTGTTCCTGTTCGGCGATGGGGATGTGCACTCCTTCGGGCCGATCACCGAAGGCGCGACCTTTCCGCTGAGCGAGAGCTACTGCAACAGGGTGATCAGCGACTGCCTCCCCAACGTGGTGCCTGACGCGAGATCGCACGACGTCACGGCCGATCTGGAGGTCACCGAAGCAGCGGGGATCGGGAGCTACATAGGCATCCCCATCTCCCTGAGCGACGGTTCGGTCTACGGCACCTTCTGCTGCATGAGCCATCGCAACGGAGACGCCCCGACCGACGACCAGCTCGGAGTGATGCGGTTGCTCGCAGAGCTCGCGGCGCGCGAGATAGAACGCCGCGCCCTGGATCGCAACTTCGTGCTGCAGCTGCGGGTGTCACGCGCGCTCACGGCGACCGCACGGGTCGAAAGATGCCCTGAACGAGGCCCTTGCTGTTGTGGGAGGGACGTTGGACTGCGCGTCGGCGGCGATTTGGGTCGCGGAGCCCGGTGCCTCCGGGGCGCGCCGGCGGGCGTGGTGGAGCTCCGCCCTCGACACCGCGGCCGGCCCGGAGGACGGCCCGGCGGGAACTGCTTCCGATGCGGTCCTCAGGGCGCTCAGCTCGCATGCGGTGGAGCGCGAGAATGCCGCGCCCGAAGGGGTCGCCCTGCCCGAGGCTGTGCTCGTGGTTCCGATCGTGTCCGACGACGCACGCACCGCCGGTGCGGTCGAGCTACGTCCGGCTCCATCGGGGGACGAGATTCTCCCGGCGCTGGTTAACGTCGGGGCGCAGATCGCCGAGTTTCTTGCCGGCTCGGGCCACCGGATAGAGCCCGGCCCGCTGACCCCCCGTGAGCTCCAGGTGCTGGAGCTCGCTGCGAACGGGGCTTCGGTCGACGAAGCGGCCAAGGTCCTGTACCTCAGCCCCGCGACGGTGCGGACCCACCTGCGGCGCATCTACGCCAAGCTCGGTGCCGCCAACAAGGCCGCTGCCGTCGCAGAGGGAATGCGCCGGAACCTGATCGCCTGAGCGCTCGCGCCTCGGGTCAACGTCCAGACACGCCGAGCGGTCCCGTTGGTCCATTCGACCGACTGTCCGGATCATCGGTCCGCGCCGATGGGTTCCTGTGCGCTCAACCACCCCCTCGGTTCCCTGGGCGGCGTCTTCCGAGCGCGCCAGAGCCCTGTCGAAGGCCGCCGGCACCGCGGCTGCCGGCGTCGGCCTGGTCGTCCTGGCCGGATGGGCGCTCGAGGTCGACTTCCTCAAGGGCCCCATCCCGGGCCTGATCGACATGAAGGCCAACACGGCGTTGGGCTTCCTGGCGATGGGGCTGGCGCTGAGGGCCCTCGCCGGTGCTCCGGGGCGTCGGCGCCTTCTGCCGGTGGCCGGCGCATGGCTGACCATCGCCATCGGCGCCATCTCCTTCGCCGAGTACCTGCTGGGAGCCAACCTCGGCATCGACGAGCTGCTGTTCCACGATCCCGGCGGAGCGGCGACGGTGAACCCGGGCCGTTTGGCTCCCCAGACGGCGATCATCTTCGTGCTGCTGGGAGCAGGCCTGCTGATGGCCAGGGGCGACTCACGCACCCAGCGTTGGCTGGGCCAGGCCCTTCCGCTGGCCAGCGGCGCGGTGTCCCTCTTCGCCATCCTCGGGTACATCTACGGGATCAGGGGCCTCTCGACCGTCGGGCCCTTCTCCCCGATGGCCTTCCACACGGCCCTGACGGCGCTCGTCCTGTCACTCGGCATGCTGTTCGCGCGCCCGGATCGAGCGCTGGTCCAGACGCTTTGCGCCCGCACCGCTGGCGGTCTGATGGCTCGCCGGCTCCTGCCGGCCGCCTTCATAGGCATTCCCGTCATCGGCTGGGTCCGGCTGTACGGGGAGGAGTCCGGCCTCTACGGCAGGGAGGTGGGCGTGGCCCTCTACGCCCTGGTGCTGGTGAGCGTGCTGACGGCGGTCATCCTCTTCACGGCGCGGGCGCTCAACCGGGCGGACGCCGCGCGCGAGGAAGCTGCCTTCGGGCAGCGCCGCCTCGCCGCCATCGTGGAGTCCTCCGACGACGCGATACTCAGCATGACCCCCGACGGGGTCGTGACGAGCTGGAATCCCGGCGCCGAGCGCCTGTTCGGATATCAGACAGCGGAGATCGTCGGCCGTCCGGCCACCGTTCTCGTGGCCCCGGGCGAGCAGGATGAAGCGGAGACCGCGCGAACGCTGGAGGAGGTGGCCGCCGGCCGTGGCCTTCAACAGCAGGAGGCCCGCCTCGCCAGGAAGGACGGTACGCCCGTGGACGTATCGGTCAGCCTCGCCCCTCTGCGAGACCACACCGGCGCAATCATCGGCGCCTCCGCCGTGATCCGCGACGTGACCGAACGCCGTCGCACGGAGAGAGCGCTCGAGGAGTCCCGCGACGAGGCCGAGCGGGCCAACCGCGCCAAGAGCGAGTTCCTCTCGCGAATGAGCCACGAGCTGCGCACCCCCCTGAACGCCATCCTGGGCTTCGGGCAGCTGCTGCAGATGGACGAGCTGGAGCCCTCCCAGCAGGACGACGTGGAGCAGATCGTGAAGGCCGGACGCCATCTCCTCGACTTGATCAACGAGCTGCTCGAGATCTCGCGGATCGAGGCGGGCGAGATGGCCATGTCGATCGAGTCGGTGCCGGTGGGCCCTCTGCTGGCGGAGTCGGCCGATTTGATGAGCCCGCTGGCCGCCGAACGGGGACTCCCGCTGAAGGTGGCCTGCGCCGACGCAGGCGACCGCCACGTCCAAGCCGACAACCAGAGGTTGAAGCAGGTGCTTCTCAACCTGCTCTCCAACGCCGTGAAGTACAACCGCGAGGGGGGCGACATCGATGTCGCCTGCATGCAGGCCCCCGGCGAGCGCATTCGCCTCACCGTGAGCGACACCGGCCCCGGCATCCCGGCCGACCGCCTGGACAGGCTCTTCGCGCCCTTCGAGCGGCTCGGGGCAGAGCACACGCCCGTGGAGGGCACGGGCCTGGGCCTGGCGCTCTCGAAGCGGCTCGTGGAGGCCATGGGAGGAACGCTGACGGTGCAGAGCGAGGTGGGCTCTGGAACCACGTTCGCCGTAGAGCTGCCGAAGGCTTCGACGGTCGTGGGCAAACCCGAAGCGGATCGTGGCGGAGCCGAGGGCGTGCTGATCTCGGGCAACCGGGGAGGATCGGCCAGCGTCCTCTACATCGAGGACAACATCTCCAACTACCGGCTGGTCGAGCAGATCCTCGACAAGCGGCCTGAGCTGAAGCTGATCGCCGCGATGGAGGGCCAGCTCGGCCTCGACCTGGCGCGCGAGCATCAGCCCGACCTGGTGCTGCTGGATCTCCACCTCCCGGGCATGCCCGGAGAGGCCGTGCTGGCGGCCCTGCGCGAGGACCCGCGGACCGCTCGGGTGCCGGTCGTCGTGATCAGCGCGGACGCGACCGACGGCCAGCTGGCTCGCCTCATCGCGGCCGGGGCCGATGCGTACCTGAGCAAGCCGATCGACGTGCGGCACTTCCTCGAGGTGGTCGAGGAGCAGCTCGGCGCCGGCGTCGAGAGGACCGCATGAACGAGGCGGCGGCCCTGAGCCAGGCCAAGGTGCTGGTGGTGGACGACCACGAAGGCAACGTGCGGCTCTTGGAGAGCCTGCTCGCGCGCTGGGGATGCTCGAAGGTGACCAGCACCACCGACTCCTCCCGGGCCGTGGCGCTGTGCGAGGAGCTCGACCCCGACATCCTGCTGCTCGACCTCCAGATGCCGGCTCCCGATGGCTTCGCCGTGATGGAGATGCTCCGGTCGCGGATGGAGGCCGAGGTTCCACTCCCGGTGCTGGTGCTGACCGCCGACGTGTCCCTCGAGGTCAAGCACCGCGCCTTGGAGGTGGGCGCCGGGGACTTCATCACCAAGCCCTTCGACCCCACCGAGGTGCGCCTGAGGGTGGGCAACCTCATCAAGACCCGCCTCCTCCAGCAGGAGTTGCAGAGCCACAACGAGGATCTCGAGAGGCGCGTGCGCGAACGTACGGGCGACCTGAACCGAGCCGAGCTGGAGGTACTCGAGCGCCTGGCACTGGCAGCCGAATGGCGTGACGACGACACCGGGGAGCACACCCAGCGCGTCGGACACACCGCCGGACTGCTCGCAGAGGCGCTGGTCCTCCCCGCGCCGACGGTGCGCCTCGTCCGCCTGGCCGCCCCGCTGCACGACGTCGGCAAGATCGGCGTCCCCGACGAGATCCTCCTCAAGCCCGGAAAGCTCACGAGTGAGGAGTTCGAGGTCATGAAGACCCACGTGACCATCGGGGCGAGCATCCTCTCCCGCAGCCAGTCCCCGCTCCTGCGCCTCGGCGAGCAGATCACCCTCTCCCACCACGAGCGCTGGGACGGCACGGGCTATCCGTTCGGGCTCGCGGAGGAGGAGATACCGATCCCGGGGCGGATCGTGGCGGTGGCCGACGTCTTCGATGCGCTCACCCACGACCGGCCCTACAAGGAGGCGTGGCCGGTCGATGAGGCGGTGGCCGAGATCAGCCGCCAGAGCGGTCGCCAGTTCGGCCCCGGGGTTGTGGAGGCCTTCGAGACCCTCGACCACGCCTCCCTGCTCGGCTCACCGAGGGGGGTCGATCGGACCGAGCACAATCCGCGCCGAGGCCCCGTCCGCCTGGAGGCGGTGCCCGACCCTCCGTCTGTGACGCAACCGGCCCGGCTCAAGCCCATCCTCCCCGCGGCCGAAGGAGCATAGGTGATGGTCAAGTCCTCCTCCGCGGTCGAACCAGGGCCCAGCATGCACCCGATCCAGAAGGCGGTCCGCCTCCTGCCCGTGCAGATGGCGATGTTCGGCCTGGCCTACTTCGCCCTGGCGCGAGGCGGGCTGGCGTTCGTCATCCAGCCGGACGCCATCACGTCCGTGTGGCCCGCCAGCGGCCTCTATCTCGGCGTGCTGCTGGTCGCGGCCCGCCGCCGCTGGCCCGCGTTCGTGGCAGCCGCCTTCGTAGCGGACGTCGCGGCCAACCTGATGGCCGGAAGCGGCCTGACCAGCCTCGGCATCGCCGTGGCCGACTCCTGCGAGGGGGTGCTCGCAGCGCTGCTCGTCGGGTGGGCCGGCGGCCGGCCGTTCAGGGTGACCTCGGTCCGCCACGTCGTCGCACTCGTCCTCGCCGGCGCCGTGGTGGCGAACGGCCTGACCGCCCTGATCGGAGCAGCGGTCGTGAGCATCAGCTTCGGTGGTTCCTTCGGAAATGCCTGGCTGCTGTGGTGGACCGCCGACGCGATCGGCATGCTCGCGCTTGCGCCGGTGGTCGCCGGGACGCTGGCGCGAGCGCCCGCGCCGGCCACGGCACGCCAGCTCACCGAGGGCGGGGTTCTCCTCGCCGGCATCGCCGTCTCCGCCCTCCTCGTGTTCTCGATGGAGCCGGCGGCCGGCGGATCGGTCAGCGTCTTTTCGCCGGCCCTCGCGGTCCCGTTCGTGCTCTTGCTGGCGTGGCGGTCCGGGCCGCTGGCTGCCGCCGTCGGCTCGCTGGCCCTGTGCGTGATCGCCGCGCTCTTCACGGTCAACGGCCTGGGTCCGTTCGGAAACGCGGGCGCCCACGTCGGTCAGAATCTGCTCTCCCTCCAGACCTTTCTCGGCGTCACGGTGGTCACCGCGCTGGCGCTGGCGGCCGCGGTCAGCTCGATCGAGCGGCTGGGCCGGCGCAACGAGCTGATCCTGAACTCCGCGGGCGAGGGCATCCTGATGCTCGACCGTGAGGGGCTCGTGACCTTTGCGAACCCCGTGATCGCCAGTCTCACGGGCCACTCCGTCGAGGAGCTCTTCGACCGGCCCATGCACGCCGCGCTCCAGCCCACCCGCGCCGACGGAGCTCCGTACCCCGTCGAGGAGTCTCCTATCCACCGCACGCTGGCCGACGGCGAGGCTCGGCGCATCGCCGACGAGGTGTTCTGGCGCAAGGACGGCACCTCCTTCCCCGTCGAGTACACGATCACGCCGATCGAGGACGACAGGCAGCTGGCCGGGGCGGTCGTGGTCGCTCGCGATGTCAGCGAGCAAAGGGCCTCCGAGCGGCGGATCGCGGCCCAGCACGCGGCTGCTCGCGCGCTGGCGCCGTCGACCACCCTGGAGGAGGCGGCAAGCGAGATCCTGCGGGGCGTCAGCCAGGCGCTCGGCTGGCCGCTCGGCGCGATGTGGATCGTCGACGAGGCGGAGGATGTGCTGCGCCTGCACGGTGAGTGGGCGGCCTCCGCCGAGATCGCCGCGGAGTTCGAGCGGGAGGGGCGCGAGCTCACCTTCGGCCCCGGCGCCGGACTGCCCGGTGCCGCCTGGCAGTCGAAGGCGCCTCAATGGATCTCCGACATCGCCGGCGAGCACGACTTCGTTCGGGCAGGGCTGGCCGAGCGGCTCGACCTGCACGCGGCCTTCTGCTTCCCGATCCTGAGCCACGGCCAGTTCCTGGGCGCGATGGAGTTCTTCAGCCATGAGGGGCAGGCCCCCGACGAGGAGCTGCTGACGATGATGGCCACGGTCGGGGGTTACACGGGCGAGTTCATCGTGCGCAAGCGCGCGGAGATGCAGTTGGCGCTGGCCCGGGACGAGGCACTCGAGGCATCGCAGATGAAGTCGCGGTTCCTGGCCAACATGAGCCACGAGATCCGCACTCCGATGAACGGCGTGATCGGAATGACCGAGCTGCTGCTCGACACGCCTCTGAGCCTCGAGCAGCGCCAGCACGCCGAGACCGTGCGCTCCTCCGGCGAGGCGCTGCTCGAGGTGATAAACGACATCCTCGACTTCTCGAAGATCGAGGCCGGCAAGCTGGAGCTCGACCCGACGGAGTTCGACCTCCGCGAGACCGTCGAGGACGTGTGCGACCTCCTTGCCGCGCGCGCGCACCCGAAGGGCCTCGAGCTGGCCACCCTGGTCAAGAGCGACGTCCCGGCCGTGATCCGCGCCGATCAGGGCCGTGTCCGGCAGGTGCTGACCAACCTCGTGTCGAACGCTGTGAAGTTCACCGCGGAGGGCGAGGTGCTGGTGCGGGTCCTCCAGACGGAGGTCGACGGGGAGCGTTCGACGATCCGGGTCGAGGTCTCGGATACCGGGATCGGAATCGACCCGGACCAGATCGACCGCCTGTTTCAGTCCTTCTCTCAGGCCGACGCCTCCACCACCCGCCAGTACGGCGGCACCGGCCTCGGACTGGCCATCGCGCGCCAGCTCACCGAGATCATGGGGGGCACCCTCGGGGTCGAGAGCGAGCCCGGCAAGGGCAGCACCTTCTGGTTCACGCTGCCGGTCGATGCGGTCCGGGGCAACGGCAACGCGCCGGTCGCGCGCCTGGACCTGGCCGGGCTGCGAGTGCTGGTGGTGGACGACAACCCCACCAACCGCTCGATCCTCGAACAGCAACTGGCGTCGTGGGCGATGGAGTGCGAGAGCGCCTCGAGCGGGGCTCAGGGCCTTCGTTCCCTGCGCTCGGCCGTAGCGGGCGCCCAGCGCTATGACATCGCGCTGCTCGACTTCAACATGCCGGGGATGGACGGGCTCGAGCTGACCAGGGCCATCAAGGCCGATCCAGCGCTGCGCAGCCTTCCCGTGCTCCTCCTGACCTCCTCGGGCGAGGAGCGGGCCGCCGCGGTCGAGGCTGGAGCGGCCGGTTACCTCACCAAGCCGGTGAGGCAGTCGCGCCTGCACGACGCGATCGCCACGGTGATGTCCGAGGCGCCCCGCCCCGCATGCCCGGTGGGCAACGGCGGCCCTCCCGTGGGCGAGATGGTTTCAGAGCAGCCTCCGGTAGCCGAGCGCGGGCACGTGCTTGTGGCGGAGGACAACCCCGTCAACCAGGCGGTGGTCGCCCAGATGCTCAGGAAGCGGGGCTTCAGCGCCGACATCGTCTCCGACGGGCGCCAGGCCGTCGAGAGGCTGCTCGACGGGTCCTACGCGGCGGTGCTCATGGACTGCCAGATGCCGGAGCTCGACGGCTACGCGGCCACCGGCGAGATCCGCATCCGCGAGGGAGCCGGTCGCCACACGCCGATCATCGCGATGACCGCCCACGCCATGGAGGGCGACCGGGAGAAGTGCCTCGCGGCCGGGATGGACGACTACGTGAGCAAGCCGTTGCGGGCCGACGCTCTGGAAGCCGCCCTCGGCCGCGTCCTGGACGGCCTCGACCACCCTGCTCTCACCCCGACCCTTGCAAATGGCAATGGGCACGGCCCGGATGCCGGCGGCCCGGTGGATCGCTCCGTCCTGCTCGCGCTGGGCGAGATGAGCGACGACGAGGACGATCTTCTGCGCGACCTGATCGAGCTCTTCCTCGAACAGACCCCTCCTCAGCTGCTCTCGCTGCGAGAGGCGGTCGAGCAAGCGGATGCCAACGCCCTGCGCGAAGCCGCACACGCGCTGCGCGGCAGCAGCGTGACGCTCGGCGCCGGTCGGATGACCGGGCTCTGCCGCGACCTCGAGGCGCTCGGGTCAGCCGGCGACACGGGTCCGGCCGCGGACCTGGTATCGAGGCTCGAGGCCTCCTTCAGAGACGTCAGTCAAGCGCTCGAGGCCGAATTGGTGGCTCGCGCATGAAGGTCCTGATCGCCGAGGACGACGCCCTCTCGCGGCGCCTCCTCGAGTCCGCGCTGAAGGCCCTCGGTCACGAGTCGATCTCGGGCCGCGACGGGGCGCACGCCTGGGAGCTGTTCCTAGAGCACGGCGCCGACGTGATCATCAGCGACTGGATGATGCCCGTCCTGTCCGGCGACGAGCTGTGCCGGCGCGTCAGGGAGAAGAAGAGTGGGCCCTACACGTACTTCATCCTGCTCACGTCGCTCGATGCCAAGGAGCACATCCTCACCGGGATGGAGGCCGGCGCCGACGACTACCTGATCAAGCCGCTCGACCGCTCGGACCTCGAGATGCGGCTGATCGCCGCCGCGCGGGTCACCGATCTGCACCGGCGGCTGGGCGAGCAGCAGGCCGAGCTCGAGCGGCTGAACGCCGGGCTGTACGAAGATGCTCGCACCGATGCGCTCACCGGACTGGGAAACCGCCTGGGCCTCGACGAGGAGCTCGAGACCCTGGGAAACTGCGCCGAGCGCTACGGCTACGGCTACGCCGTCGTGCTCTGCGACGTGGACGTCTTCAAGGCCTACAACGACACGTGTGGCCACCTCGCCGGCGACCGCGTCCTGCGTGCTGTCGCGGGCGCACTCACCAGCACGAGCCGTGGAGGCGACTCCGTCTACCGCTACGGCGGGGAAGAGCTGCTGGTGGTGCTGCCCGAGCAGGGTGAGGAGACCGCGGCCGTGGCCGCCGAGCGGCTTCGGCGGGCCGTGGAGGACCTCGCCATCCCCCACCCGGGGATCGCCGATCACACGGTCGTCACGATCAGCGCGGGGGTCGCGGTGCTCGGCCGCTCCGAAGCGCACGACGTGACCGGATTCCTCAAGCGCGCCGACGCCGCCCTGTACCGGGCCAAGGCCGCCGGACGAAACCGGGTGGAGGTGGCCACCGACGATTCCGCCATGCCCGTCGTGGCCCCGTCGGGCTGACGGCCGCGCTCGGACTCAGATCGGCGCCACCGTGCTTGCTCTCTCGATGGGGATGGGGCTCCTCATTGCGCTGCCGCTCAGCGCTACGGGTTGGGTGTTGGGGCGCGGCGTCCGCCGCGGTCCGGCCGTGGACAAAGGGCGTTCGCTCGCCTCGCCGGGGAAACCCTCGGAATCGGGAACGATGTCTGCCTGCCTCGCGCTCACAGCGTGCGCGGCGTGGATCGCCGGGCGGCTAGCCAGCGCTGCTGCGGCCGGGGCCGGCCCCGGGGCCGGTCGTCCTGTCGTTCGTCCTGACCTGGCGGGCCGGCGCAGGGCCGCTCGTCGTAGGCCTGCTCAGCGCAGGGCCCGTCCGATCCGTTCCACGGCGTCGTCCACCTCGGCGGCGCTCACGGTGAGCGGCGGCAGCAGCCGGATCGTGTCCGGCCCGGTGGCGTGGACCACCAGGCGCTGATCGAGCAACAGCCGTCGTGCCAGAGCGGGGGCGTCGTCGGCCGCGAAGGCCAGCATCAGACCTCGCCCGCGCACTTCGAGGCCGGCGCCGTGCAGGCCCTCGGCCAACTCCCTGCCGCGATCGGCCACACCAGCGAGAAAGCCCTCCTCGCCGACCACGTCGAGCACGGCGTTTGCCCCCGCGGCGACCATGGGGCCGCCGGCGAAGGTGGAGCCGTGGTCACCGGGCTGCAGCGTGTCCGCGTATCGGGGGCTGGCGACGCAGGCACCTATCGGCAGCCCGCCGCCGAGCCCCTTCGCCACCGTCATCACGTCGGGAGCCACGCCCGACTCCTCCCACGCCCACATGTCTCCGGTGCGGCCCATTCCGCACTGGATCTCGTCGAAGATCAGCAGCGCGCCGTGCTCCTCGCAGGCATCCCGGGCCGCCGCCAGCATCTGTGCGCTGACGGGGTGGATGCCGCTCTCGCCCTGGATCGGCTCGATCAGCACGGCGGCGGTACGGTCTGAGACGGCGTCCACCAGCGCCAGCGGCGACCCCTCGCGCGGCACGGCGCGAAATCCGGGTACGAGCGGCGCGAAGGGCGCCTGCTTGGACTCCTGGGGCGTCGCCGACAGAGCCCCCATCGTGCGGCCGTGAAAGCCACCCTCCAGCACGACGAACTCGCCGCCGGCCTTGTGGCGGCGCGCGAGCTTGAGCGCGCATTCCACGGCCTCGGCGCCCGAGTTGGTGAAGAAGGCCTTGCCGCCCAGCGACAGCTCCGACAGCCGCGCGGCCAGACGGATCGAAGGCTCGGTGTAGAACAGGTTGCCCGCGTGCATCAGCCGCCCGGCCTGGGCGGTGACGGCCTCGACCAGCGCGGGATGGCAGTGGCCGATCTGCGCCACCGAGATGCCGGCCAGGAAGTCGAGGTACTCGTTGCCGTCGGCATCCCACAGCCGGCAGCCCTCCCCGCGTACGAACTCCACGGGGTTGCGCGCGTAGGTGCCCATCACCGCGCGCTCCTCCATCGACTGAAGCTCCGCGAGTGTCATGGCCACAGCTTGGTGCCGCTGCCCTCGTCGGTGAACAGCTCGAGCAAGAGCGAGTGGGGCCTGCGCCCATCCACGATGTACGCGTTGCGCACCCCGCCGCCCAGCGCCTGCACGCACGCCTCGAGCTTGGGCCGCATCCCGCCCCCGACCGCGGGCAGAGCCCGCTGCACCTCCTCGGAGGTCCCCTGGCGGATCAGCGACTCGGCGTCGGAGGGATCCGCCAGCCAGCCCTCCACGTCGGTGAGGAAGATCACCTTGTAGGCGCGCAGCGCGGCCGCGACGGCCGCGGCCGCGGTGTCAGCGTTCACGTTGTAGGAGTTGCCCTCGTGGTCGGCGCCCACGGACGCGACCACGGGGATGTAGTCCTGGGCGATGTGGTTGAGCACGTCAACGTCGACGCGCTCGATCTCACCCACGAAGCCGATGTCGCGGTCGTCGGCTCCGAGCTGCTTCTTCACCGTGAAGAGCATCCCGTCGTCGCCGCAAAGGCCCACCGCGGGCTGGCCGTGGCGGCCCAGGCGCAGCACGATGTCCTTGTTCTGCTTGCCGACCAGCACCATCTTCGCCACCTCGACGGTAGCCTTGTCGGACACCCTCAGGCCCTCCACGAACTCCACCTTCATCCCCAGCCGCTCCATGTAGCGGGTGATGTCAGGCCCCCCGCCGTGCACCACCACGGGGTTCATGCCCACGTACTTGAGCAGCACCACGTCACGCGCGAACTCCTCGCGCAGGGAGTCGTCGGTCATAGCCGCGCCGCCGTACTTGATCACCACGGTCTTGCCGTGGAAGTCGCGGATGTAGGGCAGCGCCTCGAGGAGGGTGGCGACGTCTCTCATGACGTGTACTTCGAGTTGAAGGACACGTAGGCCTCCGAGAGGTCGCTGAAGAAGACCTCCGCCTCGCCGCCCTCGCCGGGCAGGGTGAGCGCGAAGTCGACCTCGCCCATGCGCACCGCCTCCTCGAGGTCGCGCTGCTCGTTCTCGTCGAGGTCGACCGCGTCCCCGGCGGACACCACCTGGCGGCCCTCTATCTCCAGGTCGACCACGAAGTGGCTGCCGGGGGGCAACGCCGCTCCCGCCGCCTGCAGGATGCGGCCGAAGTTGGGATCGCCCCCGTGCAGGGCGGTCTTCACCAGCGGCGAGTCGGCCACCGCGCGTGCCACCGGCTCAACGGCCTCCACGGCGCCGCGCACGACGATCCTGCCCACCCGCTCGCACCCCTCGCCGTCGGCCACGATGTCGACTGCCAGCTGGCGCAGCAACGCGTCCATGGCCTCGCCCAGGCGCAGCTCGTCGTCGGTCTGAGGCTCCACGGATACCCCCGAGCGCCCGTTGGCCAGCACGAAGACGGTGTCGCTGGTGGACAGCTGGCCGTCTACCGAGATGCGGTCGAAGGAGCGCTTGACGCACACGCCGGTCAGCAGGTCGAGGGTGTCGGCGTCCAGGCGGGCGTCGGTCTGCACGAAGCAGAACATCGTGGCGAAGCGCGGCGAGATCATCCCGGCGCCCTTGGCCTGGGCGGCCACGTGCACGCGGCCCGAGGAAAGCGCGACCTCCAGGCACGCCCGCTTCGGGGCGCTGTCGCTGGTGAGGATCGCCTGCGAGAAGCCGCCGGCGCCGTCGCCCAGGTCGCCCGCGGCGGCATCGATGCCGGCCAGTACGGAATCACGCGGCAGCTCCCGCCCGATGATGCCGGTCGAGGCCACCCCGACCTGGGCCGGCTCGAGTCCCAGTCGCTCGGCTGCCCGCGCCTGCATGGCGATCGCGGTGTCCACGCCCCGCTGACCATCGCCCACGTTGGAGCAGCCCGCATTGGCCACCACGGCCCGCAGGCGCTGGAGGTCGGCTTGCCGCGAGACCATCACCGGAGCGCCCACCCGCGCGTTGGTCGTGAACCGCGCCGCCGAGGTCGTGGCGGGCTCATCGGACATCAGCAGGCCGAGGTCGAGGCCCGTCAACTTGAGCCCGGCGGACACCGCAGAGGCGCGGAAGCCGACAGGCAGGGCGGTCGGGTCGGCCTCGGACACATGCTCGGGTGCGTCGATCCAGCGCGACCGGAAGAAGCCTCCGCTCATTCCAGGCCCTCGGTCTCGGGCAGTCCGAGCATCAGGTTGAGGTCCTGCATGGCCTGGCCGGCGGCGCCCTTCCAGAGGTTGTCGATGGCCGCAAAGGTCAGCACGCGGTCACCGGCGGTGGTCACGTAGATCCGGCAGCGGTTGGTCTCGCGCACGTCGGCGGTGCGCGGGGGCGAGTCGATCAAATCGACGAACGGCTCGTCCACGTAGGCCCGTTCGAAGAGGGCGCGGGCCTCCTCGGTCGACAACTGGGGCTCCGTGGTCACGTAGCAGCTCGCCAGCAGCCCCTGGTCCATCGGGATCAGGTGCGGCACGAACGTGATCCGGACCCCATCCGCCAGCTCCTGCTCCAGCTCGGCGCTGTGGCGGTGGCCCTCGGCCTTGTAGGGGTTCACGTTGTCGGTCACCGACACGTAGTGTGTCTCCGCTGTGGCCTCCCTGCCCGCCCCCGACACGCCGGTCTTGATGTCCACCACCACGTCGCGCGCCACGTCGCTCAGCGGCAGCAGCGCCAGCAGAGCGGCGGTGGAGTTACAGCCGGGTCCGGCCACCAGGTCTGCGCCACG
>JAABUS010006457.1_pt1 | contig 14244 bp, 13 predicted proteins | sample 5560161 | NCBI WGS metagenome assembly JAABUS01 (sample SAMN10711885, study PRJNA513376) | rock metagenome | isolation source: Antarctica rocks | place: Antarctica: Victoria Land, Trio Nunatak nord | collected 2016-01-04 | reverse complement strand
GCATCGGCGACACCTCCTGCCGACGGCCCGCGCCAGAAGCGTGCCAAACTTACGACGATGTGCTTAGAGCATTTCCCGCGCCATCCAGAGGGCGCCGTGGGCCGCTTCGATCGTTGCGGTGCGCTGGGCGACGGCCAGACCATGCGCCTGCACCGTCGCGAGGAGCGGCGGGAGGAGGAGATCGGCCCCGACACGCAGGAAGCCGCCATCGGTGACCAAGGACACGACCGTCTCGGGTGTGGTGCCGAGTTGGCGGATCGTCGCGGCGCTCAGTTCACCGAGCGCCGTCCCGGCGGCGGTGACGATCCGCTGTGCCACCGTATCCCCCCTGCGGGCCTCCGCAAGCACGAGCGGCCCGAGCGCGGCGACCGCCTCGCGCGGTAGCGGCTGCTGATAGATTCGGCTGATGATCTCCTCGGGTGCGGTGAGGTTCCAGGCTGCCAGCAGCGGTTGACGTAACGCGGTTGGCTGATCGCGGCCATCGTGGGCGCGTAAGACCGCCGAGAGCCCGGCGAGCCCGACGGCATAGGCGCTCCCGGCGTCATCCAGCAGATAACCCCAGCCGCCCGCGCGCACTTCGTTGCCATTCACGGAGCGCCCGTAGCCGATCGAGCCGGTGCCGCTGATCAGCAGCACGCCCGGCCCGGTCGGGAGTTCCGCGCGGAGGGCAATCGCCGCGTCGTTGGTGACAGCGTAATGCTTGGCCGCGATCACCCGGCGCAGAATCGTCTCGACCAGCGCCCGATCGTCTGCCCTTGCCGCGCCCGCCGCGCCGACGACCGCCGACACAAGGAGGCTTTCCTCGCGCGTTTGTTTTGCCGCCGCGAATGCCGCATCGATCGCCGTCATCAGCGACTGCGCCACGCGCTCCTCGCCGACCGCGCGGATATTCCCCGGCCCACCGACCCCGCGCCCGATGACCTTGCCATCGTCGGCCCTTGCCAGCAAGCAGATCGTTTTTGTCCCGCCAGCATCGATACCGATGATGAGTGGGCGAGTGGTGCGAGTGGGCGAGTGGGCGAGCGGGTTCGCGGCGGAATCGGAGTTTGCCGTCACGCTAACCACCTCTTCACTGATTTACTCGCTCACCCGTCACCACCCGTCACCACCCGTCACCACTCGTCACCACTTGCCACTACCCCTTCTCTTCGATTGCTGCACGCAGGCTCGCTTTAGGGTTGTCGCGCAGGACCGGGCCGTGGCTGGGGGAGGCCGTGGCGAAATCGAGGTCGAGCAGCTTCGCGGCGGATTGTTCTGCCAGCGCGAAATCGCTACAGAATGGCTTCGTCACGCCAACCTGGAGCTTGGTGAAGAGTTGGCCGAACGCATCGGCGGTCAAGAGGAGGCGATGACCCTCGTGGAATAACGAGGTGTGGTTGAGGGTATGGCCCGGCGTGGCGATCACGCGGAAACCGGCAACCGTATCTCCCTCGCGTACCGTGCGTGCTACCGGGTGTGTCGGCAACTGCTGGCGCGCGGTCATCGCCCGCATGATCGGATTCTCGCTACGATCGGGCGGCTTTTCGCCGCTGATGATCGCCGCCTCACCCTCGGGTGCGATGATCTCCGCCAGCGGTGCCCACGTCGCCAGTGTAACCAGACCGCCGACATGGTCGGAGTGATGATGGGTGAGGTAGATCCGCTTCAGCGTCTCGGCGTCGCCGCCGAGCGCCAGCAGCGCCTCTTTGATCCGCGTGACGCTGCTCTCCAACGCGGTGTCAACCAGCGTCCAGCCGTCGCGCTCGGCGATCAGATAGACGGAAACCTTATATTTGAAGGGGACGGTGTCAACACGATAGATACCGGGCGCAATCTTTTCTGGTAGGGCGGTCACGACACTGCTCCCTCGTTCATACAATGATCTCGCTGGCAACCCTCTTCGCATACAGCGAGCCATCGCGGGAGTATCGCATCGGACTTCGCCGCTGGCGCTGCCGCCGATGCCGCATAGATCAGCGCCCGGCGAGCTGCTCCGCGATGTAGCGCATGATCACCCCGTAGTCATTGCCCGGTGGGACGAGGATCGCCTGCCCGTCGGCCGAGGTGTTATTGACCAGCACGTTCGGGTCATCGAGCCTGATCCGCGTCGCGCCGCCGATATCGGCGCGGAAGAAGAGGACCAGGAGATCGGCGGGCGCGAGGTTCGTCTTCAGCGCCGGTTGCAGCGCGTCCATAACCGCGAAGGCGCGCGGCCAAGTGGTCGGGCGCTTCAGCTTCGCCGTGATCGCGGCCACGAGGCGGGCCTGTCGCTGACCGCGGGCAAAGTCCGAGCCTTCTGCCGGGTCTTCGGAGTACCGTGCGCGGGCGTAGCGGATCGCCGTCTCGCCATCCATCTGTTGCGGCCCCGCTGCGAACGCGATCTCGATCCAACTCGGGTCGATCGAGGGGTCGTCGTTCGCGGGGTATTGCGCGGTGAAGGCGCGCTCCACATCCACCTCGACACCGCCGACGGCATCGACCAATGCCCGGAAACCCCGGAAGTCGATCGTGACCCAGCGGTCTGTTGGCAGGCCGGTCACCTGGCCGACTTTCGTTGTCGCCAGCCGCCCGCCCGCGACCGGATCGCCCGCTTCGCCGCGACCATAGGCGTAGGCACCATTGATCTTCGCGTACCGCCCGGAGTCGGGCGGTATCTGCACCCAGAGATCGCGCGGTACAGCGATCTGTGCCGTCTTGCCGCTGGCAAGATCGCTGTGCAGCAGCAGCAACGAATCGGTCAGGAATGCCCCTTCGTGCCCTTGCCCGCCGTAGCCCATGATTAGCACATTCGCCGCGCGCGCATCGGCGATCGGCCAGAGGTGCGCACTCCAGAGCGGTTCGGTCGATACCGCCGCCATGAAGGCCGACCCCCGGATGCCGAGCGCGACGACCAGGAGGACGAGGAGCACCATAAGCAGTCGCCCAAACGGAAAGCGGCGACGACGGCGAACCTGCTTCTGTTGAGGATCCCAGGGGTAGACGAGATCGGGTGGCAACCCCTCACCCCACTGTTGCGGTTGCGGGGCTGCGGGCGGGGGCTGCGATGGCTGTGGCGGGATCAAGGGGATGAAGGGCGGCGTAGACCGTTCCCTGCCGACGAGCGCCCACTGTGGGAGGTCGTTCATCGCGTTGCCTCCTCCCGATCCTGCCAACCAAAGATCGTCTGTGCGCGGACGGTGATCACGGGCGCAGCGTTGTCAGTCGCGGTCGCTCCTCGCCAGGGGTGTAGACGATCTCCGTCACCGAGCCGAGTCCGACAACTTCGGCGCTGCGGAGCCCCGCGACGGTCAGCGGTCGCCCGCTCAACGCGAGTCGCAGGATCGCGACCGGGTCGCCGTGACTGACGCCGACGATCGTCTCACCCCAATGGCGTTCGCGCGCCCGCTCGACGAACTCGACCATCCGGGCCGCGATCTCCTCGATCGACTCGTCTCCCGGCTCGCGGCGATGTTCGTACGCACTGAACCCGGCCTTGAACTGGCTATAGGGTGTTCCTTGCCAGGATGTCCCAAGCTCGATCAGCAGATCGGTGACGAGGCGCTGTGCGCCGGGGTGCCGATCGGCGATCCGGGCCGCCGTCTGGCGGGCGCGGATGAGCGGGCTACTGTACACCGCCGTGATCGCACGAGGTGCCAGCAGGTCGGCCGTACGGTCGGCCTGTTTCTCACCCCAGGTGCTGAGGCGGAATTCCGGCAATCGTCCATAGAAAAGACGCTGCGGGTTGTGAACCTCCGCATGGCGCGCGATCAGAATCGTGGTCGTGCCGACTGGGGCTTCGATCGTTTGGTGCGCGGCTGCCTGGATTGCTGCGGTCATCCCCCTCGTACTCCCTGCCCAATAGACGTTATTTTCGTGTCATAATCGGGGCGGCGACACGTCAAATTCCCCGCTGGAATCAGTATAATGGACGGCTCAACCCCTGCCCATCCTTTGCCGATCTGTCACGAAAGGTGTTGTCCGCCCTGGCTCTGCTGTCCATTCTTCTGTGGTATACTCCGGGTTCGTGACGCGCGATTCGCATCTACTGCCTGCGGTTCTCATCACTGTCAGCATTAACGTCGGATTGGCTCGGGGGTTACTTCCGGCCACGTCGTGCGGTGTCGCCGTCCATCGTGAACAAACAATGCTCACGACGGCTATCGTCGTACCTCTCGCTCCTCTCGTCATGCGCGCGGCACTGCTCGTGATCGCCGAAATTGGGGGGCGGCCCGCTACAGTGCTGGAAGGAAACCACCGCATGTTCAACCCCCTCAATTGGGTCTTCGGCCTCTTCAGTCGCGACTTGGGTATCGACCTCGGCACCGCCAATACACTCGTCTATGTACAAGGCAAAGGGATCGTGATCGCCGAACCATCGGTGGTGGCGATGGACACGAAGACCCGTAAGGCGCTCCAGGTCGGGGCCGAAGCTAAGGCGATGATCGGCAAGACCCCGGCGAATATCGTCGCCATCCGCCCGATGAAAGATGGTGTGATCGCCGACTTCGACTCCGTGGAGATGATGCTCCACTACTTCATCCGCAAAGTCCACGTCAATCGCGGCTTTGCGCCGCACCCGCGCGTGGTGATCGGGATCCCCTCGGGGGTCACGGAGGTCGAGAAGCGCGCCGCCAAAGATGCTGCGCTTTCGGCAGGGGCGCGCGAAGCTTATACGATCGAGGAACCGATGGCGGCGGCGATCGGGGCCGGCCTGCCGGTTAACGAGCCGGTCGGCTCGATGATCATCGACATCGGTGGTGGCACCACCGAGGTGGCGGTGATCTCGCTCGGTGGGATCGTCGTCAATAATTCGATTCGGATTGCCGGCGATGAGATCGACGACGCAATCATCCAGTATGCTCGCCGCGACCACAATCTCGTCATCGGCGACCGGATGGCCGAGAATGCGAAGATCGCGGCGGGTTCCGCCTATCCACTCGAAGAAGAGCGGCGGGTCACGCTGCGGGGACGTGATCTCTTGACTGGGCTGCCGAAAGGGATCGAGGTTTCCTCGGTCGAGTTGCGCGACGCGATATCCGGACCGGTGAATACAATCGTCGATCTGGTCAAACGATCGATCGAGGAGACGCCGCCCGAACTGGTGGCCGATATTATGGAGCAGGGGATCACTCTGGCTGGTGGTGGGGCGCTGTTGCTCGGCCTGGAGCGTCGTCTGCAGACTGAACTGCGGATGCCGGTTCACACGGCGGAAGACCCGCTTACTTGTGTGGCGCGCGGCGCGGGTCGCGTCGCCGAGTCCCTGCACCAATATGAGCGCGCTCTGGCTGGAGGTCAGCCGCGCCGCCAGGTGGTGCGTGCATGATGCGTCAGAACCGCATGTCGCAGCGCAGCTCCGGGAATACGCCGCTCACACGCGGGCAGTTGCTGGCGTTGGTGCTGGTCTTCATCGTTACTGCGCTGGCCTTGCTCACGCTGGACCGGCGTAACCTCCTCGGTCCGCTGAAAGAGGCCGCAGAGCGCCCGATCTTCGCGGTCAGTGAGCGCTTTACCTCTTTCGGTGATGGCCTCCGCAACTTCGGCGCACGCTTCGGGAATGTCGGCGACTTACGCACCGAGAACGAGCGTCTACAAGCTGAGAACGATCGCTTGCGTGCCGCCGATGCCCGCGTCAAGGAACTGGAACTCGAGAATAAGCAACTCACCGAGCAGGCAAACTTCGCGGTGAAGTTCCCGGAGTACAAATCGGTCCCGGCGCGCGTGATCGGGCGCGACCCGACACTGACACAGAAAGTGTTAGTCCTCGATCGCGGCTCCGATGACGGGATCAAGATGGGGATGCCGGTCGTGAGCCCGAACTTCCTCGTCGGCCTGGTGACGGATGTCAGCCCGAAACGCGCGAAGGTGCGGCTGATCCTCGATCAAGATATGCAGATCGGGGTCTTGCTGCAAGATGAGCGGGCGGCGGGGATCATGTATGGTCGTTGGCAGCAGGGCGGGCGTTTGCTCGTGCAGCATATCGGGCGCGATACGAACATCGCCCCGAATGCCAAGGTTGTCACCTCGAACTGGACCCTCCATGTGCCGCAAGGGCTGCCGATCGGCTTCGTCACGAAGGTGATCCGCGACGAGCAGGCCGATACGTTGCAGCTCGAAGTCGCGCCCTACGTCAATTTCGATAGCCTTGAGTCGGTGTCGGTGATTCTCACGGAGGAAGTAACCACCAAGCCGGGGACGCCGTAATGCCGCACTGTTTCGCCGCGCGCCGTACCGCGCAACTTCAGCCACAGCAATGGATCCACGCTTAACCCTCGCGCTCTCGGGTGCGCGGCTGACCGGCCTGGCAACGCGCTTGACGCGGCGCGGTGGTGGCACCGCCGCGCCCGGCCTGGTCGCCGAGCGGATCGACCCGGCGGCGTTGCGCAAGCTCGGCGCTGCCCTCAGTGGCGGCGCGCTGGTGATCGGCGGCACCAACGGCAAGACGACGACCGCGCACATGGTCGCTACGGTCCTCGATCAGGCGGGCCGACATGTCGTTCATAATCGCTCCGGCTCGAATCTCGTTCGGGGTGTCCTGGCCGCGCTCGCGGCGCAGTCGTCGCTCGCTGGTGTGCCGTATGGTGATGTCGGGGTGATCGAGGCCGACGAGGCCGCGCTCCCGGCGATCGTCACGAATATCCGCCCCCGCTTCATCCTGCTGAACAACCTCTTCCGCGATCAACTCGACCGCTATGGCGAACTCGACCATATCGCTACCCGCTGGCGCGCGGCCATCGCCGAGCTCGATCCGCGCACCACGCTGATCGTCAACGCCGATGATCCGATGCTCGTCGGCGTCACCGAAGCGCTGTCGCGTGAGCGAATTCTCTACTTCGGGATGGCCGCTGCCGATCCCGACGACGTTGCCACACGCCGCCTGACCCTCGCGACATTGCCGCACGCCGCCGACGCCGCGACCTGTTCGCGTTGCGGAAGTCGGCTTGCCTATCAGGCGCTCTATCTTTCGCACCTCGGCGACTGGTATTGCCCCAATTGCGGCCATGGCCGCCCGTCGCTCGACGTCGCGGCGCGCGATATTCGCCTCGATGGGGTTAAAGCCCTGTCGTTGACGATCGACAGCCTCGGCGAGGGCGGCACTGCTACCCCGCTGCCACATGCGTCGCTCACGCTCGATGTGCCGTTGCCGGGTCTCTACAACGCTTATAACGCCCTCGCGGCAACGGCGGCGGCCCTAGCCTTTGGCGTTGCCCCAGAGGCGGTGGCGAGCGGCCTGGTCGGCTTCACCGCCGCCTTCGGGCGGATCGAGCGGGTGGCGTTGGAAGGGCGCGAGATTGTCCTGGCCCTGGTCAAGAACCCGACCGGCTTCAACGAGGTCTTGCGGATGCTCGTCGGTGGCGGTGCCGATCCCGACGCCGGTCTGACGACCCCGACGATGTTGATCATCAACGATCTCGACGCCGATGGTCGCGATGTCTCCTGGCTCTGGGATGTCGATTTCGAGATCCTGGCGTCCGGGGATGCAACATTGCACACCGCCGGTATCCGTGGCCCAGATATGGCCGTGCGGCTGAAATATGCGGGCGTTGCCCAGGAGCGGATCGTCGCCCATCCGCCCGGCGAGTTGCGTGCCGCCCTCCGCGACTTCGTCCGTGCCGCCCCGGTCGGCGCGAACCTCTACATCTTGCCCACCTATACCGCGATGTTGGAGACACGCCGCATTTTCGCCGAACTCGGCGCGGTGCGGGATTTCTGGCAGCAGTAGTGGTCGTGATTATTCGCCGTTGCCGAGCGTTTGCACTCTATAGTGGGGCGTTGTGCCCCGTGCGGTGAATAATCGGGTGAGGGATGATCGGGCGCGTCGCATATGCACTGGCCCTCGGGGTGATCCTTGGCGTGATCATCGCCGGGGCGGCGGTCTACGTGACCGGGCAGCGCGGCACCGCCCTGGCCTCGGCACGCGGCGATCTGAATGCCCCGTACTCGCTGGCGTTGACGGTGACCGAGGCGTTCATCGCCGCACAGATCAATAACCCTCCGGCCCCCGCGCCGGATGAGCCAGCCGTCGAACGACCAAAAATTCACAATGCCGAAGTTCGCCTCCTGGCCGATGGGACGATTCAGGTGCGTGGCGATACGACGGTGCAAGGTTTGACCGTGCCGGTGCAGGCGGTCCTCCTGCCGCGTGTGGTCGATAATCAGATTCAGATGGCGATCGTCAGCGGGCGTGCCGGTGGACTCGGGCTGCCCGCAGCAATTGCCAGCGATGTCGAGCAGGCGGTCAACCGTCGGTTGCAGGCGGTGTTGGCGCAGCGTGCGATCGAGGTAATCGCGTTGGAGCCAGGCGAGGGTGTGCTCAAGGTCAGGCTGAAGTAGGCGACAGCAGCCGCTGCTCACGACTACCCGCCCAGCGGTAAGCTGAACCAGAAGGTGCTGCCCCGCCCTTCGACACTCTCGACCCAGATCTGGCCGTCATGCCGCTCGACGAGTCGCCGCGCGATATACAGCCCTAGCCCGAACCCATCCAACTGTTGTTGCTGGGCGTTTGTCCCATGCTTGAACGGCTCGAAGATGGCGGCGAACTGGTTCTCCGGGATCCCGATCCCCTCGTCCGAGACCGAGAATCGGGCGCTGGTTTCCTGTACCGCGATCGTGACCGCGATCGTCCCACCTTGCGGCGAGAAACGGATCGCGTTGTCGAGCAGATTCGCTGTGACTTGATCGAGGAGCCCCGGATCCCAGGTGCCAACCGCGCTTGTCGTCGGCACTTGCAGGGTGAAGTGGCAGCCCTTTTGCATTGCGTCCTGGGATAAGCGTTCGATTACTTCGGCGGCGATTATGGCGAGATCGCAGCGCTCATGGTGTGGCTCTAACCGACCGGTCTCGATCCGGCTCACGTCTAGCAGTTCATCGACCAGGCGGGTCAGTCGGTCGATCTGCCGCAAGATCGCGGTGAGGTGTCGCCCGGTACGCTGCGGCACGGCCGCCCCGCCCCGCTCGAGATCGCGTCGTAGGAGTTGTGCGAAGCCTTTCACGGCGGTGAGTGGCGTCCGCAGTTCGTGTGAGGCGACTGACAGGAGTTCGTCGCGGAGGCGGAGCGCAGCGCGCTCTGCGGTCACGTCATGGATGAGCATCACCTGACCGAGAAAGGTCCCCGCTTCGTTATAGATCGGGCTGGTGTCGTGGCGCACGACACGCGGATGGGGGTGAATAAGGGTATATTCGCTCGACCACTCCTCTTCCGGGTCGCGGTCGTCTGCTGGGGGCAATGCCGCGCTGATGGCATCCGCGTCAGGGAAAATATTGCCCAACAAACCTAACAACTCATCGGGCCGTAGTCCAAGCAAGCGCCCATGTGGGAAGCCGTAGAGTTCATGGACGAAAGGATTGGCGAGGATGATTCGGCCATCTTGCTCGAGGATGATAACCCCTTCGTGGACTGAATTGATCGCTGCGTCGAGCTGCGCTTTGCTTTCCACTGCTTGTAAGAAGGCTTGTCCTAGGCCCGTTAGCGCTTCGTATTGCAGGATAACCCCCGCGATCCGTCCCATTGGATCGTGCAGCGGTGTCAGCACGATATCCTGAAGGGGTGTAGTGCTACTTGCCCAGGGCAAATGGAGCGCCTTGACCACGCTCTCCTCACCAGCTAAGACCCTCGCCAGTGCCGTACTCAATTCCTCCGGCCCGAGGGCACGCAGGTCAGCCGACCGCGCTGGAAGTCCGGCGCTGGGGGCACCGATCAGGGCGAGAAATGCGTTGTTGACATAGGTGGTCCTGCCCTCACTGTCAACGATCTGCACGCTGCTGGGATTGTGATCGAAGATCCGCCCTAAGGCCGCGATGCTGAAGGTTACCCGTTGTTGTTCGAGCACATCCTGGCCCTCCAATGAGCTTATTTCTTGGCTGGCGGGTTCTGAGCGAGTGCTAATACGCGGTCGAACTCCGCCTTGAAGGCGCGGGCGATCTCGGGATTGTCGACGATCAGCAGGTTCTCGTCGTTCTGGGTATCCGCATTGTCGCTGAAATTGAACGAGCCGAAGATCACGATCCGGTCGTCGATGATGATGACCTTGTGGTGCATGACCCACGGGTTGCCGTCGGTATAGACCGGCAATCCTTCCTTCTTCAGCTTGCCATACGCGGAGAACGCGGTCTGTGAGCCGGTTGTCTCGAAGACGCCGCTTACCGTTACCCCGGCCTTGCTCCGCTCCACCATCGCGGCCTCGATCGGGTCGCTGGTGAACGAGAACGCCATGAAACGGATACTCTGCTTGCTCCCCTTGATCGTCGTCACGATCTGCGCGGCGCACCTCACTTCGGAGGCAAAGCAATTTTCGATCCGCGTCCCATTAACCGTCACGACCGGGTTGGGGATCGTCTTGTCTTTAGTCGGGCCGAACTGGCGCTTCTCGAACATCTTGGCGAATTCGGTGCCGTAGTTCGCTGCCAGCTCCGGCGAGTTGATGACGATCATATTGTTGTTGAGACGATAGGTGTCGCCATCGGTGTAGTTCCACGAGCCGGTCGAAACCCAGGCTTTGTCCACGACCGTGAATTTGTTATGCATGATCGGGCCGCGCTTGTCGTCCACGATCGGGATGTTCGCCTTTTGTAACTTCGCGAACGCGGCCACGATCGCCGCGTCTTTGGTATTGCTCAGGGTGTCGGTATCGGTCACCATCCGTACCGTCGCGCCGCGACCTTTGGCGCGCACCATCGCGTCGGCGACGTTGGCGAGATCGAAGTCGTAATCGGCGATGTCGACGCTCGTCTTGGCCGTGTCGATCAGCGCGACGAGTTTTTCATCGAGCCCCCCGTTGTGGTTCGCCTGATTGTCGGGGTATTTGGGCGCGGTGAAGTAGAGTTGATACCAGCCGCCGTTGAGCGCCCCGCCGCTGCCGATATCGTTGATCGGTGTGCCGCTCGGGATCGGCACGGCGCTCGCGCGTGAATTGGTCTCGTTATCGTCGGGCTGCTCCGCCTGTTGTGTGCGATTGCGGGTGATCAGCAGCGCCGCCACGATCAGGACGATCAGGACGATCACGATGATCGGGATGATCAGCCCCGGTCGTTGCCAGGGTGGGCGCTCGTTGGGCGTAAAACCCTCGGCGCGAAAGTCGGGCGGCGGTGTCGCTGGCGTTGATGTTGATCCTGTCGGCGCTTTCTTCCGACGCGGGCGGCGCTCGCTCATGGTTGTACCCCCCGCAGCGCTTTGATCAAGCGGATCGCGTTCGCATCACTATCATCGCCGAGTCGCCAGCCGTTGGCCGCGAGGCGTAGCCGTGCGCCCAGGTCGCGGGCGATCGTCGGATCGTTCATCAGGGCCAGTACCTCGGCGCGTGTGTGGCGCTGCGCCGCCTCCACGACTTCCTCGACGATCCGCTTCGTCGCCGTTTCCGCCTCGTCCATCCGCGCCTGTGCCGCCTCGTCGGGGTCTGCTGTCATCTGCTGCGCCGCGCCGATCAGGGCGTTCGAGGCCCACTCGACAATCGGGCCGAAGCCAATATCGGTCAGGTCGCCGCGCAGCGTCTCATTTTCGACCAGTCGTTCGACCGCCCCTTGCGCCAGTGTCTCCACATCGGCCATTGTCGCCCCCAGGACCGTTATCGATACGACCGTCAAGCCACTCGCAAGGATACGGCGCAGTATCGTTTGCGACAAGTCACCGGCTCCAAACCTCAGGTTATGGCCGCACGATAGCAACGCCGTGCGCTAGCATCGCGCCGATGACCGTTAGGGCAATCTTCCGGTGCTGCTCTTGTCTTGACAGTGAAACGTTATGGTGTTACTATAAGGCTATGGAACGGTATCGACTCACCGAACTCGCCGAGATTACCGGCGTGACGCAACGCACCATCCGCTTCTACATTGCGGAGGGGTTGCTGCCACCACCGGAAGGGGCCGGGCCAGCGGCGGTCTATACCGCCGCGCACCGCGATCGGCTCTCATTGATTAACGGCCTGAAAGATCGGTATTTGCCGCTGCGCGAGATCCGGAAACGGCTCGCGACGTTGACCGAGGCCGAGATTCGTGCGGAACTCCAGCACCTCGCCGCCGAGTCGCCACCCGAGCCGACAGCAACACCGCCCGTAGCTAATAACGCCCTCGCCTATCTCGACAATCTCTTGGGCCGCGGGCCGGGTGACACACCGCCTGAGGCGTTACCGCTGTCCTCGCTGACTCCCGCTGCGCCGTACCCCAAGCCGGTAGCGGGCGCACCCGTGCGCGAACATTGGGAGCGAATCACGCTGGCCGATGGGGTCGAGTTGCATGTGCGCGCCGATCGGTTACGCGAGGCGATCCCGCTCGATGCGTTGGTGCGGCAAGCGCGCAAACTTCTCGGCGAGAGTTGAGGTTGCAGGCCGGATGATACGTTCGGCACTATGCGCTGTATAGCGCGCAATGTTCTATCCTCCGGGCATAAAGCCCTTTCATTGATAATGTTTGTCATCCCGGCTGCCACTATTCGCAGTTCTGTTCGTAACTCACTACGTCATCCCTTGTTGCTCTGGTAAAGGTCCCTTCCATATGGGTCTTGTTTATCGTCCGCGATCATCGATCGCCATTGAAGAAGGAGTTGCCCATGCCACAGGTTGCCCTCACTGCCGCGCTCGATCGCCAGTCTCTCGATGTTGTGGGTGGTCGTCGTTTTCTCGCGCTGACCCTGCGTGCGCCGGAGGTGACGAATGACGAAGGGAGTACGCGCAAGCCGCTGAACCTCGCGTTCGTCCTCGATCGCAGCGGCTCGATGGCGGGCGAGAAGCTGGAACTCGTCAAGCGGGCGGTTGCGATCGGTATCAATGGCCTCGCCGCAACCGATCGCGCCGCTGTCGTCACATACGATAATCAGGTACGGATCCTCGCGGAGGGCAACCGGATGACCGGCGATGCCAAAGCGTCGATCGGGCTGGCACTCGCGCGGCTGCGACCGGGCGGCTCGACAGCGCTAGGGGAGGGCTGGTTGACCGGTTGCCGACTCGTGGCCGCCGCTGCCGCCGAACATGACGCCGACTGGCTGACCCGTAGCCTGCTGCTGACCGATGGCCTGGCGAACATTGGGATCACCGATCCAAATGAATTGATCGGCCATGCGGTTAATCTGCGGCAGCGCGGCGTGACAACCACGACATTCGGCGTTGGCGCACACTTCGATGAGCAATTGCTGCGCGGTATGGCCGAGGCGGGTGGCGGGAACTTCTATTTCATCGAGTCTGCCGAGCAGATCGCCGATTTCTTCGCGGGAGAGCTTGGCGAGTTGTTGTCCGTTTTTGCCGAGGAAACTACCCTGACTCTGACCCTCCCTGACAGCGTTGCGGCGAAACTCCTCAATGATTATCCCGCCAGCGTGTCCACGCTAACTCCTGAGAGCACCACTTCCGTCACGATCGCGCTCGGATCGCTCAGTGCCGGTGAGGAGCGCACCATCATTATGGAACTTGTGGTGCCAGTCGGCACAATCGATGATGAGCTATCCCTGGATATATCGCTGCGCTATCAGGGCAGCGACAATGGGCGCAACGAAGTTCTTGCGGCCACACCGATCGTGTTGCGCTACGTGCCGACCCCCGAAGCCGAGGCAGAGTCGCCCAACCTCACGGTCATCGAGGCGGCTGGGCGTTTGCTGGTCGCCCGTGCCAAGTTCGTGGCCTGGGAGCAAATGCGGGCCGGGAATAGCCGCGCCGCACACACGTCTCTCCAGGTGGCACTTAATGAATTGAATGCGACAGCACTGCACCCCGCCGTCGCTGCCCTCGCACCTGATCTCGACGAACTGACCAATCTCTCCGGGCTGGCTGAGCGCGGCGTCTGGGACAGTGTTACGCGCAAACGTGCCCTCTACGATAGCCACACGGCGAGCAAGGGACGCCGCGATTACGGCAAGCGGTGATTCGCGTCAGTATTGCTGTTGTCGTTGTCTTGTACCTGAGCGGTATAGGGTCACTCTCATCTGGCTCAGTAGATTGGTGAGCATCGCGCGGCAATGAACGTTGATAGCTTGTCTGACGACAATGCAGTAACGCAGACTATCCTCGTATGGAGCGATATTCAAGAAGGAAGGGACAACGATGAGTGCTGGTGGGCAGTTTATATCTGGGGTAACGGCGCGAATGGTGGCTACACCGCGCCTGGAGACATTCGTGCTCGAAAGTGGCGATGCGGCGGGTGTGCCGGTCATCTTCCTGCATGGCAACGTCTCCTCGAACCGCTTCTGGGAGGAGACGTTGGCCGCTCTACCCAACGGGTTGCGCGGTATCGCGCCGGACTTGCGCGGCTACGGGCACTCGGCGGTGCAGCCGGTCGATGCGACGCGCGGGCTGCGCGACTTCTCCG
>JAABUS010006455.1_pt1 | contig 14258 bp, 17 predicted proteins | sample 5560161 | NCBI WGS metagenome assembly JAABUS01 (sample SAMN10711885, study PRJNA513376) | rock metagenome | isolation source: Antarctica rocks | place: Antarctica: Victoria Land, Trio Nunatak nord | collected 2016-01-04 | reverse complement strand
CGCGGCGACCTGCGCCAGGTCGGGCTCGTGGGCGATGCCGCGCGCCATCCCACTGAGGATGCCGCCGTGCGCGACGATCACGATCCGCTGCGCTTCCTGGGCATCGCCAACCTCGGTCAGCACTTGCGTGAGCCCGGCGCGGATCCGCGCGAGCAGGCCGAGAAAGCTTTCGCCACCGGGGAACGAGACATCGTGGCAACCGGCGTACCAGTCGGCGATGATCCGATCGTGCAGCGCCCAGTTCTCATCGGTGACTGGCTGGCTTTCCAGGTCGCCGACATTGTTCTCCCGGAACTCTTCGACCACCGTGATCGGTAGACCGAGCGGCCGGGCGATCGCCTCCGCCGTCTCCAGCGCCCGTTTCAGCGGCGAGGAATAGATCGCGTGAATCCCCTTGTTGCTGAAGAAGGTCGCCGTGTCTTCGGCCTGCCGGAACCCTTTGGGGGTCAGCGAATAATCGATCAGCTTATAGGAGAACTCACGGTTGAGGTTCGCCGGGTTCTCACCGTGGCGGACGACGTAGAGGGTGTGGTTAACGGTCTGCATAGGGCTCCTGATGTCGTATTCAGCGATGATCGCGCGGAGAGTGTAGCCGAGAACGGCCCGGCGCGCAGCGACGGAAGCCCCAGCTATGGTCCACCCCAACAAACGCGGCGCGGCGGAAAACAGCGCCCGCTTGTGCCTTGTACACACCATGATTATACGCTTCACTTTCTGCTGCTGAGGCATGATGCCTTGCACGAGGCAGACACGCGAAGCAAGGAGGCGCTCTTGACAACATCCTCACCCGCTCCTTCGTCCGTGCTCAAAACAATCGGCAGGATCGCCCTTGGCGGTGCGCTTCTGCTGGCAAGCACGGGCCATCTCACCACCCAGCGCCAGGAGTTCCAGGCCCAGGTGCCACCGTGGCTACCGTTGAGTCCGGACTTCGTGGTGCTGGCCTCCGGCGTCGTGGAGATCACCCTCGGTGCGGCCCTGATCGCGCTCCCCAGGTACCGTGTCCCGCTCGGCTGGATCGCGGCGGCCTTCTTTGTGGGAGTCTTCCCCGGCAATATCTCGCAGTATCTGAACCAGACCGCTGGGTTCGGCCTGGATACGGATCGTTCCCGCCTCATCCGCCTCTTCTTCCAGCCGCTCCTGGTCGCCTGGGCGCTATGGTCCACCGGCGCGTGGGCGGCGTGGCGAGAGCAATAGCGGCAGCCGGGCACAGACACAGACGCTCAGGCCAGCGTCTAGAGCGCCGCTTTAAGTTGTTACACTCACGCGAAAGTGCCACCAGGTAGTGCAGTTGAGCAAAGGAATCAGCAGATTACCGGTCAGGAGCGAGCACCGATGATCACCGCGAACCGTTCACCGCGTTATTTCACCCCGCCACCTACCGCCGAGCCGCTCATCGGCGACTGGCTCGCCGCGCTGGCAGAAGCGCGCGGGCGGACCAAGACGGCGCTGCTCGGCATCGATCAGGCGACGCTCGATTGGCAACCGCCGCGCGGTGGCAACGGGATCGGCACCCTCCTCTACCACATCGCCGTGATCGAAGCCGACTGGCTCTCGGTCGAGGTGCGCGAGGAGCCCGACTATCCGCCCGAGATGGTAGCGCTCTTCCCCCATGATGTGCGTGATGCGGCGGGACGACTAACCGTCATCACAGGGCTCGATCTGGCGGCGCACCTGATCCGCCTGAATACAGTGCGCGCCCAATTCCTCACCACTTTCGCCGCGATGCCACTCGCCGACTTCACCCGTATTCGCGTTCTGCCCGAGTACGATGTGACGCCACAATGGGTCGTCCATCACCTGTCGCAGCACGAGGCCGAGCATCGCGGTGAGATCGGGTATACCCGCCTGCTCGCCGGTCCGGCGGAGTAGGCGCGGTGAAGGTGTTGGGGCGCTTCGGCAAGGTTTTCGGTCGGCAGTCAGGGGGCAAGGCCGAGTCGGCGGCGTTGCAAACGGGCCTCGCGCAACTGGCGGCGGGGCAACACGCCGAGGCGATCGTCACCCTGTCGGCGGTCATCGACCGCGACGCCGCCAACCTGGTGGCCCATTACGGTCGCGCCCAGGCATTAACCGCGAGCGGCCGACACGCTGAGGCGTTGGCCGATCTCGACCGGGCGCTCACCCTCGATCCGCACGCCGCACAGCCGTTCCGAGCGCGCGGGCTGCTGCGGCGGAAGCTGGGCCACCCCGACGAGGCGCTGGCCGATCTCGACCGGGCAGTCGCTCTCGCTCCGACCGATCTGGCGATCCGTCAGGACCGCGCGATGACCCATCGCCTCGCCGGGCGTTTCGATGCGGCAATCGCCGATTACAGCGTCGCGCTCGACCTCGCGCCCGACGACCCCGATATCTGGCACGCACGCGGCATCTGCCACCGCAAACGCGGCGACGAGGTGGCGGCGGTGCGCGACCTCGGCGAAACGATTCGCCGCAACCCGCAGGATGCCTACGCCTTCTACAATCGCGGCCTGGCGCTGCTGGCGCTCGGTCGCCATGCCGAGGCTAGCCCCGACTTCGCCCAGACAGTCGCGTTCAACCCCGTCTTCGCCGAAGCCTACCTGCACCTCGCAACCTGCCACGCCGCCTGCAATGAACCAGCACCAGCCCGCGCCGCCCTCAATCGCGCCCTCACCCTCGACCCCACGTTGGCATCGCGAGCGCAAGGAGAAGCGGCGCTAGAGTCATACTTCAGCGGATAGTGGGCGAATGGGCGAGTCAACCGCCAGCCCACCCCACTGATAAGCTCGTTAACAGGCACTGAGCAGGAGTTACCGAAATATAAGGACCACCGGAAGCAGATCGTCCTCTACTTCGTACTTCATTGGCCCACCACGCCCACTGACTACCGGCTACTGACCACACCCTACTGATACGCCGCCATCTCGCGATACTGCTGGCGCAGTTCCTTGCTGATCCGCCAAAGTTGCGCGAAGTTGACCGCCCAGCCGATCCCCACAACCTTGTCGCTGAAAAGGCGCTGACTGTCGGGGTTCCAGTAGGAGTCGAGGACGCGGTCGAGAGTCGGCACGCGGAAGTCGTAAGGAACCGGGCCGATCCGCCCCTCCCAGGTCCGCGCCTCTGGGTCGCGCTCCAACTGCTCGCGGAGCGCCTGCACGAGGACGAGCAGGACAGCCAACTGGACGATTTTCCTCAAGAGCTTCATCGGGCCTCCCTGCTGCAATGGTTATCGCTCGGACCGCAACGCGGCTGCGGCGATTGTACCGTACCAGCACGCGAGTGATGTAGCCGATAGACACGCCACGCTCGTTACAGACCCTCATGCCAGAAAAAGAGCAACAAGCTATTCACCGCCAGCAACGCGGCGAGAATCAGCGCGAGGCGTGGTTGCTCAGCGGCGGCGAGGCCCGCGACCGCCGCGCCGAAGACTATTACCTGGAGCAGCACCCAGGGCGCGGTGGGCAACGACACCCTGGCGCGTGGTGCCAGGAACACCCCCCAAACAACGATCACCAGGAGAAACAGGCCGATGGCGAGGCCGATCTTCGCGGCAGGGTTCGCCCCAACATGATAGCCCCAGAAAGCCAGCGCGGCGAAGACGCACAGTTCCAGCAAGAAACGCAAGGCGAGGTTGGCCCAGCGGAGAGCGTTCAGGAGTTGCATCTAGAGCGCCTCTCAAGAGTCGTGGTTATTCAACATCAGCCAGCGGGAGTCTACGAATGTTCATGGGCTGACGATGCGGATGGGCGTATGCACTACGCCCCTACACTCTGATCGGTGGCTTGGCGTCCGGCAAGGATGAGGGGCATCCGGAACCGCGAAGAACGCCACCGGCACCCGCCGCACGCCACAAATGTACGCTGAGGTAGGGGCGTAGTGCCTACGCCCTTCCCGTCGTCCTACCACCAACGCGCGATGGCAGACCAGAGAGCCACTCATGAAGCGACGCTACCACGAACGACAGCGCCTACCCCAGTTCCGCCAGCAAACGCTCCGGTTGGCCGCGATAGCGCGCCCAGGCGGCTGGATCGCTGGCGGCGGCGGCGACGAGGCGGGTCAGCGCGGTATTGACCGGCGTGGGGACACCATGCTGCGCGCCGAGCGCGACGATCGCGCCGTTGTACCAGGCAATCTCGGTCTTGCCACGCGCACCGTGCAGATCGAGCGCCAGCGAGGGGGCTTTCGAGCCACGCCCGCGCGTGAGCCGTCCGGCGAGGACGCGCTGAGCGAGAGGCGCGGGGAGCGCCATCGCCACGGTCAGGGCGCGTACCGGGTAGGCGGGGAGATCGATCAGGCCGATCCCGGCGGCGCGCATCACCGCGCGGGCCTCGTGGAAAGCCCGGCGCTCAACCGCGAAGAGGCGCGGGGCGGCGTAGAGTTCGCCCGAACTACAATCGAGGAGCGCGGCCTGCGCGTTGCCGAGGATATTGAGCAGCATCTTCGACCACTTCAAGACCCGGTGGGTCTGCGCGGTAACGAGCGGCAACAACGTTGGCTGAAACAGATCCGGCAGCGGCGCGATCTCGCCACGACCGACCGGCGCGAACCCCAAGCCACCTTTCTGGGTATGCCGCACGACCTGCCCCGGCGCGGCCACGCTGACGTTGATCGTCAGGGCACCCGAGCGGACGACGGCAGCGCCGAGGGCATCGCGCAATGTCTCCTCATGACCGACGCCGTTCTGCACGGTCAGGATCGTCGCACCCGCCGCGACGAGCCGCCGCAAATCGGGGAGCGCGCCGATGGTGTCGTACCCTTTGATCGCCAGGATGACGAGATCAGGCGGGCGCGATAGCTCGCCGATCGCGCCGATCGTCGGGACGGCGATGGCGTTCGGTCGCGGCTTGCCCAGCCCCGGCTGGTCGGCGGTGATCGTCAGCGGCGCACGCGCCAGGGCATCGCGCACGGTCGGACGGGCGAGGAAGGTGACATCGCGCCCGGCCAGCGCGAGGGTGCCGCCGATGAACTGCCCCACCGCGCCCGCACCGTAGATCAGGACCGCGCCGTATGATCTGGCGCTCACGCCGTATCCTCCGGCCCGGTCGCTTCCGGCGCGACGGCCGCTTTCTCGCCGCGCAGCTTCAACTCCGTTCCGTGCCTGAGGCGTTCGATATTGCCGCGATGTTGCCAGACGGCGACGACAAAGAGGGCGAAGAGGAAGATGATGAAGATCGGGTGATGCGGCGAGAGGAAAACCGTATCGTAGAAGGCCAGCACCGCCGTGGCGACGAAGAGCATGATCAGCGACGCGAGCGAAGCGTATCCGGTGGAGAGGATCACGATCCACCAGACGATCACCGCGACGATCCCGACCGGCGGCACCAGCGCGGTGATCACCCCGAGCGAGGTCGCGATCCCCTTGCCCCCGTGTCCGCGCAGGAAGATCGGGAAATCGTGGCCGATGATCGCCGCGAGGCCGATCAGCACCACGGCGAGGTCGGGGAGATTCAGCGCCCCGCGCGCGATGATGACCGGCAAGGCCCCCTTGAAGGCGTCCCCTTTCAGCACGAGCAGCGCCGGGATCGCGCCACCGACCCGGTAGGCGTTCGCCATGCCGATATTGCCGCTGCCGAACTGCCGAATGTCTTTGCCGGTCGTCGCCTTGATGATCAGGAAGCCGCTGGGGATCGACCCGCAGAAGTAGGCAACAACGAGCATCACAGCCGTGAGCAGGTAGACCATCCGCGTTCCCCTATCTTCCGCATCGACTTCACCGCGAAGCATCATAGCGGCGAAGGGTGGTGCGGCGCAACCAGGTCAACGCGCAAAACGGCTCGTGCGGCGCGCCAACATCGTCGCCACAGCAAGGCACGCCCGGCGGCCATGCCGCATACTTACAACGCACCACCGCCACGCGCGGTGATACGCAGTGTGTTACGTCGATGCCGCGGCGCAACAAGCGCTCATCGCACGGTCGGGCGCGGTTGCGCGGGGAACAGGAGTCAGCGATGGGACCGAGCGAGCGGATTACGCCGGGACCGGGGCAGGAATCGGTCTGGGATTATCCCCGACCGCCCCGCCTGGAACAGACCAGCCAGCATATCCAGATCATCCTCAACGGCGTGATGATCGCGGAGACGCGCCGCGCCTGGCGGGTGCTGGAGACGAGCCACCCACCGGTCTACTACCTGCCGCCGGACGATCTGGCGCTCGAACATTTCGTCCCGGTCGGCGGCTCGTCGTTCTGCGAGTGGAAAGGTGCGGCCAGTTACTACGACCTGGTCGTCGGCGATCACACCCTCCCGCGCGCCGCCTGGACCTACCACCGCCCAACCCCGCCGTTCGCCGCGATCACCGACTACGTCGCGGTCTATCCCGGCAAGATGGACGCTTGTTATGTCGATGGCGAGCGGGTGCAGGCACAACCAGGCGACTTCTACGGCGGCTGGATCACCTCGGCGATCGTCGGGCCGTTCAAGGGCGAGCCGGGCACTATGGGCTGGTAGCAGCGACCTGATCCGCAGGGAAACGCGCAGATTTCTACAAAGGGGTCACCAACAACTCTGTTGGCGGCCCCGCACTTCGCCCACGGTTCAGCGTGGCGCTCCCGGACTTATCTCGACAGCGCCCTGCGCCACAGGAGTCGCCGGGACAAAGAGCAGGGGCGGCAGCGTCGGCAAGATCGGCGGCAAGGTCGGGAGCGGTGGTAGCGCCGTCGGCAAAATAGGCGGCAGCGTTGGCAACGGCGGCACGGTGGGGAGTATTGGCGTCGCCGTCGGCAATGGCGGCAGCAACGGCACCGGCGTCGCCGTCGGCGGTACCGGAGTAGCTGTCGGTGGCGCAGAAGCGGGCGGTGCCGCAGTGCCGGGTGGTGGCGGTGGCGCGCTGCCGGGCAGCGGTGTGGCGGTCGGCGGCATACTCGGCACGGCGGTCGCCGGTGGCGCACCGGGGAGCGGGGTCGGCGTGGGCGGCGCGACCGGAGTCGGGGCCGGTGCCGGTCCTGCCGTTGGCGCGATCGGGGGCAATGGTCTCCGCACCGGCACCGGCGTCGGCACAGCGGTCGGGACCGGCGCGGGCGCGGCAGTCGGCGCGGGGACGACAGATGGCGCGGGGGCACTCGGTGGCGGCGGCGGTCCCGTCGTCGCCGTTGGGCGCACCGGGACTGGCGGTTCGGTCGGCACCGGTGCGGGGGCCGGAACCTGCGCTGTCGGACCCACAGGTGGCGCGACGGTCGGCGTTTCCAGCGCCCCGGTGGTCGGCTCCACCGTCGGCACCGGGGCCGAGGAGGGGGTCGCGGCACGAATGCCGGTCGGCACAGCCTGCGGGACTGCGGTCGAGGCGACGGTGGGCGGCACCGGTGTTGGCGGTTCGGCGGTCGCGGTCGCCGGTGCCGTCGGCGTACTCTCCCGCGTCGCCACAACGCGGGGCGACGGCGTACCGGCACAGGGGAGCGCGGAGGCCGGGAAACAGGGTAGTGCGGGGAGAGTCGCGCCGCTCGGTCCGGGGGAGCGCGCGAGCGAACCGGCGACGATCGCGCCGGTCGTCGGCAGGCGACTGCCATCCGGCGCGGGCTCAATCGTGACGTAGATGACCGTGGACAGCGGCAGATCGACCGCTGCAGAGGTCGTCCCAGACGGACCGGCAAGCCGGAAGACCTGCACACTCTCCAGCTTCGTATCGCGCAGCAGCCAGAGTTGATAGACCTGCTCAGTGCCGAGGATCGGCATCCCGGCGAGGGTCAGCGATAGGCGGCGTTGTCCGGGATCATAGGTTGCCTGGCCGTTCGCGGTGCCAGCGGAGCCGAGGGTGAAGGTGCTGGCAGTCGCTGTCCCGATCGGGGTCGCGCCACCACCGCTGCCCAGGCGCACGATTAGTCCCACGCTGAGAAACAGGATCAGGACCGCCGCCGCCACGGTGAGCGGCAGGAACCGCGTCGGGATCCGCCGAAACGGAGGTATCTGCCGTTCTGGGCGACGTGCCGCACCCACGACCGCCACCGGCAACAACAGCGGTTTTGTTCGTTCGCTCTCTTCCCGCGCCGCATCGAGGATCCGGGTACGCAACGCCGCCGAGGGCGGCGTATCGATGATCTCGTCATAGGCCAGCGGCAGATCGAGCGAGGCGGCGAGATAGGCCGCGACCTCCTCCGGGCAGATGGCACAGATCGCCAGATGCGCCTCGTACGTCTCATGCTCGGCGTCCTCCATGAGGCCGAGGGCGCAGATGGCGGCGTCGCCTTCTTCTTCGAACTGGCAGTACGCGGCTGTCTGCGTCATGGCGAGCTCTCCTTCGTCGGCTCGACCAGGGGCGCAGTGGTATAGACCGCCCCTTCCGCTTCAGCCAGTTCGCGCACCTTCCGCAACGCCAGCCGGATTCGGGCCTTCACGGTGCCGACCGGCACTCCCATGATCTCCGCGATCTCGCGTTGCATGTAGCCTTCGAAGTACGCCAGTTCCAGGGTGCGCCGCGCCGTTGCCGACAAACTCGCCAGCCAGAGACGCAGCTCCTCGCGATGGACCAGCCCATCGATACCATTCCAAGGATCATCGAGCGTCAGGACGCGATCGACCAGATCGAGCGGCGTATCGGTACCCCGGCGACCCGCCGCGCTACGGACGCGATCGATCGCGCGGTTGTGGACGATCGCCAGGAGCCAGTGCTGCGCCCGCCCTCGGCCTTGCTCGAAGCTGACCGCACGCCGCCAGATACTCAGGAACGCTTCCTGCACGACGTCTTCCGCCGCGCCGTGTTCCCCGAGGATCCGATAGGCCAACCCGAGTGCCCGCCCCCCATACCGATCGTAGAGTATGCCAAGGGCCTGCTCGTCGCGCCGGGCGATACCGAGCAGGACCTCTTCGTCGGTTGCGGCAGCCCATTCCGACACGCCGTTACTCATCGGGGACGCACTCTCACCAGCAGCCGCTGTAGTTATAAGGAGGATAACCATCTCGGCGGTAAGCCGAGATAGTGCATAGAATACTCTATACGCAAGATTCGTACAGCGCGATCGCGTTCATGTGTACTGGGAAACGACCGAAAGGCTTGAATGTGGACAATCACCGCCGATGTAGAGTCCGGCGCAGAGTCGCAACGCGATGATCGGAACCCATGAACGACGCGATCCCCACAGCACAGGCGGCAGCCGACGTTGTTCGGCGGTACCTCGGCAAGGAGCCGATGCGCGTCACCCGCTTCCCGACGGGCCTCGCCAACCATGTCTACGAGGTGGTGACCGCCGACGGCGAGATGATCGTGGTGCGGCTGGCCCGCGCCGGAGATGGCGCACGATTCGCGGGCGCGGCCTACTGGTACGCGCGCCTCGCCCCCCTGGGCGTGCCGCTGCCTCGGCTGATCGCGCACGAAGTCGCTCCCTTACGGTGCGCATTCCCATTCATGCTGATCGAGCGCCTGCCGGGGACAGACCTGGGGGTCGTCTACCCCGACCTCTCGACCGAGCAGAAACGCGCGCTGGCGCGGCAGATCGTCGCGATCCAGCGGACGGCAGCAACCCTCCCGGATGGCCCCGGTTTCGGCTACGCACGTTCGTACAACGACATACTCCACCGCTCGTGGGTCGCGCTGCTGCACGCAAATCTGGCGCAGAGTCGCCGCGCGATCGAGCAGGCGGGCGTCGTCGATCCGCGCGTTGTCGAGCGGGTCATGGCGAAGCTCGCGCCGTACGGACCGTACCTCACGCGCGTGCGACCGTACCTCTTCCTCGATGACACGACGACCAAGAACGTCCTTATCGCCGAGGGGCGACTGAGCGGGATCGTGGATATCGACGTCGTCTGCTTCGGCGATCGGTTGCTCACGCCAGCGCTGACGCAGATGGCGCTACTCAGCCGTGGCTATGATACGGACTACATCCGCTACTGGTGTGACGAACTGCACCTGAGCAGCGAGCAGGAGCGTATCCTGACCGTCTACACGGCACTCTTCTGTGTCGGGTTCCTGGCGGAGTTGGGTCAGCGCTTCAACAAAGCGGTCGCTGACGAAGTCGAGGCGGTCACAGTGCAGCGACTACTCGCCATCCTCGACGATCTCCTCGCCCATTGTTGAGCGAAACAGGCGTCTTTATGTAGGCACCGATTGTTCCCCCAGGCCACTGGTTCAGAGCAAGGTTCTAGCCGTCACCAACTGGGCGACGCGGTGCATCGCCCCTACCGAGCAGCGCAGTGCTGATCCAGCAATAGGCGCTGCGCCGTAGCCTCAAGCACGACGATCGCTCAGGCATCGCGTGGCGCATCGGCAGCCGCGACCGCCGCCGTCCACTCTTCGCCGCGCCGACTCGCACGCTCCTTGTCCACGGCGCTCTCCTCGCGCTGGGCGGCCAGAGCCCCGGCGGGGAGTTTGCCGCGTAGGAAGGCGCCGAGGTAGTCCAGCGGCATCTCCCATCCGGAACCGACCCCCCAGAGACCCTTGATCGGATCGTTGAGGATGACGTCGAAGATCGAGGCGTGCTCGATTTCGAGGATCGTCTGCTCGTCCTCACCGGGGAAGAGGCGCAATTCGACCTCATCGGCGGGGCGATCCCAATAGGCCCAGGTCACGCGCAGCAGATGCGGCGGCTCGCAGCGCAAGATCTCGCCACGCGCACTCCCCGCGAGGCTGTACTGTCCCCCAACCCGAAAATCGCCGGATGGCGCGCTGAGCCAGCGCCCGAGCCGTGCCGGATCGGTGCAAGCATCCCAGACATCCTCGATCGCCGCGTCATAGCGCCGCCGAATGATCGCCGCGCGTGCCTCCCCCGCCGCGATCCGGCACCTCCCAACCTTGCGCTCGATCCCCGTTAGCCAGCTGGCATCATCGGTCATCGTTACCTCTGGGTTGAGTCGTGGGTCGCCACTACGGCTGATGAATCTGGATCAGGTTGCCGCAGGTGTCATCGAAGACGGCGGCGGTGCCCCACTCTGCCGTGGTCGGCTCGCCCTGAAAGGTCACGCCCAGCGCCAGCAATCGCTCGTATTCTTGCCGCACATCCGGGACGCCGAAGACGATCACCGGAATACCCTGCGCGTAGACCCCTTCCTGGAAAGTCTTGGAGAGCGGATTGTCGTTCGGTTCGAGCAACAACCCCGTGCCGTCGGGCTCCTCGGGCGAGGCGACGATCGCCAGCCGCGCTTCCGGGATGAACATCCGGCTGATGAAGCCCAGGGTTTCGGTATAGAAAGCGTGCGCCTTGGCCGGATCGGTAACAATGACGCTGGTCATCGTAATCTTCATCTGCTGTCTCCTCCGATGCTCTGTTCATAATTTGTCGGTATCATCCGCGCTCACGCGCCGACGCCCCGACGATCTATCAACACAATTGGGTCGAGAAACCGGTGGTAGTTGTCGGGGAGGGGCGCGCTATCGGGAGCCCATTGCTCCATCACCATCGCACTCATTGTGGCGATTTCTTCGGCGGTGGCAGTACCTGAAGCCTCGATCGCCCCGACCCAGGCGTGGACCGACTGGCGGGAAAACTCCTGCATTTCCGGCGAGTTCGCCGCCGCGATCGGGTCTGCGCCCATCTCGCCGCCAAGGTAGAGGCCCAACGCCATCAGCGCGCTGTCCCATCCCGGACCAACGAAGAGCGCCCCAGCGCCGCTCCCGGCCATCTCGATCGGAACGGTATGGTCGAGTTCGAGCGTGGTCGCAATGTCGCTCGTGGGGGCGAGACGCAATTCGACCACACTGGTTTCGCCGCCCCAGGTGACGCGGAGCAGGCGCGGTGCCTCGCAGCGCAGGATTTCGCCGCCCGCGTTCCCCTCCGTCTGAAAGGTGCCCCCGGCCCGCAACTCACCGCTGACAGGCAGGAACCAGCGCTTCAGCCGGTCTGGGTCGGTCAGTGCTGTCCACACGTCCCCGATCGGCGCGGCGTAATCTCGGCGCACCAAGACGCCGATCCCTTCACCGCTAGCAACGGGGCAACGCCTGACCTCGCGCTGGATAGCGTTAAGCTGGCCGTTGATCTCGATCATACGACCTCCTTCTCATGGGTGTTTGGCTCGTTATCCGTAGGTGTGGCGGTTTCTTCCGCCAAACGGCGGGCGCGCCTGCCACGGGCAAGCTCGGTGGCGAGCGCATCAAGGGGTGGCGTCCAGAAGCGCCGATACCGCTCCAACCATTGATCGATTTCCCGTAAGGGCGCGGGAGCAACGGCATACAGCCGCCGGGTTCGCTCGGCCCGGACGGTGGCAAATCCGTTATCGCGCAACACCTGCAGATGCTGCGACACCGCCGGTTGGGAAATCCCGAACTCCCCCTGAATGACCGCGCCGATCTCCCCGGCAGACCGTTCGCCATCGGCGAGCAGTTCTAGGATCCGTCGCCGCACCGGGTCGCCGAGCACATCGAACGCGTTCATGTACGGAGTATATAAGCTACGCTTATATAAGTCAACACTAATGTTCTAATTTGTCCAGATTTGCGGTAAGGGCAGGGCTTCGTACTCACCCCCTCACCCGTAATCTGGCCCGTAGAGTCGCTAACATAGGCTTAACCGACTGACGCGCTATCGTTCGGGGAGCGCCCCGATGGCGGCCTCGACGACCTGATTGAAGCTGGTGTAGTCGCCGTGCGTGACCACGTTCTTCATCAGGGCGATCGTCAGCCCACGCGCGATGTCGGCGTAGGCAGCGGTCCCTCCGCTACCCGCCATCCCGAAGACGGTCGGGCGATCCAGTGGACCGATGAAGCCGAGCCCGTAACCCAGCCCGAATTTTGTGGGGACATCCATGACCGCATCGACGCCCTGCATCGCCACAGCGGTGATCGCGCGCAATCGCTCCGGCGAGACGAGTTGGACACCGCCCACCTCGCCGAGCAACGCGGCGTACATCCGGGCCACGGCGCGGGCGGTCATTGTGCCGGTGGCGGGGATATCCGCGCTGAGGATATCGGCACGGTTGCCGAAGGTGGCGGTCGGTTGCACGGCGCGCGGCACCGCCGCGAAGATCGGCGCATCGTCGGGCATGGCGGCCAGCGCCGCCGCGTTCCCCGGCGCATCTTCTTGGCGTGCCACCCGCTCCAGCGCGGCGGCGGGGACGCCAAAGAAAAGATCGTCGGCGATCCCTAGCGGCCCGGCCACCTCCTCCCGCAGAATCTGGGAGATCGGCTTACCGCTCGCCCGGCGCACGATCTCGCCGATGACATAGCCCCAGGTCAGCGGGTGATAACCGATCTTGGTCCCCGGTTTCCACCACGGGGCGGCGGCGGCGATCGTCGCGCAGATCTTCCCCCAATCGCAGAGGTCTTCCGGGGTGGTGTCGGCGGGCAGACCGGGCACGCCGACGGCATGGGTCAGCGCGTGGCGCACGGTCGCCTGCTCCTTGCCGTGCACGCCAAACTCCGGCCAGAGCGCCGCGATCCGCGTGTCATAGTCGATCACCCCGCGCTCCGCAAGGACGTGGACAACCGTCGCGGCCACCCCCTTACCGGTCGAGGTGGCATAGAACGGCGTATCCGAGGTGACCATGCGCCCGGCCGTCGCATCGGCGAGGCCGGCGACGGCATCGACGGTCAATGCGCCGTGCAGATAGACGGCGACCTGTACCCCACGTTCGGCACCGGACGCGACCAGCCGCTCAATCGCCCCTTCTACCCGCGCCTGCATCTCGCTCATGATCACCGCCATTCTTTGATCGTCGCGGTCGCTCGCGCATCATCTCGACGCAAAATAGCGCTCGGCGCAGCGACTTCCGGCCTACGCTGGCCGCCCGCCGCTAGACGCTCCGGGTGAGGCATGGGACCATAACGCGCAGAATGGTGGGCGACATGAGTCGCAGCAAAGGGGGAGTGGATGACCCGACCGCGCGTGGCGCACTACGGCAATCCCGGCGCGAATACCGAAGAGGCGGCGCTGGCGATCTTCGGCCCGAGCGAGACGGTGCCCTGCGCCACCTTCGCCGCGATCTTCGAGGCGGTCGCGGCGGGGACGGTCGAGTTCGGCATCAAGGGCAAGGCCGACATCCTGGTCAGTCAGGCGGGCCCCGCCGCCTTCCGGCGCGGCCCCCAGCACACCTCCTAGATGAAGCAGATCGAACTCTGACGCGGCATCCTCACCCGCAAACGCCTACATCGAAGCTCGTTCCCCATGACCGCCGACCTCATCGCCCGACAAGTGGCCCTCTTAATGAGCAAGCCTCTCTGCGACTAATTACCGCAGTATTCGCGACCGCCTGCACTAATAGGACATGCAGGCCGCGCCACCGATCAGGAACTCGACCGCCTTGGCCGCCCCGGTGATCAGCGCAGTGCCGACAAGCCGGTCCTCGGCCAGGTCGCGACGCTTGAAGCAGGGCGAGCAGACCCAGATCTGCCCGCCATTGGCGACGTAGCTGTTGATGAGTTCGGGCAGCGGTTGAAACCCCTCCTCG
>JAABUS010006454.1_pt1 | contig 14258 bp, 13 predicted proteins | sample 5560161 | NCBI WGS metagenome assembly JAABUS01 (sample SAMN10711885, study PRJNA513376) | rock metagenome | isolation source: Antarctica rocks | place: Antarctica: Victoria Land, Trio Nunatak nord | collected 2016-01-04 | reverse complement strand
AGACCCGCCCCGCAGCGCCACGCGGCGCACCGTCATGCCGCCGCCCCCAAACCGGAGCCACGCGGCCACGAGCGGCACGTCAGCCAGCCTCATGAACGACCGAGGTTAGGGCCGCAATGATGCCCGGTCACGAAGACCGGGAAGACCGTTCCTCTCGGTTGTTGGTGTGGTTCGTCGATCAGCCGCAATGATGCCCGGTCACGAAGACCGGGAAGACGCAGCTGTCGCCCAGTTCGAGCTCACCGCTACAGGGGCCGCAATGATGCCCGGTCACGAAGACCGGGAAGACTCGCCCAGTCGGCGAACGCCGTAGCCCCCTTCAACAGGGCCGCAATGATGCCCGGTCACGAAGACCGGGAAGACGGCGTACTGCTACGGCGGTACGTCGACCATTGAGGCGCCGCAATGATGCCCGGTCACGAAGACCGGGAAGACACCGGTCACCACGCGCCGTGACTTGGTCCTTGGCCGCCGCAATGATGCCCGGTCACGAAGACCGGGAAGACGCCCCGGAGCGTGACCTTGGTGGCGTCGTCTCGCCAGCCGCAATGATGCCCGGTCACGAAGACCGGGAAGACGTGGGAGACGGTCACGGCGATCGTCGTGGGCGCGCTGCCGCAATGATGCCCGGTCACGAAGACCGGGAAGACGTCCCGGTAGACCTCCATCTCGGCGTGGGTCATGTAGCCGCAATGATGCCCGGTCACGAAGACCGGGAAGACCCAAGTCCAGTGGCTCCTCGACGCCGCAGTGGAGTCCGCCGCAATGATGCCCGGTCACGAAGACCGGGAAGACGCCGGAGGTGGGACCCCGGGCACCGTCGCCATCTTCGCGCCGCAATGATGCCCGGTCACGAAGACCGGGAAGACGCCTCGTCGACCTCGCCTACCGGTCCGACCGGATCGCGCCGCAATGATGCCCGGTCACGAAGACCGGGAAGACGAGACGGATGGGTGGGGTTACGAACTGATCGTGGCCGCCGCAATGATGCCCGGGCACGAAGACCGGGAAGACCACCGAACGCATTCGTATGTCACCCTTGCTGTCGCGGCCGCAATGATGCCCGGTCACGAAGACCGGGAAGACGGCCAACACCCCCGCCGAAACGGGCTTCGCGTCGACGCCGCAATGATGCCCGGTCACGAAGACCGGGAAGACGCTCCACCTGACGAGAGGTGTCACCATCCATGGGAACGCCGCAATGATGCCCGGTCACGAAGACCGGGAAGACACGTCGCCGCACTTTCCCAGCGTGCACAGGAAGAGTCGCCGCAATGATGCCCGGTCACGAAGACCGGGAAGACGCGCACCAGTGGGCACGCCCGGGCGGGATGCCATCGTGCCGCAATGATGCCCGGTCACGAAGACCGGGAAGACGGGTGGAGTCGACGAACTCCGACGCGGCGAAGTTCACGCCGCAATGATGCCCGGTCACGAAGACCGGGAAGACCGCGCTGCCAGGTCGAGCTGTGGTGGGAGCCAGCCGAGCCGCAATGATGCCCGGTCACGAAGACCGGGAAGACACGGACCTGCTCGCCTACGTCAACCTGGACTCGTTCGTGCCGCAATGATGCCCGGTCACGAAGACCGGGAAGACAGGCCGGAACTTGGCCAGTACGGGATCGTCGTTGAGGCCGCAATGATGCCCGGTCACGAAGACCGGGAAGACGCGCCGATAGGAAGCGTGTCTAGACGGTCGAGCGGGCGCCGCAATGATGCCCGGTCACGAAGACCGGGAAGACCTCCAGCGTCTGCCGGACCGTGGCCTGCGTCTCGTGGCCGCAATGATGCCCGGTCACGAAGACCGGGAAGACGCAGAGCGCCGACTGCAGGACGCACAGGTGTCGGCCGAGCCGCAATGATGCCCGGTCACGAAGACCGGGAAGACACGGAGGCGGGTCGTCTGGGGCGAGCTGCCCCTGTGCCGCCGCAATGATGCCCGGTCACGAAGACCGGGAAGACACGAGTCCCTCACCCGTGAGGCGCTGCGCGGCGTGTTGCCGCAATGATGCCCGGTCACGAAGACCGGGAAGACGACCGGCGTCAAATGGACCCGCACCTACGACCTGGCGCCGCAATGATGCCCGGTCACGAAGACCGGGAAGACCCGACTTACGGGCGTCCGTCAACGCTTGCTGCGCCGGCCGCAATGATGCCCGGTCACGAAGACCGGGAAGACGACAGTCGGAACCGGAAGTTGTCGCGGGCACCTTCGGGCCGCAATGATGCCCGGTCACGAAGACCGGGAAGACAATAGCCATCAGAGCGCTCTCATTCCCACGTTGGTGCCGCAATGATGCCCGGTCACGAAGACCGGGAAGACCTACGAGGGCCTGACCACTCGGACTGAGAAGGAGTCCTGCCGCAATGATGCCCGGTCACGAAGACCGGGAAGACGTTGGCGATGGTGTTGAGCAGGGCGCGGTCTGCGTCTGGCCGCAATGATGCCCGGTCACGAAGACCGGGAAGACGCGACGATCGCCGCCCGCAGGTCCGCCTTGGTGTCGCCGCAATGATGCCCGGTCACGAAGACCGGGAAGACCGCCTCGAGCTGGCGCATGCCGGCCTTGTTGCTCTTGCCGCAATGATGCCCGGTCACGAAGACCGGGAAGACGCGTCGAGCCCTCGAAGACCCGGGGGTTCAACGACCGGCCGCAATGATGCCCGGTCACGAAGACCGGGAAGACCCTCCCCGCCTACCGAGCCAGCGTTGGTGATGCACCCCGCCGCAATGATGCCCGGTCACGAAGACCGGGAAGACGCGTGGCTGGACAACGCGGCCTCGTCCCTGTCGGAGCCGCAATGATGCCCGGTCACGAAGACCGGGAAGACCTGCACCAGCAGGGGCGCAGGCGACATCGATAAGCTCGCCGCAATGATGCCCGGTCACGAAGACCGGGAAGACCTGCGACGTCCCGAACTCGTGTGCTGACCAGATCACGCCGCAATGATGCCCGGTCACGAAGACCGGGAAGACCTGCTGCGCCGTGTGGACGATCGACCGCTCCCCGAGGCCGCAATGATGCCCGGTCACGAAGACCGGGAAGACACGACAACAACCGGCGGATGCGTGAGGCCACCGTCCTGCCGCAATGATGCCCGGTCACGAAGACCGGGAAGACACGGAGCCGTAGAGCACCTGAGGATCCGGCACCGCAATGCCGCAATGATGCCCGGTCACGAAGACCGGGAAGACAGTGGGACCAGGCCCACACCGGCGTCGACTCGTGGGCGCCGCAATGATGCCCGGTCACGAAGACCGGGAAGACGCGTAGTACGAAGGGAACCGCATCGGGCTCGCGTCCGGCCGCAATGATGCCCGGTCACGAAGACCGGGAAGACCGCTTCATGGCTTCTCTGTTCCGACGCTCTCGGCCGCCGCAATGATGCCCGGTCACGAAGACCGGGAAGACATCGTCTGGACTGAGGGAATGCTCTTCCGAGACAGGCCGCAATGATGCCCGGTCACGAAGACCGGGAAGACGTTCCAGAGCACCCGGGAGGTGTCGTCGTGAGCGTTGCCGCAATGATGCCCGGTCACGAAGACCGGGAAGACGAATCGAACCCGACCGCCTCTGTGCGTGTCAGGGGAGCCGCAATGATGCCCGGTCACGAAGACCGGGAAGACGCAGAAGTGGCGGGCACTGGCGCTCGTCATCAAGGCCGCCGCAATGATGCCCGGTCACGAAGACCGGGAAGACGCCGGCGTTCAGGTCGGCGTCGACCGCCTTGTATACGCCGCAATGATGCCCGGTCACGAAGACCGGGAAGACCCACTCGACCCCGTAGCGGCCGTCCCCCCCGTTGTCGCCGCAATGATGCCCGGTCACGAAGACCGGGAAGACCCCAGTCCGCCGTCGCCCGTCTCCTCGCCCTCGGCGTGCCGCAATGATGCCCGGTCACGAAGACCGGGAAGACCACCGGACGGCCAGCACGGCCCCCGGGACACGATGCCGCCGCAATGATGCCCGGTCACGAAGACCGGGAAGACCCTGCGAGAGTACCGGCGACTGGCCCGGGTATCCGCTCGCCGCAATGATGCCCGGTCACGAAGACCGGGAAGACCCGAACCCGAGGAGCCTGACGTGCCCACGAGCTTCACGCCGCAATGATGCCCGGTCACGAAGACCGGGAAGACGGGACAATTTCGTGTCGCCCTTGAACGACATGCTCACGCCGCAATGATGCCCGGTCACGAAGACCGGGAAGACACGACCGAGCCGGTCACGGTCGCGCACCCGGAACGGGCCGCAATGATGCCCGGTCACGAAGACCGGGAAGACAGCTCGATGACTTTTGGGCGGCTGACCAGCAGTATTGCAGCCGTCCGCGAGCGCTGTGGTGCATGAGCGCCTGTGGCGTTCCGCTGTTCAGATGTCAAGGTTCGAATCGTCCGCTGACCTGCGGACGAACACTCACGCGGCCCAGGTTCGCCGAGTGAGCGCTCGCGGCTGCTAAACCACTGTGGCGCCGGAAGAAGGCATTGCTCGTGGAACGCCGAAGACGGTTATTGGCGCAGATGACCCCACCTGCCCGAGGTCGATGGCGACCACGGAGTCCTCGGCCAGGTTCAGGATCGGGATGAGCTCCCCCTGCCAGCGCGCCAGTTCGAGGGAGGAGAGGTCGCAGAGAAACACGGAGTACTGCAGGCGTTGACCATACGACTCCATGACCTTGATGACCCTGCGCAATCTCGTCCCATTGGCGATGTCGTAGGCGATGAGGAGACGGCGTCTCGGCATGGCTAGCGCGTCACCATCGGCTGGTACTCGGGTAGTTCCCCGACCATGACCGCCGCCGCGATCCTCGCTTGGACATCCAACACTCGGCGATACGAGATCTTGTAGCCAAAGACGGGATGCGTCACCTCCATGTCGAGCCGCCGCTCATATGCCCGGATCACCTGCCGGCGCCCGGTCTGGGTCAGGGCCACCCCCCGGCTTGACACCAAGAAGTCACTGGGCCCAACCTCCCCATTGTTGATCACCTGAAGCACGACCGAGTCCGCGATCAGCGGGCGGAACTCCTCGACCAGGTCCAACGCCATCGAGGGTCGACCAAACCGGGGTCGATGAAAGACCCCGATCATGGGATCCAGGCCCACTGCCAGACAGACGGCAACCAAGTCCTTGACGAGCAACCCGTAAACGTAGCTCAGCAAGGCATTGATCGGATCGGGCGGCGGCCGGCGCGCCCGTCCGGCCGCATCAAAGTGATCGATGAACGGGGCGAACCGAGGGTTGACCATCCTCGTGAAGTTGGCGAAGTAGAGCCTGCCAGCCGCGCCCTCGATACCGAAGAGCTCACCACTGCTCCTCGCATCGCGTGCCTGGGCGCGAAGGCGGCCGAGTTGCTCGACGACCGTTGTTATATCGTCGCGGGAGTTCCGGCGCAACAGTGTCCTCTGGTTCGCGATCTTTCCTTCGATCATCTGTCTGGCGATGCCGACGCCACCTTGGCCATGGGCAATCACTTGACGACGCCGCAGCTCGACGTAGCGCGCCGGCTCTCCCTGCGCCCATCCGCGCAGCCATCCGGCATACGAGAACCAGAGCACCGGCGCTCCGTGGGTCCATAGGCGGTCAAGCGCCTCGCTCGAGATCTGGACCCTTCCGTTCAGGGAGACATGGGAGACGTCGATCAGTCGTACGTCGGCCAGTTTTTCGCCATCCTTCGAGACTTGGACGCGACCTCCCTTGACACCGACGAAGGCGCCCTGCTCGGTGACGTACAGCGGCCGTTGGGCGGGGTCGCGCGGCACGATGCGTCGCGGGGGAAGCTGACTCCGCTCCAGAAGAGCGTTGGTCTCGTCCGGGAGGCACAAGCCAACCAGTGAGCATCGAGGACACTTGGGGCTGCTGACCAATGGCAGTGGGGGAAGCAGGGAACCAGCTGTATGCCGTGCTTCGCCCACGAGGACGCGCACCTCCGCTTCCGCGTCGTCTGGGATCTCCACAGGTACGCGCTGGTTGGTCGCCTTGTAGTAGAGCGTGGCATGCTCGACACGAAATCCTTTGCGTCGCAGCAGGACCACGTGCACGAGCACCTGAATTCGGTCCGCTGGCCACGGAGTTCCCTCGGGAGTTGGCCGCCCCTTCTTCACTTCCACGGGCATCAGCGATCCATCGCTGAACTCGATTCGGTCCACGACCGCCACGATGCCGAGTTCGACGTCCTCGATCCTGACCGACCGGACCTCAGCCATCAGTTCTGTGAAGTCTGGGTCGGGGAGGCTTCCAACCGGCTTGTCCACAGCTCGATGGGCGTACCGACCTTCCTCGGTGTCGCCACTATCCGCCCAACGGTCATCCACCCACTCGAGGTAGAACAGGCGTGGACAGTAGACGAACTCGTTGAGCATCCGAGCCGGCAGGAGATCCGGCAGGTCGTCGCTCATCATCACCATCCTTGACATGGAGTGACCTACACCGGGCGGAACAGCCCAAAACCGAAGTGTGCGAGCCCGCCGAGCATGATCGGTCCGACGACCGGCTCGGCATAGCGGATCTTCAGGGCGAAGCCAGAACGCCGCGCCCTCATAGATTCCTTCAGGCGATACCTGCGGTGACGGATGCACCAAGAGGTCCGACTCTCGTCGATCTCCAGGGAAACCGGTTGGGGCTGCCGACGGTAGACAGCCTCACGAACGAGGTCATCAAGGAGGAAGTCCTCGATGCTCTGCCGAGCTTTGCGATGCCGGCTAGGCAAGTACGGGGTCGCCGACATCCACGATGTGGCCGCGCCGGTGAGCTGAGGTATCACGTCGTCAACTGATCCCCAGCTCTCAGCGACCAAGGCGAGCGATCGGAAGCCGGAAAGATCGTAACCCTCTGGAGATCTCAGGACCCTCACCTTGGCCGCCGCCGCAGCTGCTGCGCCGTCAAGTCCCAGCCCCGGCAACCACAACGTGAGGTCTGTGAGCGTTCCTTCGTCATCAACCAGCCAGCTCCAGTGGGCATGCTGATGGGGTCCGTCGAGGGACGCTCCGTCGCGCTTGCCCACCAGTGCTTCCGGAGCCGCATCCCCTGCGCCGACCCGACTGAGCACCGCTCGGCGGAGGATGTCAGTCGCCATGACTCCGTGCAAACCCGGGAACTTCCCCTTCGCGTACACAGACCATCGCATGGCTTGGATCTGAGCCTCGGTCCGCCGCAAGGCAGGGGGCAACGTCATGTCGGGGGCTTGATAGTCGAGCCACGTTGTTCCGGCAGGTATCAGCCGTCCGGCGTTACGAAGCGCCGTCGGGGACTGCTCAAGGACGGCGAGATTGACGTGCTGGGGATCAGCTCCCAGGACGCGCACCACCCCACTCTCCGTGCCAGCCGCAACCCGGATCCACGAGTCGTCGACCTGGACGTCCGCGTCGATGAGCCTCATGTGGCATATCGACTCCGAACGTCCAAGATATGGGACGGACTCAAGGAGTGCGTGGAGGGCCGAGCGCATGGACTCGTCAAGGCAGACTGGCCAGCGGACCAAGATCTCAGAACCGGGCGCGAGCGACATGAACGGGTCGAGGGTCAAGTCCGTCCGCCCACACTCGCCGGAGCGATGGTCCAGGTCGGGAAGATAGTGCCGCGAGTGGCTGTGCGTCGCTGGCGGCAGTCGGTATGCCGGCGGTTCGGCCAGCGCCCGCACGAGTTTGTCGAGTTTCCACTCTTCAAGATTGGAGCGCAAGTGCCATGTCGCGACCAGTGCGCGAAGCAATCGCCACGGAGAGGGCGGCCACTCGACGGCACCCTCGTTGACGCTCCGGCCCCAGGGTGTCGCCTGGTATCGACTGTGGGGAAACCGGATGCCGATCGTGGTCGCCACGGGACCTACCGACCCCCGAAGACCACGGTCGTCAAGGTCGCCGGCGGGAACCCCGCGGCAGCGATGGCGCCACCAAGTCGACTGATCGCGCGCTCAGTCGTGGCTAGCTCGCCGCCCTGTACGTCCTTTACGACCAGATCACAGGCTGTCCGCAGCCGGAGTCCCTCCTCGAAGAGATGCGCTAGTTCAAAGTCCACCAGCGCCTCGAGGAGCTCGACCGCCGGCTCACCAAGGCCGTAGCTTCGGATCTGCTCGTGGTCGACGTTGACGTGAGCGACGATGTCGCGCGCCGTGTACTCGGTTCGCGAGTGCGGCACCATTCCATACCCTTCGGTCGTCGCGCTCTTTCCGGCGCTCTTTCCAGACACCAGCGCTGACGCATCAGACCGAACTCGGTCAGTCTTGATGCCTCCAGAGACCGCGGTCTGCACGTCGTATGCCTCAACAAAGATGGTCAGCGCCCTGGCGATCTTCGGCTGCCAAGCCCATTCGTTGCGCGCGAAGAAGACCCCGTGGATGAGACCCAACGGATCGAGGTTGTAGACAGTGCGGTTCAACGCCAAACGGTCTAGCGGCTTCGCATCCTTGCCCTTGAGCGAGACGCCCAACTTCTGCCGGAGGAACTCGAGCCCTGTGACCTCGCCCACCGTCCCGTTCATCACATAGGCAGAGGCGAGGCGATGGGCCTCAAGACGACTGGCGCTAAGGAACGTGCCTGCAGAATCCTCGACCCTCACGAAAGGAAGGCCCTTCAACTCAGCCCGTTGGTCGTTGGCACCGTAGTCCCACGTCAGTCCTTCCGCGTGGTTGGCCATGGACTGGACCGACTCGACCAAGAGGCAGGATGTCCAGCCGCCGTCGGGAGCCGGCTTCTGAAAGATGGCTGCGCCGAGATCGGGAAAACCCGTGGGTTGGAATCGTGAGCCGCTACTGGGTTCTAGCACGATCTTGAGAGTGGTGCGTCTGGCCATGGCCTACTCCTGCTCCTTGCTGTCTTAGACGAATGACTCTGTTTCAATGGTGACGAGGGGACGTACTAGCGAACGTCCGCCGCGCACTCCGCAGAGACTGGCAGCGAGCAGCGTGGGACCGTCGGCACCTCGCCCGAAGTTGGTCCGCTGCCGGGTGTCGATCGGCCAGCCCGCTTGCGCGCACACCCGACGAGCTTCGACAAGCACTTGCTCGGTCCGGCCTGCGGCAAGGCGCGCCACCCAGTCGCTTCTCCAAGCGCGTACCTGCGTTGATGTACCGCCAAGTCCTTCACTGGCAGGCTTCAGACCTGCCGCGAGCGCTGCCATGACGGCTACGTCGGGGTGGATTGGGAAAGCGTCGGCGCGCGTAGGCTTCGACCACGTCCAAGAGTCCGGCATATCCCATCCGAGCGAAAGCATCGCGAAAAACGACTTCTCAAGATGAGCCTCATTGACCTCACCCGATACCCATCGCGACGCATCTTCGGGGTGGGTGAACCTTGCGATTGGCTGAACTGGCATCACGCCCGAGATGACTGGCGAGTCAACACCGTGGAGCCGATGGCTGCCCGCCCAAGTGATGGCCTCACCGATGATCTCCGTCAAGGGCCTTTGCGCCAAACCCCTGACCTTGACCTCGGACCACGATGTCTGGACCTCTGGCCCCGAACCGTGTTTATGCACACGCATTGGAAGGATGACTTCCGCCAACAACCGGCGTCCGTCGGCCGTGCCCGCGATCTGTCTCGAAGCCAAACCAGCCGCCAGCCTCACCTCAGTGCTGAGATCATTTCGATCGGCAAGAAACTGCATGACCGAACCCGAAGGGAGGCGCAAAGGGCGGACGAAGGCGGTTGCGGCAGGCGACGCCGTGTGTGAGAGCTGCAGTCGGGTGATCGTTGACAGCAAGTCGAGGAGCACGTCTGAACTCGGCCGCCTCGCGAACTCCACCTGCAAACGCCTCGCACGGTTGAGGTCACTGTTCACGATTGCTGATCCACGCCCGATGCCTTCGAGCCAACGTTCGATGGGGCCGAGCAGGCGCACCGCTGGATCGACGTCGACGGCCACGCTGTCCAGCGCGGTTGCCACGAACGCCAGTCCGTTCCGCTGGTGGAAGCCAAAGCGCACGAAACGATTGACGCCCCGACTGACGCCGCCAGAGCGAACGGCCTCATACATGTGCGCGGCCCGGGTCGCCGGGTGTCCCCTCCAGTGGGCCCTGGCTTCCCGGAACAGTTGCCGCACCTCGCTATAGGCCAGGGGCTGATCCCATATGGGAACCCACACCTCACCCCGGCTGTTGCTCGCCTCTGAGGTGGACGACGACCCGCTGCCGGCTTCCGAGGCAAGCACGGTGAAGGGCATCGCTGCTCGCGAGGATCCTTCAGCGGAGAGCCGTCGGGTCGCCCCAGACGCGAAGACCATGCTGCCCTCTACCATGAGGACGGCCTGCCACGGATTGTTCAACGACACCCCCTCACCGAATGAGCCCGAGCTCTTGCCGCCACTGGCAAAGGGATCAAACTGACCCGAGGTCGATCTAGCGAGAGGCGTCACCGCCTCCCCGGACACGAGGTCACTGGCCCATGCCACGGATCGCGACCTCTTGACTCCCTCCGGTGCTAGGAGTTCGAGTAGCCGCTGGTGGAAGTTTGTCGAAAAGTCCAGGCGCCCGTCGTTCCCTCCCGTGCCGAGGAGGGGCGGGAAGGCAAGGCTGTCAGCAAGAACCAAGACGGCCGCGTCCAGCCACTCGAGCATTGCATCCGGAGCCTCATTCCGCAGTCGGCGTACCAGCGTTGGTTTGCCCATGTCCAGACCCACTGACTGCCTTTTGACAACCCTAATCACCGCTTCGTAGCTGGCACGGAAGCCGTCCAGACGAGGGTCAGCCGTGGCCACAAGGGCTTCCAAGGCGACCTTCGAGGTCTTGTCCTTCGCACCAAATCCGCTACCACCGTTCCACGGGCTGAGCACCGGGGTGGGTGCGTAGTCATTCACCAGCCATCCGCCGAGGTCGCTCACCTCGGTCTCGAGGACCATTGCGTCGCCTTCCCACCAGCAACGCAATAGTGGGTCGGCCTGCTGGGCCAGAACCCGAACGAGTCCGAGTGCGGCGAGGTAGGAGGCCAGCGGCGTGGGTCGGAAACCCTGGAGGCGGTGGAGTGTCACGAACGGGACGCCTCCGGCAATGGGCTTCCTGCGCTTGCGCGCCAGTCGGCGACTCGGACAAGCGCCTCCAGATACGCAAGAGCGAAGGGACCAAACTCGTCGCACAAGTCCAAGGCATCCCGGCTCCAGGAGCGTTCCCCGCCGAGGCGAAACTCGTCGAGATCGACGTCGAAAGGGTCGAAGCTCAGCCCCCAGAACGACGCAGGAGTATGTCGCGCTCCCTCCTCAAGCCCGAGCAGCGTTTCGGACCCGCCACGGAGCATCTTGGTGTCCAAAGCGTCGCGAACCTGAACGCGCACACGCCCATGGTGGGCACCTACCAGATACCTCAGCAGCGGTACATCCCGCGAGGGAAGGGTGGTCAGATCTGGACGCTCATGCAGCATCAGGACTCCGAACAGCTCATGCCGAAAACCGGGGTGCTGGGACACCCTCAGCTGCCCATTGAGGGGCGACTTCGCGTAGACCACGTCGGCGGGGGGGCGCGCCGCTTCGTCGGCAAGTCCCCTCAAGGCAGCCTGCCACGGAGGGAATGCCTTCCCGACATCGTGAAGCCGAGCCGCCTCCACCGCGGTATCCGTCGACTCGATGGGCAGCGTAGGGACGATGGTGCGCACCAAGGCAGACGCCTGCCTGTGGGTCTCGGCAAGATGCTGCTCCAGACTCAGCCACGAGAGCTGACCGACCGCACCCTCGTCGGCCTGAGGGTCGTCCGTCGCTTCGCCGCTTGTCGCTTCGACGGACGGGTTGCCCGGTCCGACCTGCGCCACGACTGGCACCCGTGATGTCGACCTGATGTCCAGACCGACGAAGGGGTCATATCCGCCCTGCGCGGCCGCAATGATCAAGACCTCGCCCGGTCTCGCACGCACGCCCTGCTTGCCGACCTCGACCCAGTGATCTTCTTCAGGATCGTAGCGCCAGACCTGCCGGTTCCGGTCCTTGGTCAAGGCTTCCACTTGGCTCAGTGGACAGGGGCACCGCTCCTCCCTGCTGGGCAGCTGGGTACCGCCGCGGAAGCCGGGGCGTCCCGTGAAGTCCCTCCACGCCACGCTGGCATCCAGCTCATCAGCGTCACGGATGTAGATCGACACGTCGATGTCATCGCCGGCAAGATCTGGCGCCGTGTCGAAGAGGTCCAAGAACTCCCGACGTCGTAACACATTCAGCTCGAGCGGGACTTGACTGACCCGGAGGGTTTGGAGCTCAGCAGCACTCGGCGACTTCGCTTCAAGTGCTTGCAGGGCTGCAACGGTGGCCTCGACGTCTCCTTCGAGGTATGGGAGTGGCTTCTTCGGGGCCACCCAGCACAAGGTGGCCGTTGTTGACTCACCGTATCTGTTGCATCGTCCAGCGCGCTGGACGATGGAAGACCAGGCAGCGGCCTCGGTGATCAGGGTCTGAGCGGTGATGTCAACACCAGCCTCAACCACTTGGGTCGACACGACGATGACGCCTGCCCCTGACGGACTCGGGTCGGCGACAGCACGGACGACCGCGGCCGATCGGTCCGTGGGACGAAAGCGAGAATGGAGGAGAACGACCTCAGCCCCGTCGACCATTTTCTGTAGCGTCCTGAAGATCTCGACCGCTGCATCCACGGTGTTCACGATCACGAGGGTCCGGGTCCCCGGCTCGTGTCGCACCGACGCCTCGCGTGCGAGTCCTCGATAGTCGCCAGGCTCTAGTGGGAGCCGGAGAATGCGTTTCGTGGCTCGTAGCCGACGACCGAGCTCGCCACCGCGATCCGCGTCGGTGAGCGCGACCGTGCTTCCCTGACCTGGCCACGGGTTGTCGACGGTGTCGAGCGCCTCCTGCAGGACGGTCGCGCTCATGCACGTTAGCCCAGAGGGTTCGGCAGTTCCCAGCTCCGCAGCGAACGCGTGGACTTGACGCAGGGTGCACGCCGATTGCGCGGCCAGTTGGACCTCGTCGATGACCAGATGAGAACCATTCATGGCCAGCGCAAAGTGAAGGGGATAGCTGCCGCGCGAGACCCCATACGCGCGATTGAGCGTTTTGCTGACTAAGACATCAGTCGTGCCGACCAAGATGGAGTCGCGATGCATATCCCGGAGCCAGGAATGCTGGGACTGCAGCTCGCCCCCCATGGCAATGTGCAAATCGACATGATCCACGAGATGGAGGCGCTGAAGCCACGACTGGGCATCTCCGGCGAACTGATCGACCAGGGCACGCATCGGCAGCGCGATCACGAGACGTCTCGGCGTCGACGCACGGACAGAATCCTCCGGATGGTACAGCCGACGCCATATCCAACCCAGGACCACCGCACTGGATTTCCCCGCGCCTGTGGGCACCTGCAGGAGGTCAGGAAGTCCCTGGTCAGCGATATCCCGTTGATACGGGTACGGCGACATCCCGGCCGTCGCTGACGTGAACATCTCGTCGAACGTCAACGATCTCTCCCCCCTGGGTTGGGTCGACTCCCCTTCGAGCTCGATGTCCTGGACTTTAGAACCCGCGCACCGACAACTGCCCATCGAAAACTCCCTCCCTTGCTCGGCTAGGCGGTGAGGCGGGCGCCAGGTGGTCGGGGATGTCCGACTGGTTGGACGAGCACCCCTGAAGACTTTCCCGCAATGAAGCGACCACCCAGCGAGAAGACTCTAACATGCGTTTGCATTTTGAAAGTCTTCAGAGGTGCCGCTGTCGGTCGGTCTGGTACGGTGGGCCTTGCAGGTGCCAACGCACACGCAGGACCCAAGGAGGAAGCTTGACTTCACATACCAACCAGCCGACGGGTGCAGCTGAGCACGAGCAGGACTGCCCGTACGCGGCAGTTCTCCCAGCAGTGGCCACCGATGATAGGGCCGTTGCCGTGTGCTGCCTGGGCTGTCACCGAATCCTGTTGATCGCGGCAACGCGAGACTAGACTGAAGCGTTCGCTCGGCTGTGGGTTCGCTACTCGACCCAAAGCGCACGAGGTCAGCCGACTGCGCGGCAGCGCGTGCAATGCGTGCAATGCGTGCAATGCGTGCACGTCCGTCCACGATTTGGGATGCGGCACGTACAGTGCCCCCATGCCCGCCGTGCGCCTGATGCCCTCCGACGACGCCCGGGATCTCATCGACCTCTCCCGCGAGATCTGCGCGAAAGAGCTCGCCCCGAAGGTCGACGAGATGGAGCGGGCCAGCGAGTTTCCCCGGGAAACCTTTCGCCTCCTCGGCCGGGCCGGCCTGCTGTCGCTCGCGCACCCGGAGGAGTACGGCGGCGGCGGGCAGCCGGCTGAGGTCTACCTCCAGGTCGTCGAGGAGATCGCCTCAGCCTGGATGAGCG
>JAABUS010006453.1_pt1 | contig 14258 bp, 16 predicted proteins | sample 5560161 | NCBI WGS metagenome assembly JAABUS01 (sample SAMN10711885, study PRJNA513376) | rock metagenome | isolation source: Antarctica rocks | place: Antarctica: Victoria Land, Trio Nunatak nord | collected 2016-01-04 | reverse complement strand
GAAGTCGAAGATTTATTTTATTCTTTAGATCGACGATCAGCTGTTTTTCTTGATAGTCTAGATAGAAGAATAGTCGTTGAAATTGAGTATAAAACTCGCTGAATTTCTTCTGTTCTTGAATCAAGTTATAGTAGTCTCTACGAAAGTTGACTTCTTTATCTGAATCATCGAACAACTGAGCTAGCTCTTTCAAAAGCTCATCGACGATCTTGTATAAGTTGAAACAGTCACGTTCGCGTCTTGACTGAGTGATCTCAGCTGCATCATTGAATAATCTGAAATGTACGTAGCTCAGCTTGACTCGTTCACTTGAAAAGAGATCGACATTGATTTTCAGCTTGTTCTGAACTTTTTCATACCAGTTCTTTCAGATAGAATTCTTTTCATCAGTGAACAACGAAGAATCGAGTATTTTCTGAAATCTAGAACGTTCAGAGTAGATTGACGATGACGAGGTAATCTTTCTAGCTTGTAGTCTAGCTTTCAGCTCTTTGCATCGTTTCTTCAAAGCTTTCATGATCATAGAAGATGTTATGATTTCAGCGAATGAGTCGTTATCTTCGACAATGAAGAATGAAGCTTCGAAACGCTCTTTGAAGAGATGAGACATGAGAAAGAAAAGATTGAATTGAACGAGTGTTTTTAAAAGAAAGAAATCGAGCGAAGAGCAATGCTCAACAATAGAAGATGAAGTCGTTTTTGTTGTTTGATTTGAGAGTTAATTGATTCTCTTGATCGATTTGATTCTCTAGCAATCAACGAAGATTCTTTATCGCTGATTCTATTAATCGAGATGAACGATGCGTACTTAATAAGCTGTAAGTCATCTAGCAATTCAATCAGTTTCGCTGTTGATTCTATAAATTTTCTAATGTTGTTCTGTCTTTTGATTGCATTGATCATCAAATAAACGAATTTCTTTAGACTTGATCTGTCTGAACGAGTATATTGAACGAGTAATGAGTATTTATATCATATGATAAACGAAATTCTTAATGTAATGTTGAGATTGTGTCTAGATTATTCAATCAAAGAGACTCGAGACTGATATGTATGTATTGCTCTTTAGAGATAGTTATAACAAGACATTAAGAATACAGAAGAGAAAGAGTGCAAGCTCTTTTATAAATAATGACTTGAGACTGCGTTAGACTCGATACAAATATGATGTAATATGTCAGATGTGTTTATCTAAAAGAATGATGAAAAAAGTGAATGAAGAAAGTGTTGAACAACGAGAAGAAGTGCTGAGAATGACTTGAAGAAGTGCGCTAGATTCAAACTAGACATAGCATCATGACTTGCTTTAATCAAATTGATTAGAATTAAATCTGAACTCTGATCAATTTAAACATGTTTGTAACATATTATCATGTTCTTCAACTCATCTCAAGAAATATCATCAAGTTCTACGAAATATTAAGTTCTAGATTCAAGTCTTTGAAAATTAATGATTTTCTTTCTGTTTTCTCAAGCGTTAATGAATAAATTGTTCTCTTGCTGTTTTCTTTCTGTTTTCTTTCTGATTCTTTCTTATTTCTTTCTGTAGTGATCAAGAAACGATCACGAATTAAATGAGAAACAAATATCATGAGACTGTTTGTGACATTCTCACAAGCAATTAGTAGAGAACAGAGATCGAAGTCTAAGTCAATGATAAAAGAGTCAAGAGTGTTTTTCAAGTGTACATATAAATGTTGTTTCGACTTGTAGATAGAAATCATGAAGACATACGTTTTACAGTATCTTTCTACAAGTACAATCATTGCATGTGTTCATTGTTTGCTTTCTCTGTTGCTTCTACAGCTTTCTATATCACATTTATACTTTATCTTTCAGCAATGTGACTTAACAAAACATGATCTTTAATCATCATAAGATTAATCATCATCTTTGATCAACAGCTAGATCAACTTTGATAGCAGCTTAATCAGATGAGATACAAGTGATTTTTAATTTGCGCTGTTGTTGACTCATCAAATTCAACTAAATGCTTATATGCTTAGTCATTGATGAGATCTTTCTACAAGCATTGTAGATCATAAAGATGATTGATCTTGTGATGATTAAAGAGATACAACTCATCTTCAGATCTACACTTAAATTTATAATGATAAAAGTTTAATCATTATGAGTACAAGAACTAGTGTTTAAGTATTAAGCTCAACTCATTGAGTCAATCAGAAAAAGACTGTAATCTCTTTTCAATGTATTTACTATTTACTATTTATTTCTGACAGAGCAAGAACATGCAAAGCTGTAAGCTCTGAAAGTCATTAAAGATTTTATGATTGATACATCTTTTACAACATGAGTTAAGCAGATCAGATCTTGATGATTTGATCTATGAAAGTATTAAATCTGAGTCAGATTTGAGCAAGATGTTGATGATTTGATTTATGAAAGTATTAAATCTGAGTCAGATTTGAGTCAAATCTGAGCAAGATGTTGATGATTTGATCTATGAAAGTATTAAATCTGAGTCAGATTTGAGTCAGATCTGAGCAAGATGTTGATGATGTTATGAACATGTCTGAATCAATCAGAGTTCAGATTTAATTCTAATCAATTTGATTAAAGCAAGTCATGATGCTATGTTTAGTTTAAATCTAACACATTTCTGTTGAATTCTTTGAGTCATTCTCAGCACTTCTTCTCGTTGTTCAGCACTTTCTTCATTCATTTCTTTCATCATTCTTTTAGACAAACACATCTGATTTATTACATCACATCTGTATCAAGTCTAGCGCAGTCTCAAGTCATTATTTATAAAAGAGCTTGCACTCTTTCTCTTCTATATTCTTAATGTCTTGTTATAATTATCTTTAAAAAGCAATACATACATATCAGTTTTGAGTTTCTTTGATTGAATGATCTAGACATGATTTCAACATTACATTAAGAATCTCATTTATCATACGATATAAATACTCATTACTCGTTCAATATACTCGTTCAGACAGATCGAGTCTAAAGAAATTCATTTATCTGATGATTTGTCATGATTCTAGTCTTGTCAGACTCAGTCTTCTAGCCTTGTCAGATTTATTCTAGCTTCGTCATCTTGACTAGTCTCTATTGAGTCTAGCGTCGACTGAGAAATACACATATGTAGTCAGCTTCTTTTCTGTAGCTATCTTTCTTTCTTAGCATTTATCTTCTAGTTAAATGACACTCATATTGACTCACTCTATGCTGATCTCTAACATGATTGATGCAATCAAAAAACAGAACAACACTAGAAAATTTATAGAATCAACAGCGAAACTAATTGAATTGCTAGATGACTTACAGCTCATTAAGTATGCATCATTCATCTCAATTAATAGAATCAGCAATAAAAAATCTTCGTTGATTGCTAAAGAATTAAATCAATCAAGAGAATCAATCAACTCTCAAATCAAACAACAAAAACAACTTTATCTTCTATTGTTGAACATTGCTCTTCGCTCGATTTCTTTCTTTTAAAACACTCATTTAATTCAATCTCTTCTTTCTTTCTCATCATGTTTCGTCTCTTCAAAAAGCATTTCGAAGCTTCATTCTTCATTGTCAAAGATAATGACTCATTCGCTGAAATCATAATATCTTCTATGATTATGAAAGCTTTGAAGAAACAATGCGAAGAGCTGAAAGCTAGACTACAAGCTAGAGAGATTACTTCATTATCGTCAATCTACTTTAAGCGTTCTAGATTTCAGAAAATACTCAATTCTTCATTGTTCACTGATGAAAGAGACTCTATCTGAAAGAACTGATATGAAAAAGTTCAGAACAAGCTGAAAATCAACGTTGATCTTTTTTCAAGTGAATGAGTCAAGCTGAGCTATGTACATTTCAGATTATTCAATGATGCAGCTGAGATCACTCAGTCAAGATATAAACGTGACTGTTTCAACTTATACAAGATCATCGATGAGCTTTTGAAAGAGTTATCTCAGTTGTTCAATGATTCAGATAAAGAAGTCAACTTTCGTAGAAACTACTACAACTTGATTCAAGAACAGAAGAAATTCAGCGAGTTTTATACTCAATTTCAACAACTATTCTTTTATCTAGACTATTAAGAAAATTCATTTCTATCTCATTTGATTGAATAATGATTAACGAGCTATTCAAGAGATCAAGAATAGAAAAGCAATGATCAAAGCTAAAACAACTAAACAGATCATCTTCGTTGAAGAATCAGTCAAAGCTACTTGTAGAATTATGAAAATGAAAATGACTGATCAGTCAAAATCACGTGATGCTGTTTTGACTAACATCAAAGAAAATGATTTACTAATTAAAAACTGCTTTTTATGTCATAAGTCTGATCATACTTCTAAAGAGTGCTTGAATAAATCTTTCAAAATTAACGTATTAAATGATGAGTTTGATTGTTCTTTGAACTTCAATTCAGAATCTGATTCAAAAAACTAGTCATCTTTTTCAGAGTTATCAAAAAGATAAAGATCATTTCTTTGTGCAATCTAATTGATGAAATTTCATTTATTGAAGAGAACTACTTCGAAAAGTCATTTCTAGTTGATGTCATTCTATTCTTGCAAGATAAATTCTTCAAGCTACGATCTTTGATAGATAGTGACTTGATGATCTACATCTTGATTCATACAAAGCTAGTTGATCAAATATGTCAGAAGCTTGAAATTCAACTCATATGACTAGCTAAAGAGAAGTTAATCAGAGAATATGATGAAAAGCTGACAAAGAAGATCATTATTCATAAAATTCTACTCAATCTCACAGTTGAAAGTCATAAGAAATTGACTGTTTCAATGTTAATAGCTGATATAAATCATCATGATATCATATTAGAAAAGCTCTGAATGAACAAAAATGAAATACTACTAGATATGCAAAACGATGTCATCGTTTTTTCAAATCAATTAAAAGCTCTCATTTCTGTTTTTTCAATGTCAGTCAGAGCTTCACACTCAAAATGATCATGATCATCAAATTCTTCTATCAGTTCAGCTCTCAAAGTGCTTCAACGACTCACTTCTACTGCTTCAAAAAAGAACTTTTTTATGTTCAGTGTGAAAGCTGCATCTTTTCATGCATTGATTAAATGATCAAAGAAGAATTGCATCGAGATTTTCGCTATGTCGATCAAAGATATTGATAGAAAAATAGTTTACAACACTCAATGCAAACTGAATGTTCTAGACGTCACTTTCATCGATGCATCAGCTCAAAATCTAGAAGACATCAAAGTCAAGTTATCTTCAAAATATCAGAATTTTCTCGACGTGTTTGATCGAGCTCAAGTCAATAAGCTATCATCTCATCATTCATATGATCATAAGATAAAGCTCACTAATGATGTCACTTCTTCTAAATGTTGAGCTTATTGAATGTCATTCTACAAGCTTCAGAAGATCAAAGAATATCTGAATAAAAATCTGTCAAAGAGTTTTATTACTTCTAGCAAAATCTCATCTTTCTCACTCGTTTTATTTGCTCTGAAGATCAATGATGATCTTCACTTCTGTGTTAACTATCAAAAGCTCAATGTCATTATCAAAAGAAATTGCTACTCTCTATCGCTCATAGATGAGATGATTGACAAAATTGTTGACTGCAAGCATCTGACTCAACTGAATATAATTTTCGCTTTCAACAAACTTTATATGCATCTCAATAGTGAAAACTATACGATCTTCATTATCGCTCTAGAAGCGTACAAATCAAAGATTTTATCATTTGAATTAACAAATGATTTAATCTCGTTTCAACAATATATGAACAATGTTCTATGAAACTTTCTAAATGACTTTTGTCAAGCTTATTTAGACGACATTCTCATATACAGCAAGATTCAAAAGAAGCATAGACAACATGTCAAGATGATACTAAATTGTTTATAAAACGCTGATCTGCAGATAGATATTTGAAAGTGCAAATTCAATGTAGAAGAAACAGTCTTCTTAAAAGTCATAGTATCAGAACAAGATCTTTGCATGAACTTTATCAAAGTGAAAGCTATAGTCAATTGAACTACATTTATTAATCTAAAAGAGATACAAGACTTCGTTGACTTCGTCAATTTCTATCAACGCTTCATCAAGAACTTTTCAAAACTAGTCAAGTCATTCATTCAGCTGACTCAAAAAGACACGTCTTTTGTTTGAAATGAAGTCTGCATCAAAGTCTTTGACAATCTAAAGAAGCAGATCAGCTCGATCTCAGTTCTACATCATTTTGATGTCAAACGTCAAGCTATTTTGAAAATCGATGCATTCAACTATTCAAAAGACGACATACTATCTCAGTATGATGATGAGAATGTGCTTCATTCGATAGTCTTTTATAGCAAGAGCATGATTTCAGCTGAATGCAATTATCACATCTATGACAAGAAATTGCTAGCTATCATTCAATGCTTTGAACACTGACGACTTGAACTAGAAGATATTGAGCTATTTATTCAGATGTTTACTGATCATCAGACTTTGAAGATCTTTATGAAAAACAAACAGCTGACTTGATGACAAGCGAAATATCTGAGTATTCTATCAAAGTTTAACTTTCAGATTATCTTTCGATCAGGCAAAATAAACATCAAAGTCGATGCTTTAATTAAAATGTCGATGATTGATAGTTCTGAATCAGTTAAAGACATGAATGATCATTTTCAGACTATACTGACTTTGAATTGAATAAATGTTCTATCAATTGAGTTCGAAATTGAATCTGAATACGAGACTAATCTCTATCAACGCGTACGTTTAGTCAATCAGAAGAATGAACTATGCAATGAGTATTGACAAGCTATGAACAAAGATGAACTGAAGCTTCATGACATGAAGCTAAAGAACTGTCAAATCATTGACAACATTTTATTCAAAAAGAGTCTACTATGAATGTTGAAACAAATGCATACGAAATTGCTTCAAGAGATTCACGATCAATCATCAATCTTGCACTCTGACATTAAATGAATGATTGATTTAGTTCAACACTTCTACTATTGATCAGATCATTAAGCAACTATTTGACAATACATTTGAAACTGTCATGTTTATCAGTGAAGCAAAGCATCTTGAGATGATACAAATGATTTGCTTCAGTCTCTATCGATTTTTCAGCAGTGTTGACAAGATATAGCTATGAACTTCATCATTGAGCTATCTCTATCAAAAAAACTATAACGTCATTTGCATGATTATATATTGTTTCTTCAAAGAACATCACTATGTTTTCTGTCATTGAAGAGACAATGACATCTCAATCGAAGAAACAGTATGAATCATGCTATGAAATGTTTATCAACTTCATGATTTACTCAGTTCTATCATTTTGAATAGAGACTCTCAGTTCATATTAATCATGTGACAAAGTTTTTGTAAATGACTGAAGATCAAAGTCAATCTATCAACAGTTTATCATTCAGAGATTGATGATCAGTTGAAACGAGTTAATCAAGATGTTGAATGCGAACTTTGAATCTACTGCAATTACATGCAGAATGACTGAGCTAAATGACTTTCAATAATGAAATTCAGTGACAATTTCAATACATTCTTAACTATCTTAATGATCTTTTTCTACTTCAATAAAAACTTTCATTCTCGAATGAGTTTTGATTCAGATATGACTGATTATGAAACGACTCATTAATGTATTGAGACTAGAAAGATCAATGACATTGTCATTTAAATGAGTGAACTTCTTATCTTCAATCATCAACAATTGAAAAAGATCAAGAAGATCATTGAAGCTCAGATGAATAAGCATAAATGAGACATCATTTATGAAGTAGATGATCAAGTTTGATTAGTCTTTGAAAACATCAAAATCATTAGATCATGCAAAGATTTGAAAGATAAGCAGCTTAATCTCTATTCAATCACAGTTAAAGTTGAGATCTTCTATCATCTTCAGCTATCTAGAAGCATGAAGCATATACATTCAATGTTCAGCTTGAAGTATCTATGATTTTCATCAAATGACTCTTTATCAGAACAACACTTTGAATCTTTTAAATTGATGATCATTGAAGAGAATGAAGAGCACTGAGAAGTAGATGATATATTGAACTTCAGACAATATAGAGAAAGATTACAATACAAGATCAAATGAATTGAAGTAAATCATGATGATGAATGATACTATGTTGATAAAGAAAAATTCAATGACTCGAAGAAAGTTCTGAATGAATTTCACAAGCTATACTTGAATAAGTTGCACTAAATTGAAAACACGATGAATTTTTTGCTTTTATTTCTTTTTCTATTCATGCAAACATGAATGTTCGAAGAAGAAAGTAATGTTATGAACATGTCTGAATCAATCAGAGTTCAGATTTAATTCTAATCAATTTGATTAAAGCAAGTCATGATGCTATGTCTAGTTTGAATCTAGCGCATTTCTTCAAGTCATTCTCAGCACTTCTTCTCGTTGTTCAGCACTTTCTTCATTCATTTCTTTCATCATTCTTTTAGATAAACACATTTGACATATTACATTACATCTGTATCAAGTCTAGCACAATCTCAAGTCATTATTTATAAAAGAGCTTGCACTCTTTCTTTTCTGTATTCTTAATGTCTTGTTATAGTTATCTCTAAAGAGCAATACATACATATCAGTCTCGAGTCTCTTTGATTGAATGATCTAGACATGATTTCAACATGATCATACTTCTAAAAAGTGCTTGAATAAATCTTTCAGAATTAATACATTAAATGACAAGTTTGATTATTCTTTGAACTTTGATTCAGAGTCTGATTCAAAAAACTAATCATCTTTTTCAAAGTCATTGAAGAGATAGAGATCATTTCTTTGTGCAATTTAATCGATGAAATTTCATCTATCAAAGAGAACTACTTCAAAAAGTCATTTCTAGTCAATGTCATTCTATTCTTGCAAGATGAATTCTTCAAGCTATGATCTCTGATAAATAGTGACTCGATGATCTACATCTTGATTCATACAAAGCTAGTTGATCAAATATGTCAGAAGCTTGAAATTCAACTCATATGACTAGCTAAAAAGAAGTTAATCAGAGAATATGATGAAAAGCTGACAAAGAAGATCATTATTCATAAAATTCTACTCAATCTCACAGTTGAAAGTCATAAGAAATTGACTGTTTCAATGTTAATAGCTGATATAAATCATCATGACATCATATTAGAAAAGCTCTGAATGAATAAAAATGAAATACTATTAGATATGCAAAATGATGTCATCGTTTTTTCAAATCAATTAAAAGCTTTCATTTCTGTTTTTTCAATGTCAGTCAAAACTTCACATTCAAAATAATCATGATTATTAAATTCTTCTATCAGTTCAGTTTTTAAAGTGCTTCAACGACTCACTTCTACTGCTTCAAAAAAGAACTTTTTTATGTTCAGTGTGAGAACTGCATCTTTTCATGCATTGATTAAATGATCAAAGAAGAATTGCATTGAGATTTTCGTTATGTCGATTGAAAATATTGATAGAGAAATAGTTTACAACACTCAATGCAAACTGAATGTTCTAGACGTCACTTTCATCGATGCATCAGCTCAAAATTTAAAAGACATCAAAGTCAAGCTATCTTTGAAATATCAGAATTTTCTCAACGTGTTTGATCGAGCTCAAGTCAATAAGCTATCATCTCATCATTCATATGATCATAAGATAAAGTTCACTAACGATGTCACTTCTTCTAAATGTCAAGCTTATTGAATGTCATTCTACAAGCTTCAGAAGATCAAGAAATATCTGAATGAAAATCTGTCAAAGAATTTTATTACTTCTAGCAAGATTTCATATTTCTCACTCGTTTTATTCATTCTGAAGATTAATGATGATTTTCGCTTCTGCATTGACTATCAAAAGCTCAATGTCATTATCAAAAGAAATCACTACTCTTTATTACTCATAAATGAGATGATTGACAAAATCATTGACTGCAAGCATCTGACTTAACTGAATATAATTTTCACTTTCAACAAACTTCGTATGCACTTTGATAGTAAGAACTATACAATCTTCATTATTGCTCTAAAAGCGTACAAATCAAAGATTCTATCATTCAAATTAACAAATGATTCAATCTTGTTTCAGCAATATATGAATGATGTTTTATGAGACTTTCTAAATGACTTTTGTCAAGCTTATTTAAACGACATTCTCATATACAGCAAGATTCAAAAGAAGCATAAACAACATGTCAAGATGATACTAGATTATCTACAAGATGCTGATCTGCAGATAGATATTTGAAAGTGTGAATTCAACGTAGAAAAAACAATCTTCTTAAAAGTCATAGTATCAGAACAAGATTTTTGCATGAACTTTATTAAAGTGAAAGTTATAGTCAATTGAGCTACATTTACTAATTTAAAAAAGATATAAGACTTCGTCAACTTCGTCAATTTCTATCAATGCTTCATCAAGAACTTTTTGAAACTAGTCAAGTTGTTCACTCAACTGACTTGAAAAGACACGTCTTTTGTTTGAAACAAAGTCTGCGTTGAAGTCTTTGACAATTTAAAGAAGCAGATCAGCTCAATCTCAGTTCTACGTCATTTCAATGTCAAACGTCAAGCTATTTTGAAAATCGATGCATTTAACTATGTAAAAGACGACATACTATCTCAGTATGATGATGAGAATGTGCTTCACTCGATAGTCTTCTATAGCAAGAGCATGATTTCAGCTGAATGCAATTATCACATCTATGACAAGAAATTGCTAACTATCATTCAATGCTTCAAACACTGATGATTTGAACTAAAAGATACTGAGCTATTTATTCAGATGTTTACTGATCATCAGACTTTGAAGATCTTTATGAAAAACAAACAGCTGACTCAATGACAAGCGAACTATCTGAATATTCTATTGAAGTTTAACTTTCAGATTATCTTTTGATCAGATAAAATAAACATCAAAGTCAATGTTTTAACTAAAATGTTGATGATCGATAGTTCTGAATCAGCTAAAGACATGAATGATCATTTTCAGACTATACTGACTTCAAATTAAATAAACGTTCTATTGATTGAGTTCGAAATCAAATCTGAATACAAGATTAATCTCTATCAACATGTATATTTAGTCAATCAGAAGAATGAACTATGCAATGAGTATTAACAAGCTATGAACAAAAATGAACTGAAGCTTCATGACATGAAGCTAAAGAACTGTCAAATCATTGACAACATTTTATTCAAAAAGAATCTACTATGAATGTTGAAACAAATGCATACGAAATTGCTTCAAAAGATTCACAATCAATCATCAATCTTACATTCTGACATTAAATGAATGATTAATTTAGTTCAACGCTTCTACTATTGATCAGATCATCAAGTAACTATTCAACAATACATTTGAAACTGTGATGTTTATCAGCAAAGCAAAGCATCTTGAAATGATACAAATGATTTGCTTCAATCTCTATCAATCTTTCAGCAGCGTTGACAAGATATAACTATGAACTTCATCATTGAACTATCTTTATTGAAAAACTATAACGTCATTTGCATGATCATATTTTGTCTCTTCAAAGAACATCACTATGTTCTTTGTCATTGAAGAGATGATGACATCTTAATTGAAGAAACAGTATGAATCATGTTATGAAACGTCTATCAACTTCATGATCTACTCAGTTCTATCATTTTGAATAGAGACTCTCAGTTCATATTGATCATGTGACAAAGTTTTTGTAAATGACTGAAGATCAAAGTCAATCTATCAATAGTTTATCATTCAAAGATTGATGATCAGTCAAAACAAGCTAATCAAGATGTTGAATGTGAACTTTGAATCTACTGCAATTACATGCAGAATGACTGAGCTAAATGACTTTCAATAATGAAATTCAGTGACAATTTCAATACATTCTTGACTATCTCAATGATTTCTTTCTACTTCAATAAAGACTTTCATTCTCGAATGAGTTTTGATTCAGATACGACTGATTATGAAATGACTCATCAATGTATTGAGACTAGAAAGATCAATGATATTGTCATTTGAATGAGCGAACTTCTTATCTTCGATCATCAACAATTGAAAAAGATCAAGAAGATCACTGAAACTCAGATGAATAAGCATAAATAAGATGTCATCTATGAAGTAAATGATCAAGTTTGATTAGTCTTTGAAAACATCAAAATCATTAAATCATGCAAAGATTTGAAAGACAAGCAGCTCAATCTCTATTCAATCACAGTCAAAGTTGAAATTTTCTATCATCTTCAGCTATCTAGAAGCATGAAGCATATACATTCAGTGTTCAGCTCAAAGTATTTACAATCTTCACTTAATGATTCTTTATTGAAACAACATTCTGAACTCTTTAGATTGATGATCATTGAAAAGAATGAAGAGTATTGAGAAGTAAATGATATATTGAACTTCAAACAATATAAAGAAAGATTACAATACAAGATCAAATGAATTGAGATAAATCATGATGATGAATGATACTATGTTGATAAAGAAAAATTTGATGACTTGAAGAAAGTTCTGAATGAATTTCACAAGCTATACTTGAATAAGTTGCACTAAATTGAAAACATGATGAATTTTTTTGACTTTTATTTCTTTTCTATTCATGCAAATATGAATGTTCAAAGAAAAAAATAATGTTATGAACATGTCTGAATCAATCAGAGTTCAGATTTAACTCTAATCAATTTGATTAAAGCAAGTTATGATGTTATGTTTAGTTTGAATCTAGCGCATTTCTTTGAATCATTCTCAGCACTTCTTTTCATTGTTCAGCACTTTCTTCATTCATCTTTTTTATCATTTTTTTAGATAAACACATCTGATATATTACATCACATCTGTATTAAATTTAGCACAGTCTCAAGTCATTATTTATAAAAGAGCTTGCACTCTTTCTCTTTTGTATTCTTAATGTCTTGTTATAGCTATCTCTAAAAAGCAATACATACATATCAGTCTCAAGTTTTTTTGATTGAATGATCTAGACACGATTTCAACATAGTATTCATGAAATACTTGATTTATACATCTCAATTTCAATCTATTTTATCATTGAAATGACAGAATTAAATTCGTTATCAATGAATAGAAAATTGCATGCATGAATAAGATCTTCATCACTTAAAAATTTTCAAGCATTCATTCATGAATGTTCATCTCGTTGATAAAAAGCTTGTGTTCATTCTTCATCTCTTTCTTTCTTTTTATGCATACACTCTTCACTCACTTCGACTTCATTCGCTCTTCTCTTCTCTTTTGTATATATATATATATACATCTTACTATTTTATTAACAGAAGCTTTGTTCTCAGATCTGAATAGTTATACTTCATTTCTTTGAGAATTTAGTCTTGATTCTATAATTTTCAACTCACTCACTTAAATTATTATTGAAGAAGAGAGATAAATCAGACAGCAAGCATCAAGTGAAATTTTCACTCAATGTTCTGCGATTGAACAAATTTCACTCTGAACTTCTCTATCTATCTTTCTATGATCTGCTTGAGATAATCAATCAGTTTAAAGTTACAAAGAATCTAATTTTTACTTCAATTCTTACTCTACTTGACTTTCGTTTGATAGACTCAAAGCAAGAGAAAAGATCAGCTGTAACACATTGTTATGAACATGTCTGAATTGATCAGAGTTCAGATTTAACTTTAATCAATTTGATTAAAGCAAGTCATGATGCTATGTCTTAGTTTGAATCTAGCACATCTCTTTGAATCATTCTTAGCACTTCTTCTCGTTGTTCAGCACTTTCTTCATTCATCTTTTTCATCATTCTTTTAGATAAACACATCTGACATATTACATCACATCTGTATCAAGTTTAGCGCAGTCTCAAGTCATTATTTATAGAAGAGCTTGCACTCTTTCTCTTCTATATTCTTAATGTCTTGTTATAGTTATCTCTAAAGAGCAATACATATATATCGACTTCAAGTCTTTTTGATTGAATGATTTAAACATGATTTCAACATTACATTAAGAATTTGTTTATCATATGATACAGATACTCATTACTCGTTCAATATACTCATTCAGACAGATTGAGTCTAAAGAAATTTATTTATCTGATGATCGATGCAATCAAAAGATAGAACAACACTAGAAAATCTATAGAATCAACAGCGAAACTGATTGAATTGCTAGATGACTTACAGCTCATTAAGTACACATTGTTCATCTCGATTAATAGAATCAGCGATAAAGAATCTTCGTTGATTGCTAGAGAATCAAATCGATCAAGAGAATCAATTAACTCTCAAATCAAACAACAAAAACGACTTCAT
>JAABUS010006452.1_pt1 | contig 14259 bp, 15 predicted proteins | sample 5560161 | NCBI WGS metagenome assembly JAABUS01 (sample SAMN10711885, study PRJNA513376) | rock metagenome | isolation source: Antarctica rocks | place: Antarctica: Victoria Land, Trio Nunatak nord | collected 2016-01-04 | reverse complement strand
AAAGCTACTCTTGTATTTCATGAACCTAAATTACTGAAATCATCTCTGCTATTCCCCTGAAAGGCTTATTTTCGGAAAGCGAAAATTCGTAGTGTCTTTTCGCCCTTTTATTGAAATTTTTTAGAAATTCTCAGGAAAATTTTGGCACCACGATTAGAGAATATATATTTGCCCTTTGGCAGGTAAATCCTGAAAAAGCGCGACGACCATCTGGGTTATCGTAAGTGTACTGTAAGTGCACCGCCTTCAGGGACTGCCTTTTTTTATGCCCATTTGTGAATGCATTGTAATATTTATTTAGATGAAAGTGGTGATTTGGGATGGAAGTTTAATGCGCCCTTTCACTCTGGAGGGGTCGAGCCGTTTCTCACAATAGGTTATCTCATTTGTCCTGTAACTCAATGTAATATCCCAAAAAGATTTGTCAGGGATTTTTATAAGAAATTTAATTTTAATGCAGAATTAGAAATAAAGGCTTCACAGCTAAAATCTCATCATAAAGAATTTATTTGCAAGGAAACAGTCAAAATGCTTTTAAAATATCCGGCATTACAGTTAGGCGCAATTACAGTTAAAAAACAAAATGTTGCAAGGCACCTTAGAAGTGACGGTAATAAGCTATATAATTATATGATTGGATTGTCTGCATTGGAAGAAGTAGAAGATCATCTAACATGTAAGCTAACAAGAGACAATAGGAGCGTTAAGGTTGCAAGTGGAAACAGTGCGGAGATTATCTTCAGACATTGGTTTGGTATCATAAAAACAAACTGCTAAAACTTATAGATAATCCGACAGATAGTCATCATGACGATGGAATTATTTATATTGACTGGATTACAAATATTGTTTGGAGTAAATATGAAGATAAGTATAATAAATGGTGCGATTTATTAGGCGGTCACCTGAATGAAAAAAAATTATTTTTTTATCCTTAGTTCATTGCCTATGTTGTATAATTACTTAATCCATTTGCAATTATTAATACTTTAATTTTAAGTTATATTTTTAAGAAAAATTATATAAGTATTTCCCGGATTTAAATTGCCTTTTATTTGTATCAATTCAAAAACAGTTCAATTTATCATTACTTTTCATCCTTTATTGCTTTAAAATACGATGTAAAGCCTGGTGAGCGATAAAAATACGGCTTGTTATCTTTTAATACAGCTATCTGTAAATCTGCCGATGGAAATTTTTTTATCAGTTGCATCGCTTTATATATTGGTAAAATGCTGCACGCCTTTGTCAGCCAGTCTGCATCAGTACCATTGTCAGCTATAACTGTAACATTGCGTGAATTAGATAATGCCCAACCAGTAGCGGGATCTATTATATGTGAATAACGCACACTGTTCAACTCGAGGTACTGATAAAGGTCTCCTGAGGTGGTAACCGCTTTATTACGCAGCAATAGTTGTTGGTTCATCAATTCTTCACTTTCCGGAAGGTTGATGGCGATTTTCCATCCTTCCAGTTGCGGCGGCACATTCCCTGCTACTATATCTCCACCTGCATCTAATAATGAAAATGGAAATCCTAATTGACATAAACGGATGTAGGCTCTTTGAGCAGTTTCTCCTTTGGCTATACCTCCAAGGTCTAATTGCATGCCTGTTTTTTGTAACCTTATACTTTTATTCACAGTATCCAGTTCAACATATTTATAACTTACCCGTTGTCGGGCTAACTTCAAACTATCTTTACCAGGAAGCCTTTTTTCTCGCCTCGCTGTACGCCACAACCTGATAACAGGACTCATGGTTACATCGAAACTTCCAAAACTGATTTCACTTGCGTGAATAGATTTTTGTAAAATAGTGAATAAAGGCTCCGAAACTTTTACCCATTTTCCTGTTCCAGATTTTGAACACAATCTGTTTAATTCACTGTTAGGCAAATAGTCACTATAAATTTCGTTAAGCGTATCAATCATTCTAAATGTCTCAAGAGCGGCATTTTCAGCTTTAACTGAGTCGAGGCTATAAATAATTATATTGAAAGGAGAGCCCATCTTTGGCTGCTGAACACTATATTTTTTATACTGTGCAGACGCTGCAATGCAAATGGCAATAAATAAAAATGTAATTTCAATTTTATTAAGCATGCTTTATTACTTTTAAAGTTCTAAATTTATAATATCTTTTAATCTATAAAACGATTGCTATAATGCAAAGAAGAAAATTCCTTCACCAGGGTATTTTAGGAAGCGCTGCAGCTTTAGCCGGTGCTCAAACTGTATTAGCTAATTCTTCAAATGGAAAAGCTTATGATAAAAATGCTGCAAAAACATTTACCTGTGATTATGCCCCGCACTTCGGAATGTTTGAAAATAACGCCGGCAAAGATCTTATAGATCAGCTAAAGTATATGCACGATCAGGGATTCAGAAGCCTGGAAGATAACGGTATGATGGCAAGACCGGTTGACGTACAGGAGAAAATCGGAAAGGAACTAAACAGGCTTGGTATGAGAATGGGTGTATTTGTCATAGATGCGGGAGATAATTGGAAGATTTCACTTACTACCGGAAAAAAGGAGTTTTACGATACATTCGTTTCCGCTTGTACTAAAGCGGTTGAAGTAGGTAAGCGGGTAAATGCAAAATGGGCAACAGTTGTCCCAGGTTATTTTGAGAGAAAGTTGCCGATGGAGATACAATCAGCACACGTTATTGAGGCTTTGCGTCTTGGAGCTAAAATACTTGAGCCCGCTGGCTTAGCAATGGTAATGGAACCTTTAAGTGATAATCCTGACCTTTTTTTAAGAAATTCGAATCAGGCTTATATGGTTGCCAAGGCGGTGAACAGTCCTTCCTGTAAAATTCTTTTTGACATTTATCACATGCAGAGAAATGAAGGAGATTTGATTATGAATATAGATGCCTGCTGGGATGAGTTAGGGTATGTACAAATAGGTGATAACCCCGGCAGAAACGAACCCGGAACAGGAGAAGTAAATTATAAGAATATTTTTCAGCACCTGCATAAGAAGGGTTACAAAGGAGTACTTGGTATGGAGCACGGTAAATCAAAAGATGGAAAAGAAGGTGAGATGGTCCTGGTACAAGCATATAGGGAAGCTGATAGTTTTTCGGTATAATTATATTAGCTGCTTATTCAAAATATACGATTAAAGAGATAATTATTATTTCGCAAACGCTTACTATTTTATTTCTATGTTTTTATATTGCCCCGATCCTTTAGGTCGGGGAGTAAATATTAAACAAACATAAAGGCTTTAGCCAAAATATTTTCACAGTTGTGTCTGTTTGGCTAAAGCCGAAAACTAAAAATTACTTGTATCCCCGTGCTAAAGCAACGGGGCAAGGATGCGCATTAAATTCATAATTCCAAAAAGTTTAAATTACTTTTATTGACTGCTTTCACTCTCGTTCTTCTTTTGCTTGCTTTTTTTTTACGATTTTTTTATAAAACAATTTTTCTGGTTATTAGTTAACAGTCTTTATCTAACTTTTTTTAATTGTTTTATCATTATTTCTCATTCTCATCGTTATGTATCGGCGGATATAAGTTAATCAAAGCTATAAATTTCAAGGGTGTAGTATTCGGTATTTATCACTTGCTCAAGAGATAAATACCAAATATATATAATAGCTGTTGTAACAATAATTATAATGAAATGTAAAGTGCTGCCAATACTGTTGTTATCCTTTCTTACGTATACGCTTGATGCACAGGATAGCATTACTGTACGCAATGATAGCGTCACCATTGCCATAGCTCCTGCATATGATAAAGTTACCAAAGCACATAGATTTTTGTTCGGAGAAAGTTATCGGAAACTATGGGCAGCCCCTGTAAGAATTAGGGTTTTTCATTTAAACAAAGAAAAGGGAGGCCTTACGATTACAGAAAAAGGCGGAGGTCTGCAAACAAAATCATTAAGGCTAAAGGATACATCAGGAAGAGAGTGGGTATTAAGAAGCATTCAAAAATATCCTGAACGTGCATTACCCCAAAAATTGAAAGCGACAATTGCCAAAGACATTCTGCAGGATCAGGTGGTTACAGGTCATCCTTATGCTGCATTGACTGTGCCTCCTTTTGCAGAGGCTCTTGGTATTCCCCATGCAAATCCCGAGATTGTTTTTGTACCAGAGGATCCTGCTTTAGGTAAATACAGAAGTGATTTTGCTAATTCGGTTTTATTGTTTGAAGAACGTGAACCTTTTGATGCCGAACAGACAGATAAAAGTGAGAAAGCACAAAAAAAACTACAGGAGGATAATGATACAAGAATAGATCAAAAAATTGTATTGAGGGCAAGACTGCTTGATATTTTTTTAGGAGATTGGGACAGGCACGAAGACCAGTGGCGATGGCAGAGAAAAAGTGAGGGAAAGGAAATAATTTACCTTCCGGTTCCCCGTGACCGGGATAAAGTATACTATAATACCTCAGGTATTCTTCCAGGACTTCTTTCACATCAATCCCTGAAATCTAACTTACAAGGGTTTCATAAAAACATAAGAGATATAGGAGGATACAATTTTAATAACCGTTATTTTGACCGCTACTTTTTAACCCAATTAAGTGAAGACGACTGGAACCAGGAAATTGATTATGTTCAAAATATACTAACAGATAGTTTAATTAAAACTGCAATAAGACTGTTGCCTGATACTATTTATTCACTTTCTGCAAAAAAAATAATTAATACTTTAATAGCACGAAGAAGTATGTTAAGAAAAGAGGCATTAAAATATTATCGTTTTATTTCTAAAACGGTAGATATTTCTGCTTCTGACAAGAATAAATTTTTTAAAATTGATCAGCGGTTAGATAAGAATGTATCAGTAACTATTTATAAGATTAAGAAAGATGGCATTAAAGATAAAGTTATTTATAACCGAAGTTTTGATTATAATATTACAAAGGAAATAAGGCTTTACGGCTTTGCCGGAAATGATATTTTTTCAGTGTCCGGAGCTAAAAGATCTTCGATTAAAGTAAGAATGATTGGCGGCGCAGATACGGATAGTTTTTTTGTTGATCCAAACCTTGATAATAAAAGAAAGTTGTACGTGTATGACAGGCTCGGTGGAAATAACATTTTACCGCAACGCTATCAGGCACGGATTCGTACTTCTATAGATTCATCTGTAAATGATTACGATAAGCACAACTTTAAGTACGATAAGCTTGGCCCGTCATTGTCACTTCAGTACAACCTTGACCAGGGTTTTCTTTATAAAGCAGGATTTCTTTACGAGAAACATCGTTTCAGAAAAGAACCATTCGCTGAGAAACATTTGTTTGCAGCAAATTACGCGACAGAAAGGAATTCTTTTATGTTCACTTATTCAGGATACTTAACCAGGGTGCTCGGTAAAAATGATATAAGTATAGATTTGATTTCCCGGGGACCGAAGAACGTAAGCAATTTTTTTGGTATTGGCAATGAAACTGAATTTAATAATAAAGTTGAAGATGCGATGTCGTATTACAGGAATCGCTATAATTATCTGACAGGCGATACAAGGTTACATAAAAGGTTAGGAAAAAGCTTTGAAATAAATGGCGGAGTTGCTGCACAATATTATACCAGTTCTTTTGTAAATAATACAAGCCGTTTTTTTAAAAGCTTCAATACGCTTCACCCTGAAGAAGAAGTTTTTACTAACCGGTTTTATGCAGGACTAATTGCAGGTGCAGAATGGGATACCCGTGGCAATTCTGCAATGCCTTCAAGAGGTGTGTATTGGAATGCTGAAATAAGGGGGATGAAGCAATATAATGGTAACAGGAAATCTTATGGGCAGTTAACCACTGAATACAGTTTCTATATACCTGTTTTTAATGATTCAAATATTGTAATCGCTAATCGCATGGGGTTGGGAACAACGATAGGAGAGCCGGCCTTTTTTCAGCAAATGCAATTGGGCGGCATTCATAATTTAAGGGGGTTTCATACTAATCGCTTTACCGGCAAATCCATTTTTTATCACAATATAGACCTGCGTTTTAAATTATTTGATTTCGATTCTTATCTTTTGCCCGGTACCATTGGCATTGTAGGTTTCAACGATGTAGGCCGTGTCTGGGTGCCCGGAGAATTATCTGATAAATGGCATCACGGCTACGGAGGAGGAATTTATATTGTGCCGGCAGAGTTGATTTTGATACAGGCTTTAGCAGGCCATTCTGTCGAAGGAACCCTTCCATATATTTCAATTGGTTTTACATTTTAATCTGTTTTTACCGGCTGCTTTTCATGCTGTAAACATTTATGTTTATAATTGGTCAGTTCCACACTCATAGATAATCACTCGTTTGCATTTTTTCCTGTTAGTTTAAAAATCACATCACGATATGTTTCACCTACAGGCAGTTCGGTATCATTTAAAAAAACACTATTCTTACGGATAGCCGTAATGCTTTCGATGCTGACAACATAAGATTTGTGTATTCTTAAAAACTTTGCCGCAGGCAATTGTTCTTCTATTGTTTTCATGCTCATGCGCACTACAGGAGGCTTGTTGGTACTCTTAAGATGTATTTTAATATAATCCCTTAAACCTTCAATCCATATAATATCATTAAACATGATTTTTACAAGACTGTAATCAACATTTACAAAAAAATAATCTGCAGGTGCAATATCTGCGACTTGTTTGTTTGCCATTTTTAATTCGTGGCGGGCTTTTGCTTTGTTGCATGCTTTCATAAACCTGTCTATTGGTACAGGCTTCACCAGGTAATCTACCACGTCAAGCGTATAACCTTCGAGAGCATATTGCTTGTAAGCTGTAATCAGAATGACCATTGGCTTTTGTGTCAAGCTTTCTATAAATTGTAGGCCGGTTAAACCCGGCATTTGTATATCAATGAAGATCAGATCAATCATTTGCTCCTGCAACACCTTGGTAGCTTCAAAAGCATCATTGCATTTTGCCACAAGATGCAGGTAAGGAACTTTACTTATATTATCTTCGAGCAGACTTAACGCTAAAGGTTCATCATCTACGGCTATACAATTGAGCATTAGTGCAGATTTAATTGTAATGAAACAGAAAACCATCCATCCTTACGTGTAATCAATAATTCGTGCTGGCCTCTATACAATAAATTCAGCCGGCGTTTTACATTCGTTAATCCAATGCCTGATGTTTTGTCTTTGGTTTCTGTGTTGACTTCATTGTATTTGTTACGAACTGTAAAATACAATATGTTCCCCTTTGTATGCAGGCAAATATCTATTTGGGGTTTATCTATCATACCGACACCATGTTTAAATGCATTTTCTACAAAAGGAATCATCAGCATAGGTTCTATTGTATAACCATTGTCATTGGTTTCTATTGAAATGTTCAATTCAACTTTTGATCCGAAGCGTTGTTGCTACAGGTCTATATAGCTTTGTAAATATTCAGCCTCTGTCATCAGCATCACTTTTTCTTCATCAGTTTCATATAGCATGTACTGCATCAGTGATGACAACTTCATTACCGTTGGCTCGAGTTGGTCACTTTTTAATCTTATCAATGCTACTATATTGTTCAACACATTAAAGACAAAGTGAGGACTTATTTGTGAGCGTAAAAAAGATAATTCAGATTTCAGGTTTTCTTCCTGCTTTTCCTGCGCAAGCTTATCACTTGTTGATTTGTCCTGTGTCATTTTAAAAATAATGCTTGCAGCAACTGTAAGCAGAAAGGCAGTAAAATTGAAACTTGCAGAACGTTGAAAAATAAAAGGTCGTGATGTTATTAACCATGTAAATAATAATCCGTGATAAAGCATTATAACACAGTAAACCGCTAAAAGTATGAGGCTGTACACAAGGTACTTCTTTGGATAAACAAAACGGGGAGTTAACGCATATGCATTTAGATAAAAAAGCGCCACCCAAAAAAAACCGGTAAACAAGTTGAGATAAAAGAACGCTTCCCTATCAGGTTGTTCCGGGCGATTAGGATCATAAGGCGAAGACAACAGATACGGCAATGAGAAAACAACCAGCCATACTGCAATGTGGAAGAGGACGTTAACCCGACTGGTATTGATCCATGAAAGTTTCATTTGATGAATGTACTGATTTTGTTGTGAACGTCACCCCAACCCCTCTCCCAAGAAGAGGGGCAAGAAGATTACAGGAAAGTTTATTGGAAGGAGCTAAAAAATGAATTGGTTTTGCTGCATAATGAACAAATAGTACAAGAGTGCGACGCAAGTAAAGTTTCATAAAGATTTTTAGTTTGGCTCATAAAAATTATTGTGTACTTTCAGAACTTGTTTGTCCTGTGCCCTGGCTTTTGCGTTTGAATAAATTTGCATCAATTTTTCCCAAGCTGTACGACAGGTTAAGCCTGAACATTTGCGGGTCACGTATCCTGTTATATTCCTGAGTGAAGTATGAGCTGTATGAATATTGATCCTGGTTACGGCTTCTGAAAATATCATTGACACTTAAAGATATCGAAGCTTTGTTTTGAAGGAAAGTTTTCTTTACAGCCAGATCAACACTATAAAAGGGATTGATATAACCCTGCGAAGAACTTTGAGACATCATACCGGGACCTCCGCCACCAGGACCACCCTGGTTGTTACTAACAGGCAAATTGGTTTTTGATTGATACATGCCTGATAGCTGTAAGCTGAAATTGGAAGGTAACTTGAAATTGCTGTTGAATTTTCCAAACCAACTCCACATAGCATTTTGCGTGGTGGTGCTTATATTGCTTGTATTGATCTTTGAATTATAAATGTTTATATCAGTGGTTGTGTTCCACCATTTTGTTAACGTATTTTGCAAGGTTAATTCACCTCCTGTTGAATAACTTGAATTAGCATTTACAAAAGAATTTATTAACACTGTTTTACCTGTCGCATCTGTTTGTGGAGTTAAATAACGTGTTATCAAATTATTGGTGTACTTGTAATACAATGAAGCAAGCAATGTGTTATTTCCTTTAAATTGTTTCAGGTAATTCAACTCAAGGGATTGTGTGAACTCCGGAACAAGACCTGGATTTCCTGCAGTAATATTAAGTTTATCCGTAGAGTCAACAAAAGGAATTAACTGGAAAAAGTTGGGACGATTTATGCACCTTGTATAACTCAATTGTATATCCTGTTTGTTATTCAATTTCCGGCTAAGAAATATGGAAGGGAATAAACTTATAGGATATTTGTTGCTGAATGTTTGTTTTGTATCAGTCAACTCACCGTTATAATTTGAACTTTCTGCTCTTAGGCCAATCTTGTAGCCAAAATTTTTAATGCTGCTTGTAACAGCGGCATATGCAGCATATACGTTGTCATTGCTTTTATAATTACTTGCATCAGAGGGAATGAGTACATAATTATTTACAGTATTATCATACATATAATTGCTGTTCGTGTTAATTCTGCTTCTTAACGCGGCACGTACACCTGTTTCTAACTTTGTTGCGGCACTGAGGGGTTTTGTATAATCTGTTTGTAAAACCAGGTTTTTATCGCTGCCGCTTCCTGATATCTTTTGAGCTTGCGAGTTTAAAACAGAAGATCCTTTTTAAGCAACATAATTATCTGTGGTGTACAAAGAACTATTAGTTGACTTGCCGGTAAAATAGTTTGCATCAGCAGTCAATTCTTCACCTTCTTTTGCAAAAAGATGTTTCATTCCAAATACAAGTCCCTGGCCGTTAAAAATTCTTTCACCGCTTGTATTTCGTTGGCTGTAAGATGTTGCATTACCTGTATTATATAAACTGTCTGTGTTGATGTAAAGCAATGAATTAGGTTTAATATCTCCATGCATTTTCATTGCTGACAGTGAAAGTGTTGTTTTATTGGTAACAAAATAATCAAGGCCAACTCTTCCAAAAAGCATGTTCCCTTTATTTTGCTCGAAACTTTGCTGATTGATTGTTGTTACAGGCGTATCAGTAATATTTGTTCTGCTGACAGTGCCGGTGCTTCTGCCATTAGCCTGCCTGGCGTTGATGCCACCCGTGAAATTTATTTTATTTTGGCGGATATTAAAATCAACACCGGCATCTTTCTCACCGTATTTATTTATTCCTGCTCTTACATTGCCATTGTAGCCGCTTTTCTTATTTTTCTTTAAAACAATATTGAGAATACCTGCACCTCCACCGGAGGCATCATATTTTGCAGAAGGATTTGTCATTACTTCAACACTTTCAATGGCATTTGCCGGAATTTGGTCGAGTGTCAATGTGGTTGGTCTTCCATCAACAAATATTTGCGGAGCGCTGTTGCGAAGGGTAACGTTACCATCCAGATCTACATTCACTGAAGGAACATTTTTCATTACGTCAACCGCTGTTCCGCCTTCACTTACAATATTTTTTTCTACGTTAAAAACCTTTTTATCAATATCAAGTTTCATCAGAGATTTTACTGCAGTTACCGTTACAGCGTCCAGTTCTTTTACTGTGGAAGTCAATTTTATTTTGCCAAGATCTTTTTCTGCAGAGTTAGCTCCTCCTGCAGGCTTTTGCGGTGAAGGCATACCAGGCATAAATGAAATGCTTTGATCCATTTCCTTATAACCCATTGCAGAGATTTTCAGTTTTAATTTTCCAACCACCGGAAGTTCATCTATATCAAAATCTCCGTTGGCGGCAGTAGAAACTCCTTTTACCAGAATTTCTTTACTTTTTTTCGAAAGTGTATCAAATTTATTTTGCAGTACAAGAACGGAAGCTTCATTGATTGCTTTGCCCTGGCTGTCAGTGATTTTACCATAAATATGGCCATTATTAACTTGAGCAAATCCGCTTTTGACGGTTGAAGGTCCACCTGGAGATGTTTGAGCAAATAATTGCAACGAACTGGTTAGTGCAACTATTACAGGTAATATTCTTTTCATTTTTGTTTCGTCAAAAACTTTTTATCATTTGCTGGTTGATAGTTATGCTGAATGAATTTCTTTTGACAAACCAAAAGTATAAGAAGGGAATACGCATCTTTTATGAATGCTGCAAACAGGAAAAACGATGCGACAAACAGGGGAATACCCGTGTATTTTTTTTATTAAAAATGCCCGCTGTAGAAACAGCGGGCTAAACGATTGCTTGCTATGAAAAACTGAAAACCTATAAATTATTCTTTACTTAATTCTATCATAAGAACAATTGCATCATTGCTTAAAGCTTCTAATTCTTTGTCTTCAGATACATCCCATAAACCAAGTCCGTCTCTTGCATGCAACAAGTGGCCCTGTACTTCGAAAACACCTTCTATAACGAAAACAAATAAATTGCTTTCCTTATTTTTCAGTGTGTAAACTGCTTCTTCCCTCCCTGTGAATTTTCCAATTGATGTAAGAGGCAATTGTATCGCAGTATTGGTATTTGAAGTGAAAGCAGATATTAACCGGATAAGCTTATTTTTATTTTTATCTAAATCAAAACTGAATATCTCTGGTTGGATGTTTGTTTTTGATGTATCTGTTTTTATCCTTAGCTGAAGGAAATTAATCAATTCATATTTATACGCATTTGAAAATTCAATAGCAGCACCTTTATGTAAATAAGAAACCTGTAATTGACCTGTATTTATTATACTTTCATTTCCATAAGCATCTTTATAAGTAACAGCACCCGCAACAGGAAGCAAAAGCATGACAGAATTTTCTTCAATATTTATATTGAAATGCATACCGCCTGCAAGTGTATCGTCATTTAAAACATATAAATCATCGAAGGGATGTTTATGCTCATTAAAATATTTACCAAAATTAAATGTGCTATAACTTCTATACCAATCTGTTTCATCGCAGCCCCTTTCATCTGCAAGAAATATTTTTCAATTTGATTGGACATTCATTAACAGTTAATTTTAAACGAATAATTCTGTACCACAATCTTAATTAAAATAAGTGCATCAAACCTTACACATGAATCTTAAATAAAAAAGATAACTGAAAAATTGTAACACTAAGTTCTGATACTTTTTTCTTAAATCAGTTTGCAAAGAAAGTGGCAATTGTAAAAGGGAAACATCTCTTGCTGAAGCCACTAAATTACCTTCTGCATTAAAGAAGGCAAATATAGTTTGACCGTCGGAAGTAAATGCTGCTTTATACAGGTCATTCGCCCCAGACCAGTTTACTTCTTTTGCATCACTAAAAGAGGTTTGAAAAGACTTTGCAACAATAGCAGGCGTTTTATCCTGCGCAAAACTATTGGTTGAATAAATGGAGCTAAAAATGGTAAAAACGATAAGTAACTTTTTCATAATTATTATTAATGAGTTTCACTATTCTCAGGTATTTGTTTAAAATTTGAATAATATTTAGAAGTCTATATGATTATCTCCTTACCGAAAAATCCTCAAATTTTCTTTCCTCCTGTCCTGTTGCGATTACATCTTTTACATTTGCCATAGCAGGTCCTGTCTTGCACCAGGTGATAAATCTGTTTAATTGTTCTTCTGTACCTGTTACAACTGCTTCTACATCATCGTCCTGAGTATTTTTTATCCATCCGGTTACGCCTAATTCGTCCGCAACTTTTTTTGCCGTTGCGCGGTAAAAAACCCCCTGAACCTCTCCTTTAATTAAGAGATGATATGTTGGCATAATTTGAAATTATTGAAGAAAAAATCAATGTAATAAGCGAGAGTTAATTCTTTATAAACAATACAAACATGTTAATATCGAACTCTTAACAAAGTAAATACTTTTTCAGTATGAATAAAACAATTCAAATTTGCATGGAATCTTTATTTAAAATTAATAAGTCACGAAAAGATTTAGGAGAATGATATGAGAGCGCTTCTATTGGTAGATATTCAAAATGACTTCATTCCCGGAGGCTCACTTGCTGTACCTGGTGGAGATAAGATCTTTCCTGCCGCTAATGATTTGCAGAAGCATTTCGATTTAGTAGTAGCTACACAAGATTGGCATCCGCTCAATCATAAAAGTTTTGCAAGTAATCATGAAGGAAGAACGGAGTTTGAAGTCATTGATCTAAACGGATTGCAGCAGGTGCTTTGGCCAAAGCATTGTGTGCAGGGAACTGAAGGTGCAGAATTTTCAAAAGAATTAAACATGAATAAAGTAGAAGCAATTTTCAGAAAAGGAATGGACGTTGAAATTGACAGCTATAGTGGTTTTTATGATAACGGCCATCGGAAAACTACCGGAGTTGCAAATTATCTCAAAGGCAAACAGGTGACCGAGGTTTACATAGCAGGACTGGCAGCAGATTATTGTGTATACTACACCGCCAAAGATTCTTTACTTGAAGGCTTTACGACATACATAATCGAAGACACAGTGCGTGCAATAAACGTAGAAGGTTTCACAAAAGCGAAAGAAGATATAACAAGTGCAGGCGGTAAAATAATTAACAGTTGGAAAATAACATAGCGACTTCTGCTGTTACTGTTATAATTTTAATTGTTGTATACATTTAATAATAATTTAAACCAGAAAATATGCCACTTGATAATAACACGCCAAACGTAAGAAATAATCCACAGCCAAGACCGGAAGTTGCTGCTGAAAAAGAAACTGTAGCCGCCGCGCATAACCAGGCTGAAAAAGATATGGAAGAAGATGATGATTTAAACGCTAAACCAAGTCCTGCAGATGATTTAGATGAAGGCGAACTTGCCCGGTTTGAGGATAATGATGATAAGACAAATGATGAATAGTCTTAAGAGTAATTCTTAAAACTCCTATATAGAAATAAGGATAAGAGTTTCTCAACTAACTTAGAGAAACTTTTATTTTAATTTTGTAAAATTTGCAGCTGGAAAAACCTTCAGAAACATTCGTTTCTTTTGCAAGTACTCCTTACTTCCTTAAAATTTAATTAATCACATTATGATAAAATATAAGAATAACTTGTATATCCTACTGTGAAGCAAACGAACATACAGGAGTTAATCCACTTTATCAAATACCAGCCCGCTGCTGCCTTCGCCCCGCCCTGTCATTTTACGGCGGCCTATCCATAAATAGGTGCGGCCATCAAGCCAGCGTACACGCTGTATAGTGCGCTCAACAATTACTCCTGACCTGGGCACTTCCTGTGCTTCTATGAAATGGACTGGTTGCGTTTCAGTTAACAATAAGCTTCCCGGTGGTGCAGCATTTGGCATTCTCGCTCTTTGTAAATGGATTTCTTTTTCTGAACCTGTTTTATGAACTGCTATAAATGGTATCCAATGTTCAGGTACTGTTGTGCCTAATGTATACCGCCATTTTTCAGGATCAGGGTTAGCCGGTCGCTTTTCCGGCTGAGATTGTAATATTTTTTTTCCGCCGCCT
>JAABUS010006450.1_pt1 | contig 14264 bp, 16 predicted proteins | sample 5560161 | NCBI WGS metagenome assembly JAABUS01 (sample SAMN10711885, study PRJNA513376) | rock metagenome | isolation source: Antarctica rocks | place: Antarctica: Victoria Land, Trio Nunatak nord | collected 2016-01-04 | reverse complement strand
GATGGTCGCTTTCAGCGCGGCTTCCTGACCGTCGCCGTTGCCGGCGATCATCATGCTTTCATAGGCGGCCGGGTGCCACCAATGCGCCACGTAGAACAGTGTGGAATCCAGCGGGTAGTAGTTCCGGAACAGGGTGAAGTAGGGCTTCATCATCACGCCCGACCGCCGCATGGTCACGTCCAGCGGCGCCACCGAGCGCGGGACGCCGACCTCCTGCATCGTCAGGTAGTAGCGCACGGCCCGGTCGGTCCAGCGCTTCTTGCCGGCCCACGCGATGTCGCGGTCGGACATGATGTCGTAGGTCTGCTCGTGGTGCATGTGCGTCCAGTCGATCGCGCGGAACAGCGTGTGCAGCGTGCGGTCGGCCAACTCGGAATAGTACTGCATGGCCGGCTCGGTGCGCGGCAGATGCGTCAGCATGTCGAGCGACTGCTGGTTCAGCATCTGGTCGTAGCGCGCGTGCTCGGCAAAGGGCGTCTGCAGCATCAGGTCGTGCTGCTTGGAATGGAAGAAGTGCATCGCCGCGCCGATGCGGTAGCTTTCGTTATGGCGATAGTAAAACGCCTCGTTATACGGCCCCCGCAGGATGCCGACGTCGTTGCGCTGCTCGATGGCCGATGCCCGACGGGGCGGCAGGGCGAGGGACGCCGCCAGCCCGGCGCAGGACAGGATCAGCGAACGCCTGGGCAGGGTGCTCATTCGGTCTCGTCCTCCGTTCGAAGCCTATGTTCCATGCCCATGCTCGTGGCCGCCGTGGCCATGGTCCGCGCCGGGAGGCGCCGCCATCATCCGCAGCATCTTCGGCCCGCCCGTGCCGAGAAACCGCCAGACCAGCATCGCCGAGAGCGCGAGGGCCAGGATGTTCAGCACGGCCGTGTAGTTCCACTGCACATGCGCCTCCAGCACCACCGCCCCGCGCTGCGCCGGGATCAGCCCGAGCAGGCCGAACAGCGCCTCGACCACGTAGCCCGCCGCCGCCATGGCCGCATAGAACAGCCCAAAGAGCAGCGCCGCCATGCGGTTGCCGTAGTACTTGCGGTAGATGTTGACCACCGGCAGCACGATCAGGTCGGCGAACAGGAACGCCACCACGCCGCCGAAGCTGATGCCGTTGTTCCACAGCACGGCCGCCAGCGGCACGTTGCCGACCGAGCACACGAAGGACAGCACCGCCACCAGCGGCCCGATCAGCGGCCCCACAACCTTGGCCCAAACGGGATGGTCCGACAGGAACAGCGCCGTCCACACGTCCGACGGCACCCAGACGGCGATGGCGCCCGCGATCAGCAGCCCGAGCGCGATGTCGGACCACACGCTGGCCCAGTCCATGACATAGAAATGGCTGATCGCCGTAAAGCCGCGCCCCGACAGCGCCCGGGACAGCACCGTGCCGCCCGACAGCGACATGTCCATGCCGGCGTGCCCCTCCATCCGCCCGGCGACGCCGCGCTCCGCCTGCGCCCGCGCTGCCTCGATCAAAGAAGGCCGCAGCGCCGCGCGCAGCAGCACGACGAGCAACACGATCATGACCGGGCCGCCCACGAACTCCGCCGCGGTGAACTGCCATCCCATCAGCACAGCGAGGATGATGCCCAGCTCCAGCACCAGGTTGGTGGACGCGAACTGGAACGCCATCGCCGCCGTGAAGTCGCCGCCCTTGCGGAAGATGGACCGCGCGAGCGCCACCGCGGCGTAGGAACAGGAGGACGACGCGGCGCCGAGCGCGCTGGCGACCAGGATGGTGCGCGGCCGGCTGTCCGGAAGCACGCGGACCATCTCGCCCTTGGTCACGACTGCCTGCACCACGCCCGAAAGAACGAAGCCGAGCACCAGCGCCCACAGGATCTCCCACCCCATCGCGAACGCCATGGACAGCGCCGCAACGATGCCGCCGATCACGGCACTGTCTCAGGCAGGAGGCCGCGACGGATCAAACGGCCATCGTCTGGCGGCGGTTCATCGCCATGCCTCGGCAGGTCGCGTGGCAGCGCAAGTGCTTCATGGTGGCGTCCTCCCATTTCGCTGGCGCCGGGTGCGTTGAAACGCCCGGCCTTGCCCAATGCCGAGGCAAGCAGCTTCCAGCGTGGGAAGGTCAAGGGGTCTGTCGTCTGTTCGATTCCCAAGGAAGCCTGGAGCCGTTTGGCGCGGTGCTGCCGTCCAAGGGCGCCAACAGGGCGGTTTGAATAATATCCGTGCGATGACCGCATCTGCCGCTTGACCTTCCCACGGTGGAAGGCTGCATCAAGAAGCCGAGTATGGAGGCTGCAATGCAGAGTTTCGAAGTGTCCGGCATGACGTGCGGCCATTGCGTGCGGGCCGTGACGGAGGCGATCCACGGCGTGGACGCGGCGGCCCAGGTCGCGGTGGACCTGGACGCCGGCCGCGTGACGGTGCGCGACGGAACGGCTTCCCCGGACCGGATCACGGAGGCGCTCGCGGCCGAGGGCTACCCGGCACGGCCGCTGGCGGCCTGACCTGCCGGCCGGCCGCACGCGAGAGCGATGCGCACCGGCCTTTCAAAGGTGTCGCCCGACCTCACCCTGCACGTCCGTGTGCCAGAGGCGCGCACTTAACCTGCTGCGGCCGCAGCTGATGGCGGCAAGCCAGGTCCGCATCGTGCCGTCCGTGGTGGCTTGGGCGCAGCGCCTCCTCTTCCAGAGTCGTTGACACCGCGGCCTGCCTCACTAATCTTCGATTATATTCGAAGAGTCGGAGGTGGCCTTGGACGCCAAGCACGCCGTCGGGGCCTTTGCCGCCCTGGCGCATGAGCATCGGCTGGCGGTCTACCGCATGCTGGTCGAGCACGGGCCAGACGGCCTGCCGGCCGGCGTCATCGCCGAGCGCCTGGGCCTGCCGCCGTCCTCGCTGACCTTCCACCTGCAGCACCTGCTGCGTGCCGGACTGGTCACCCAGCGGCGCTTCAGCCGTCAGCTCATCTACGCGGCCGACTTCACGGCCATGAACAGCCTGGTCACCTTTCTGACCGAGAACTGCTGCGGCCAGGGCCGTGCAGGCGGGGTGTGCGACCCGGCCGCCGGCCCCGCCACGATCACCTGCAAACCAACCGCCGCCTGACAAGGACACGCCATGCACTGGCCGCCCTACGAGGTCCTGTTCCTCTGCACCGGCAACTCCGCCCACTCGATCCTGGCCAAGCGCCTGCTGGAGCACCATGGCGCAGGGCGCTTCCACGCCCACAGCGCTGGCTCCTTCCCACGTGGGCAAGTCCACCCTCTCGCGCTTCGGCTCCGGGCCGAGCATGACCTGCCCACGGCCGGGCTGCGCAGCAAGCCGTGGGACGAGTTCGCCGTTACAAGCGCTTGGGCGCTCGATTCCGTGTTCACTGCCTGCGACCAGGCCGCGGGCGAGGCATGCCCTGCCTGGCCCGGCCAGCCGGTCACGGCGCATTGGGGCCTGCCCGACCCGGCCGCGGAGCAAGGGAGCGATGCGCAACGCATGCTGGCCTTCCGCGAGGCGTTTCAGGCCCTGGAGCGGCGCATCCGGCTGTTCGTCAGCCTGCCCTTCGCCGGGCTGGACCGCATGGCGCTGACCCGCCGCGTCGAGGAGATCGGCCGCGTGCGCCCCGACAGCACCGAGGGGATCGCGTCGTGACCGTCACCATCTGGCACAACCCGGCCTGCGGCACGTCGCGCAACACGCTGGGCCTGATCCGCAATTCCGGCGAGGAACCCGTGGTGGTGGAATATCTCCGGATGCCGCCAGGCCGCGACGACTTGGCGGCTGCGATCCGGGCCGCCGGCCTGTCCGTGCGCGAGGCGCTGCGCCGCAAGGGCACGCCCTATGACGATCTCGGCCTGGTTGACCCTGCCCTGTCTGACGACGCGCTGCTGGACGCCATGCTGGCGCACCCAATCCTTATCAACCGCCCCTTCGTGTTCACGGAGCGGGGCGTGCGGCTGTGCCGGCCGTCCGAGCTGGTGCTGGACATCCTTCCCCCGCAACGCGGCGCCTTCGCCAAGGAGGACGGCGAACCAGTGACGGACGCAAAGGGACGGCGTATCACGAGGGGAAACGCGCCATGAGCGCCACAGAACAGCCCGCGGCCACGGTCCCGGCGTCCCGCCCGGCGATGGGCGTCTTCGAGCGATTCCTGACCGTGTGGGTGCTCGCCTGCATCGTCGCCGGCATCCTGCTTGGCCAGCTCGCGCCCGGCGTGTTTCATGCCATCGGCAGCGCCACGGTGGCGCAGGTCAACCTGCCCGTCGCCGTCTTGATCTGGCTGATGATCGTGCCGATGCTGCTCAAGATCGACCTCGGCAGCCTGCGCCAGGTCGGCGGGCACTGGCGCGGCATCCTTGCCACGGTCGGCGTCAATTGGCTGGTCAAGCCGTTCAGCATGGCGCTGCTCGGCTGGCTGTTCGTAGGCTGGCTGTTCCGGCCCTGGCTGCCGGCGGATCAGGTGGACAGCTACATCGCCGGGCTGATCCTGCTCGCGGCGGCACCTTGCACCGCCATGGTGTTCGTCTGGTCCAACCTGCTCGACGGCGAGCCGAACTTCACCCTCAGCCAAGTGGCGCTGAACGACCTCATTATGGTGGTCGCCTTTGCGCCCATCGTCGCCCTGCTGCTCGGCTTGTCCAGCATCATCGTGCCCTGGGACACGCTGCTGATCTCCGTCGTGCTCTACATCGTGGTGCCGGTGATCGCGGCGCAGCTTTGGCGCGCGGCGCTGCTGCGCTCGGGCGGCGAGCCGGCGCTCAAGCGCATGCTGGCTTTGCTGGGGCCGGTGTCGCTCTGCGCCCTGCTGCTGACGCTCGTGCTGCTGTTCGGCCTGCAGGGCGAGCAGATCGTGCGCCAGCCGGTGGTCATCCTGCTGCTGGCCGTGCCGATCCTGATCCAGGTCTACTTCAATGCGGGCCTGGCCTACTGGCTCAACCGCCGCCTCGGCTCGGCTTGGTGCGTGGCCGGGCCATCGGCGCTGATCGGCGCCAGCAACTTCTTCGAGCTGGCGGTCGCCACCGCCATCACCCTGTTCGGCTTCCAGTCCGGGGCGGCGCTGGCCACCGTGGTCGGCGTGCTGGTCGAGGTGCCGGTCATGCTCTCCGTCGTGCACATTGTCCGGGCAAGCCGGGGCTGGTACGAGCGGGGCATGGCATAATGGCGGACGGGGCGCTGATCGATGTCGGACACGGGCCGGCCTCCGCGCCGGACGACACGATGCCGGCGCTGCGGCGCGAGCTGCTGGCTCTGCCGGACCCGGTACAGTTGGAGCCGGCACGACGGGCCGGCCATCCGCCGCGCATCCTGCTGCTGTATGGGTCCCTGCGCGGGCGGTCCTATTCGCGCCTGCTGATCGAGGAAGCGGCCCGGCTGCTGCACGCCCTTGGCGCCGACGCGCGCATCTTCGACCCGCGCGAGCTGCCGATGGCCAACAGCGTCGGCCCGGACCACCCCAAGGTGCAGGAGCTGCGCGCCCTCTCATTGTGGTCCGAGGGCCAGGTCTGGTGCAGCCCGGAGATGCACGGCGCCGTCACAGGCGTGTTCAAGAACCAGATCGACTGGCTGCCGCTGGAGCTGGGCGGGGTGCGCCCGACCCAAGGGCGCACGCTGGCCGTCATGCAGGTGAGCGGCGGCTCGCAAAGCTTCAACGCCGTGAACACCCTGCGCCTGCTCGGGCGCTGGATGCGGATGGTCACCATCCCGAACCAATCGAGCGTTCCCAAGGCCTATGAGCAGTTCGACGACGCCGGGCGGCTGCGGCCGGGGCCGCTTTATGACCGCGTGGTGGACGTGATGGAGGAGCTGGTGCGCTTCACCTGGCTGCTGCGCGACCGGGCGGACTACCTGGTGGACCGCTACAGCGAGCGGATCGCAGCCGGCACCCTGCCCGAAGGCATGTGACACGACCGACCGGCGTGCAATTCAGGCCGCTCTGAAACACATCAGCAAATTTAAATCTTTTGATATTATAGGCCCATAAGTGAACAAGCTTTCCTCAGGGATGCCGAGGCGGTCAAGGCGCTTGGCGACCCCATCCGCCTTCGCATCATGCAGTTCCTGCTCGACCAGGGCGCCGTGTGCTGCGCTGTGCCGGGCCAGGTCTGCACCTGCGACATCATCGCCCTGCTTGGGCTCAGCCAACCCGCGGTCAGCCACCACATGCGCCTGCTGACCGCAGCCGGCCTGGTCACCGCCGCCAAGTCGGGCCGCTGGATGCAATACAGCGCCGATCCGGCCCGCTTCGCCGCCCTCGCTGCCCGGCTTCAGGCCGTGGCAGACGCCGCCCGCCCGCGAAGCCGGGCTGCCTGACCGACCTTCAACCGGAAATTTCCCATGCCCGACGGTTCGCTTGCTCGTCTGCCCACCCTGCCCGTCGCGATCATCGGCGCAGGGCCAGTGGAGCTGGCCGCAGCGGCCCACATGCGTGTCCGCGGCCTCACGCCCATGGTGCTGGAGGCCGGGGGTGCTGGAGGCCGGGCCGGATGCCGGCACTGCGGTGAACGCCTGGGGGCACGTCTATATGTTCACCCCTTGGCGCTTCAACATCGACGACGCGGCCCGGATGCTGCTGGAAGCTCAGGGCTGGACGGAGCCTGATGCGGAAGTCTACCCAACCGGGGCGGAACTGGCTGGCCTCTATTTGGCGCCGCTTGCCCGCGCCCTGGGGAACGCGGTGCGGACCGGCGCTCGCGTGACCGGCATTGCTCGCCAACATCATGATCTCATGCGCGACGCTGGCCGGGAGGCCGCGCCGTTCGTGCTGCACGTTGCCGCGCCGGATGGCGCGGTCGAGGAGGTCGAGGCCGCCGCGGTGATCGACTGTTCCGGCACCTGGGCTTCGCCCAACCCGGCCGGGCCGCACGGCTTGCCGGCCCCTGGCGAGGCAGCCCACCCGAACCGCATCGCCTACGGCGTGCCTGACGTGCTGGGAACGCAACGCGAGCCCTACGCCGGCCGGTCCGTGCTGGTGGTAGGCGGCGGGCACTCGGCGATGAACGTCATCCTAAGCCTGGCGCGGCTGGCGCAGGACGCGCCCGGCACCCGGATCGCCTGGGCGTTCCGCAAGCCACTCGGGGCCGTGCGGTTCGGCGGCGGCGCGAACGACAGCCTGCTGGAGCGTGGCGCGCTGGGCGCTTGCGCACGCGCCTCCATCGAGGACGGCACCGTGCAGGCGCTCGCGCCTTTCCTGATCGGACGCATCGAGTAGCAAGGCAGCACGCTACTCGTCACCGGACAGCAGGATGGACGGACGCAGCAAATCCGGGTGGACCGGATGGTCGTCGCCGCCGGCTTCCGGCCGGACCTGGCGCCGCTGCGGGAGCTGCGCGTGGCGCTCGACCCGGCGGTGCAGGCGCCGCCCCGGCTGGCCCCGCTGATCGACCCGAACGTGCATTCGTGTGGCACCGTCCGCCCGCACGGCGAGGCGGAGCTGCGGCACCCGGAACCCGGTTTCTACATCGCCGGCATGAAAAGCTATGGCCGCGCGCCGACGTTCCTGCTTGCGACCGGGCACGAGCAGGTGCGCTCCATCGCGGCGGCGCTTGCCGGGGATTGGGAGGCGGCGCGCGACGCGCGACTCGAATTGCCGGAGACGGGCGTTTGCTCCGGGCCAGGGCTGGCCCGGGATGTTCCGGCAGTGTGCTGCACGCCGGCGACGCCGCAAGGCGCGTGCTGCGAGGCGCAGCCGGAGCTGGCGGCTGGGGCGCCGGGTTGCAGCCCAGCCCCCAGCCCGCGCCTCCGGCTGTTGCTGCGGGTGAGCCGGTCCGTCGTCGTCCTGGCACGCGGCACGGCGCAGACGCTGGCGTGGGCCAGCAGCTACTACCTGGTCGCCATCGTGGCCGATCCGATCGCGCGCGATCTGGGCATCTCCGGAACGGCGGTGTTTGCGGCGTTCTCGGCGGCGCTGCTGGTCTCGACCGCGCTCGGTCCCGCGGTGGGCCGGGTCATCGACCGCCGCAGCGGCCGCGGCGTGCTGTGCCTGTCCAACCTGGTGTTTGCCGCCGGCCTGATGCTGTTGGCCGCCCCACACGGGCCTGTGCCGCTAACCATAGCTTGGCTGGTGCTGGGCGCCGGCATGGCGCTCGGCCTTTACGACAGCGCCTTTGCAGCCTTGGCCGGGCTGTATGGCCGCGAGGCGCGCAGTGCCATCACCGGCATCACCTTGATCGCCGGCTTTGCCAGCACGGTCGGCTGGCCGTTTTCGGCGTTCCTCGCCAGCACGGTCGGCTGGCGCGGCGCCTGCCTGGCCTGGGCCGGGCTGCACCTGACGGTCGGCCTGCCGCTCAACCGCTTCCTCGTCCCACCTGCCCCGCCCCCTCCAACCGAGGATGCCGCCGCACTGGCGGTGGGGGAGACGGCGCAACGGAGCGCGATGGTGCTGCTGGCCTTTGTGTTCACCGCGACGGCTGTGGTCAGCACCGGCGTGGCCGCGCACCTGCCGCGGCTGCTGCAGGCTGCGGGCGCGAGCGCGTCGGGCGCCATTGCCGCGGCCGCCTTGGTCGGGCCGGCGCAGGTGGCTGCGCACCTGTTCGAGTTCGGCCTGTTGCGAAGGGCGCACCCGCTCGCCTCGGCCCGGATCGCGACGGTGCTGCACCCGGCAGGTGCCGCCGCCCTGATGCTGCTTGGTGGCCCGACCGCGGCCGTGTTCACCGTGCTGCACGGGGCGGGCAACGGGCTGCTCACCATCGCCAAGGGCACGCTGCCGCTGGCGCTGTTCGGCCCAGCCGGCTACGGGCTGCGCACGGGCGTGCTGTCGGTGTCGGCACGCATCGTACAGGCCGGGGGGCCGCTGCTGTTCGGGCTGCTGCTGGACCGGGTGGGCTTGGGCGTGCTGCTGGTGTCCTCGGGGCTCGGCCTCGCCTCGACAGCGGCACTCCTGGCATCGCGATCCTCCGGCGATGCCGCGGGGGTACCTGTTGCGTAGCGTGCAGCATCATATCCCGACCGGGACATCGGTTGAGCTGCCGCTGAGTTTGGTGGGGGCGGACAAGCTCCCGTGCCTGATAAGGCGACCCATCAATTCCTGATCGGCCGCAGCTCCTGATCGGCCGGAGCGCTCCCCATCCAGTGAAGGGAACGCAGGACTGCGGTAACGGCTATCTTGCCGCAGCGAACAGTCCATGATCCTCTTGAAGACTGCGCTGAAGGTGCACCGGCTCGATGCGGCCCGCCTCCACAGGCTTGCGCTCGAGAACGGGTCCGCAGGTGCCCGATATCACGCGGTTGCCGAAACGGAGATCGCCGATCGCGACATTGCTGATGTCACCGGACGGCGCCTGAACGTTTCCGTCGCAGCCATTCCGCGCGACGAGGCGGCCGGCCATTTCGGCTCGCTCGCAGCGTTCGCCAACACTGATGGCCCAGCGTCCAGCACTCTGACCCGGGACATGCGTCCACGGCATCGTGTCCTCCTTGCCAAACCGATCCCATTGGCGCGCGGCATCCCCCCTCCCATCTGCAAGCGGTGCCGCTGCGCCAAAGATTGCCGGCGCAGGGGGGACTTCCGCATGCGTATCCTCATCACCGGCGCTGGCGGCCTGATCGGCCGCGAGCTTGTGGGTGTCCTATCCGGGCGCGGCCACGGCGTCATCGCCCTGCAGCACCGCAGCACGGCACTGTGCCGTAACGACGGCCGCCCGATTCCGTCCGCGCCTTGGACGGGCCAGGCGCCCTGCCCGGGCGCCGTCCTGACCCTTGCGGGCGACGTGCGCCAGCCCGGGCTGGGGCTGGACGACGCGGCGCAGGCGGCGGTGGACGACAGACTGGACCTCCTCATCCACTGCGCCGCCCTCACCAGCTTCAATCTCGATCCCGCAGCCTACCGGGCGGTGAACGTCGAAGGGGTCGCCAACCTCCTCGCCCTGACCGAAGGCCGGCAAACGCCGCTGCTGCATGTCAGCACCGCCTATGTCTGCGGCCTGCGCGACGGGCCGATCCGCGAGGACGAGCTGGACGTCGGCCAGGTTTTCGCCAACGGCTACGAAGCGAGCAAGGCGGAAGGGGAGCGCCTGGTCGCCGCCGCCCGCGGCCGGGGCCGGCCCGTGGCCGTCGCGCGCCCGTCCATCGTCGTCGGCGCGTCCGGGGACGGCGTAGTCGGCGGGTTCGGCAGCTTCTACGGGCTGCTCCGGCTGGCGGCTGAGGGCCGCGTCCCCGTCCTGCCGGCCCGCCCCGGCGCCAGCCTGGACCTCGTGCCCATCGACCACGTCGCCGCCGGGCTGACCGACATTGCGGAGCGGATGGCGGAGGCGGCGGGGCGGACCTTCCACCTCGTGTCGGGCGCGCCGGTCCCGGTGGCCGAGTTGACGGTTCTGGCGGACGCCTACCCGCAGCTCCACGCCCCGCGCTTCGTTCCGCCCGAGGCGTTCGATCCCGGGGCGCTCACCCCCTTGCAGCGGCAGGTGCACGCGCAGGCGACGGGCCTGCTTGCGGGCTACCTGCAGCGCGACCCGCGCTTCGCCGACGCCAACCTGCGGGCCTTGAGCGGGCGTGCCTGCCCGCCGACCGACAGCCGCTTCCTGCGGCGGCTGATCGATTACTGCCTGGCCGCAGAGTATATCCGCCCGCGCAAGCTGGGCGCGGCGGCTTAATCAGGCTTGCGCAGAGAGGTTTGCTTAGCGCACGTCCGGGTAGCTTTCGTGCAGCCGCTTGCGGCGGCCGAGGCCCCAGCGGACGCCGACGCTGAGGTAAATCCAGTTGGCCCGCAGCGCGCCCCAGGCGGCGACGCGACGGTCGGAGGTGATCACCACGCGGTCGACCAGCCGGACGCGGCCCAGGCGGCACAGGCGGACGCACAGGTCGGCATCCTCCATCACGAGCAGCGCCGGGGCGAACCCGCCGACGGCGAGGAAGTCGGCCCGGCGGAAGAACATGGCATGATCGCCGAACAGCAGCCGTCCCCCGCGCAGGAACAGATGGGGGCGGAACAGTAAGGGCGCATACCAGGTCTTGGCCCAGTTGTGCAGGCTGGTGCCCCAGCGCACCCGGTCCGGCCCGCTGATCAGCGGGGTGAAGCCGGCCAGCGCGGTCCGCCTGTCCGCCAGCACGCGGCGCATCACCGCGACCGCGTCGTCAGGCAGCAGCGTGTCGGCGTGCAGGACGCAGACAATGGGCGCGGCGACGGCGCCGACGCCGCCGTTGACCTGCGCCGCCCGGCTCCGGGCGCCGTCCCGGATCACGCGCAGCCCGGCCGCCTCCGCGATGTCCACCGAGGCGTCGCTGCTGCCGCCGTCCACTGCCAGGATTTCCACCGGCGCGGGATGGAGCGCCTGGAGGCAGCGCAGCAGGCGGGGCAGCGCCGCCGCCTCGTTCAGCATGGGGATGACGATTGCGACCGGGATCATCCGGCCGGACCAAGCCCGGCATGCTTGCTTACCGGCAGCCCGCCTTGCGGCGCCCGCCGCGCAGCCGCATCTGTCCCTTTATGGCACGCCCCTTGCTCCCCGCCCTCATCCTGGGCGCTGCCGCCGCTATCCTCGTGGCCGAGCGCCGCGCGCCGCTGCGCCGGCACACGCAAAGCGAGCCGGCGCGCATCATCCGCAACCTCGCTTTCGGCGCGCTCAGCATGGCGGTGGTCGCAGCAGCGGAAAGCCCGGTGGTGCGCCCGCTCGCGCAGCAAGCGCTGGTGCGGCGGCGTGGGCTGGCCCAGCGCCTGCCAGGACCGGCCTGGCTGCGGGACGCGGTGGCATTCCTGTGGATGGACTACACGATCTATCTTTGGCACGTCCTGACGCACAAGGTCCCGACGCTTTGGCGGCTGCATCTGGTGCATCACGTCGATCTGGACATGGACGCCACGACGGCGCTGCGGTTCCACGCGGCCGACATGCTGGTCTCGGTGCCTTGGCGGGCGGCGCAGGTGGCGCTGGGCGGCGTGTCGCCGCGGGCGCTGCGGGGCTGGCAGGCGTTCTTCTTCGCGTCCGTGCTGTTCCACCATTCCAACCTGCGCCTGCCGCCGGGCTGGGACCGCCGGCTGGCCTGGGTGCTGACCACGCCGAGGATGCATGGCGTCCATCACTCGGCCGTACGGGACGAGACGGATTCGAACTGGTCGAGCGGGCTGAGCCTGTGGGACCGCCTGCACCGCACGTTCCACCACGACGTGGACGCGGGCCGGGTGCGGGTCGGCGTGCCCGCCTACCGCGACCCCGGCGAGATCAGGCTGCGCCCGTCGCTTGCGATGCCCTTCCTGCCGCAGCGCGACGCCTGGCGCCCGCAACGGAGGCTATGACCCGCTGCGGGTATGTGCTGCGGTAAGTCTGTCCTGGAGGCTGTGCACTGATTGAGCACCGTCCGGAGCAAAGCAAGCGTCGGCCTCAATCGGCGGCCATCTCGACCGCCGCGTCGGTTCCGGCGGTCCTTGCCGCCCCCCAGAGCTTGCGCGTGGCCTGGAAGCGCGACACCAGGAAATCGCCGGACAGCACCGGCGGGTAAGCGGCTTCGCTCTCGGGAATGCCGAGTTGGCGCGGATCGACGACCGTGCGGAAGTCCGGGTTGCAGAACAGCGGCATGGAGAAGCGCGCCGTGTCCTTCCGGTGGATGACCCGGTGCACCGTCGCCTTGAAGCGGCCATTGGTCCAGCGCTTCATAAGCTCGCCGACGTTGACGACGAAGCTGCCGGGCACGGGGGGTGCCGCGAGCCATTCGCCGTCGGCGCCCATGACCTCCAGCCCGCCGCTGTTGTCCTGCCAGAGGATCGTCACGATCCCATGGTCGGTGTGGGCACCCGACGCGGTCTCGCTGCCGCCGACGCTCACGGCTTCGGCGTGGCCGAAATAATGGTTGACGACCATGTCGGCCACGGGCTTCTGGAAGTGCCGCGTGAAGAAGGCTTCGTCCTGGCCGAGGGTGAGCGCGAAGCCTTCGAGGATCTTCAGCCCGACCTCAAGGCAGCCCGCGTAGTAGGCCGAGAGCGCCGCTTCGAAGCCGGGCAGCGCGGGCCACTGGTTGGGCGCGTAAAGCGGCGTGCCGGCCAGGACCTCGGGATCATCGGCCGCGACGGGGAAGCCTAGATCGTAGCTGTCGCGGGCGAAGAGCTTGCCGCTTTTGTGCACGGTGTCGCCCATCTCGCGGTAGCCCCGGTTGTTGCGGTCGCATTTCACCAATTGCTTCTCGGCCATGGACAGGCCGAAGAACTCGGCCGCCTTGTCGCGGGCGGCCTCAATGGTGGCGAGCGGCACGTGGTGGTTCACCGCGTAGAAGAACCCCACGCCGCGGCAGGCGGCGCCGATCTCCGCGGCCACCCGCGCCTTGTCCGCAGGGTCGGCTGAGTAAAGGCCCGAGATGTCGATCTGCGGGATAATGCCTTGGAGCTTGGCGGCCTCGGCGGTGGTCATGTCATCCTCTCCTTCCTATGGTGGGTGGTTCGTTCCAATAGCCCGCCAATCCAGGCGGCGGCCGATGGCGTGGACGAGGGCGTAGATGGCGAAAGACAGCAGCGTCGCGAGCAGCGCCACGGCATAGACCTGGTCGCCGCGGTAGGTTTGCAGCGCGCGGTTGATCACGTAGCCCAGGCCGGTCGAGGAGATCATCCACTCCGCGCTGATCGCCACGATGATCGACCCGCTCCCGGTGATCTCCTGGGCGGCTACGATGTGAGGCAGCGCGAAGGGCAGCCGCACCTGCCAGAACGTCTGCATCCAACTGGCGTTCAGGATGCGCATGCGGTCGAGCAGCACGTCGTCGGCCGCGCGCAGCCCCTGGGCGGTGTTGACCAGCACCGGGAAGAAGCCCGCCAACGCCACGATGGCCACCTTGGAGCCGACGGTGTCGCCGAACGCCAGCGCCAGCACGGTCACCAGTGCCACATAGGGCACGTTGCGGAGCGTGATCGCCGCCGGCATCAGCAGGTTGCGGGTGAACGGCAGGCTGTCGAACAGCACGGCCAGGCCGATCCCCGCGGCGTTGGCGACGACGAAGCCGAGGGCCGCGACCTCCAGCGTCGCCAGCAGGTGCACCGTGATGAAGCTGCGGTCCTGGACCAGGGTCTCGAGCACGCGCTCCGGGCGGGGAATCACGAAGGCCGGCAGGCCGGAGAACAGGATCGCGAGGTACCAAAGCGCCAGGATCGACAAAGCGGGCGTGGCCAGGCGCAGCGCGGCGCCGAGCGTCCTCGCCACCAGTCGAGGCAGGGACGGCCACCGCGCCGACGCGGCCCCGTCGCGTCCTGCAAGGTCGGAATAATCCATGGTGGCCGGCTTCTCGGACATGGCGGGCTAGGCGCAATACTGTTCATTTAGTCGTTCAGGCGCCCTATATCACTGGTCGGGTTTTCTGGGATCGACAGCGATGGCGGGTGTTCCTGCCGG